>JGI24525J20082_1000902_pt1 | contig 13820 bp, 9 predicted proteins | sample LinPmetageLP50_FD_20082 | JGI IMG/M metagenome (IMG submission 20082) | reverse complement strand
GAATTAGAATCTGCCACCTTTCCTTTTACCACAGCTTCTTGGGCCATTACTGAAAAAGTACCCAACAACACTAGACAAAAGGTGAAAATGAATCTTTTCATTCTGAAAATTATTGTTTTAAGATTAATAAATTGTTATAAATCGGCTGCAAAGCTACATTTTTTAAATCAAATACCTACTTTTGGCGCAAGAATTGTATAAGACTTTACATAAACTTAATATTACACAAAAAATGAAGTTAACTTACTGTTTATCAACGCTTTTAATTTTAACTATTCTTTCAATTTCCGCTCAGGAGAAGCAGTATAAAGTAAATACCATTGCTTTTTATAATGTAGAAAACCTCTTTGATTTTGAGGATGATCCCATCACATTCGACGATGATCGTACCCCAGATGGAAAGGATCATTGGACTGAAGAAATCTACAATGCTAAGCTTAAAAACATGGCAAAAGTAATTTCGGAAATAGGAAGTGATGTAACCGGAACTACACCTGCTATTGTAGGGGTCTGTGAAACTGAAAACAGAAGAGTATTGGAAGATCTCGTCAACCAAGAGCCGCTACTGGAAAAAGATTATGGCATCGTTCAGTTCGATTCGCCAGACAGACGTGGTATTGATGTTGCATTATTATACCAAAAGCGCCTTTTTACACCAACCAACACGAAGGCTGTACCTTTATATATATACGACAATAACGATAAAACGAAACGGGTCTATACCAGAGATCAACTTGTGGTAAGTGGTATGCTCGACGGAGAAAAAATCACCGTGATTGTAAACCACTGGCCTTCCAGAAGTGGTGGCGAAGCAAGAAGTAGGTTTAAGCGTGAAAAAGCAGCCATGCTCAATAGACAAATCATCGACTCGCTTTTTAGTGAAGATCCCTACTCCAAAATAATAACGATGGGAGATCTTAATGATGACCCAACAAATTCTAGCGTTAAAGAATACCTTAAGGCGAAAGAAGATCGTGAAGATGTAAAAATAAAAGAACTCTATAACCCGATGGAAGAAATGTTTAAACGTGGCCAAGGAACGCTCGCGTATCGTGACGGCTGGAACTTATTTGACCAGATGATTGTATCTAAAGAATTATTAGAGAAAGATTATTCGTCTTACCGATTTTATAAAGCAGGTATTTACAACAAAACCTATTTGGCAAATCCTAGAGGGCGCTATCAAGGCTATCCTTACAGAAGTTTTGCCGACGGTGGTTTCACTGGTGGGTATAGTGACCATTTCCCAGTATATTTATACGTGATCAAAGAAATTTTAAACTAAGATTTTTTACTACTGAAAATTAAAATGCCGCTACAAATTGTAGCGGCATTTTTTTATATCTGTTATTTCCTCCCAAATGGTTAAAACCATTGTCCCCATGGAATCCTACTTAATAATAAAATTAGACCAATGGTGTAAAAAATACTCAGCATTTTAAACTTTGGCTTAGACACCAATTTCTTTTTGTGCTTAGAGTAACCAATGGTGATAAAAACCACTGTAAGAATCATTACTAACGGATGTTCTACTGCGTATAAGCGCGACAGTGAATCTTTCATGACCTCCCCCATACCGTTGTTTAAAATATTCTGAAGGCCTAGCGGCGAGACAAAATAAAGCACCAGCCCAATTAAAAACTGAATATGCGTCACAATCAATGCAAAGAGGGCTAACCTAAAGTCTTTAGGACTATATTCTTTGTCGCCTACGAGTCCGATAATTGCATTAATAGTAGCAATTACTACTACAATAATCACCAAATATGCCCAATAGGAATGAATAAATTGTATTGTATCGTACACCATAATATTTCGTTTTTATAAAACCAAAGATACCTTATTTACAGAAAAAAACCATCCCGACGATACTATCGGGATGGTTAAAATATAATTTTTATAAAAGTTAACGCTTAATTGAACAAATATCTTAGTCCAACCTGCATTTGCCATCTTGATGATTGTGTACCACTATCGTCTACTTCTTCAAGACCGTCTAAGAAAGCCGGATTAAACGTAAATTCTGGATCTGGACCACCGCTTTCAGTTGTTAACAAACCTACGTTGCTACGAACAAATTCACGAACGCCCCAATCTTTATTGATTAAGTTTGTAAAGTTAAAGATGTCTAATGACGCTTGAAAAGCATGTCTGTCACCACCAATATTCAAAGCAAAATCCTGTAAGAATTTTAAATCGATAATGTGACTCCAAGGGCCTCTCGATCCATTGTTCTCAGCATATTTTCCTCTTCTTTCACTAAGGTATTCGTCATTTTCAATAAACTGATTTAACGCTGCCCATTGTTGCTCTGGTGTCGCGATTAAGTTACCGTCGCTATCTTCAAGATCTACTAAAGTAATTTCACTTGCATCTCTAGGGATATAGATAAGTGCATTATCTCGAGAATCGTCATTTAACAAATCTCTACCTTCGTTATACACAAAGCTATAGCGACCCCCTTCTTGTCCAGTGTAGAATAAACCTACAGTAGTTTTAATATTGTCATTCCATTCAAACTCGTATAAGGCATTAGAAGTAACTCTGTGTCCAGTCGCAAAATCTGAGTTGGTTGCAAAATTATCTCTGTTCTTACCATTTACGGTGTTACGGTTTCTCCATTGTGAACTGTTCTGAGAAGAAGTACCTTCAAACAAGAACTCTCCATCTCCGTATGTGTATGCCACTTGACCAGAGAAACCATTAGAAAAAGGCTTCGTTAATGTAAACGTTGCATTGTAAGAGTATCCAAGACCTGTATTAGAACCTAGAATAATTCTACCATACGTATCATCAACTTCGTCACTTCGGTTATAATAAGGTCTGTCATCGGCACCATTTAGGAACCCTACAGGACCCTTTACATTTAAGTTTTCGTAACGTACGTTCGTGATTACATCATTGTACAAGAAATCTGCCCCAGCAACCAAACCAAAGAATGGTAATTTTTGGTCTATCGCTATGTTATACTTCATGGTTTGCGGCAATTTAAAATCTGGCGCAAAAAGATCTACGTTACCTCCTACAGCACCACTTCCTGGTGCAACCGTTTGTGTTTGCTCGTCAATGTTCGGGTTAAACAATTGGTCTTCATCTAGCAAAAAGTTTGCTGAGAAACCTTGAGCTACACCGTTATTACTATAGGTTCCACCTGGCCATACCAACGGAATTCTAGAAGTAAATACACCGATACCACCACGTATTTGGGTCATTTTCTCTCCGTTTACGTCCCAGTTAAATCCTATTCTTGGAGAAAGGTGCAATTTGCTTTTTATTTCCTGTCCTACTCTCGCTCCTTGTAAGTCCTTACCAGCAGCTTCCAATAATGGAATTGTTCTGTTATTGAAATCATCGTTTACGGTACCTTCAGAAAAGAATGGTACTTCTGCACGCAGACCGATGGTGATTTTAAGGTCATCTGTAAAATCAACTTCATCCTGAGCATAAAAACCAACTTGAGTATATTCAAATTCTCCAGCACCTTGACTATCATCACCAATACCACCAAACAATGAGTAATTATAGAAAAAATCATCTGATGCTACTTCGTTACCTGCTACACCATCTAAATAGGTATTGAAATCTGCTAAACTATTAAAAGTATAATCTCCGAAGTTTTGTCCAACAAAAACGTTTCTAACATCGGTGTACTCAAAGTTACCCCCTAATGTAATATTATGTGCTCCAGAGAAAATAGAGAAGTTGTTAGCAACTGTAAAGACCGTTTGATCTAGAAGGTTTGCCGTTGAAAAAGGCTCTGATCCAAATCGTATATCAGCATCTTGATCACCATCGTCTCTAATCGTTACCGCCGGAAATGGGTTCCCTAAAGGATCTCTATCGTCTAATACAGAAGTGTACCCAATAATTAAGTTATTTGATAAATTACTTCCATTAGTTGTATTCCACTCAAATGAAGTAGAATTTGTTGTAGATGGGAAGAAAACGCCTCTATTTCCGAAGTTAATGGAACTATTTCCACTTGAACTTGGTGACGTGTTCTCTGCCTTCACATAGTTGTGCTTTGCAGTAATGGTGTTCTTGTCATTAATGTTGTAGTCAAGTCTTACCGTTAATTTATCACTTTCTAAACTTGAAATATTATTCAAGAAATCTCCTGGGTCATAGCCATATGTATTGATTAAACCCTGACGCAAATTATTGATATCTGCTAAAGAAGATGCTCCGTTATATACACCAAAATCAAATGGTTGTGGAGTTTCCTCCTCTTGTCTTTCATAATTTATGAAATAGAACAACTTATCTTTGATAATGGCACCACCTACTCTTGCACCATATAATTTTGCGCTGAATTCTGATAATTTTTCTCTATTGTCTTCTCTAATGGCAGTTGGAGTCTTCCCCGCCAAATCCTCGTTTCTATAATAGAAATAGGCAGAACCTTCCGTTTGGTTTGTTCCTGAACGTGTAATTGCATTGATCGCACCACCAGAAAAACCTGATTGACGTACATCAAAAGGTGAAAGGTTTACTTGAAACGATTCAATGGCGTCAATCGATAAGGGATTAACTCCTGTTTGACCTCCATTGGTTCCAGATCCTGCTAAACCGAACACATCGTTATTTACAGTACCATCTAAGTAGATAGAGTTATAACGGTTGTTTTGCCCTGCTAGAGAGATTGACCCACTTTCACTTACTAAGGCTTGTGGTGTTTTTCTAACAAAATCTCCAATACCTCTTGTTACAGATGGCAAGGTTGTTAACTCCCGTTCCGAAATATTAGTTTCAGTTCCAGTATTTCCTGAATCGAATACACCACCACGACCTGTACCAACAATTACTACCTCATCGAGTGCATTTGCAGATTCAGTCATTGTAATATCGATATTTTCAGAATCCCCTAATTGAAGGTACACATTATTTTTTACGATATCCTCAAACCCTACATAGGTGTACGTTATTGTGTAAGGCCCTCCTACACGCATGTTTACGATACGGTAAAAACCGTCAAAATCAGTAATAGCACCATACTTTGTTCCTGATGGAGTATGTACAGCAACTACATTGGCACCCGTTAAAGGCTCGCCACTTACATCTATCGCCTTACCGTTGATAGATGATGTAGTTACCCCTTGCGCTAAAGCGGAAGAGACCCCTACGATCATAAATAATAAAAGGAGTAAAAATTTTTTCATTGTTTAAATTTTTGGATTATAATTTTATGCAAAAATACTCCCGTTATGAGCATTTAAACAAGTTAATAGGTTAAGAAATTGTTAGTTTTTTCTCAACAATTAAAACTAAAAAATAAAAACATAAAATGTTGTAAGTCAGATTTTTGTTAGTAACAGACTTATCAACATGTTAACAATGAACTAATTTATTGCCTAAAGAATTAAAACTGGGTTTTTAAAAGAGGAGTAAATGGGTAGAAATATTATGAAAATACGATACATAAAAGCGACCCTACTTTTGGTTTTGTTATCTTTCTTCTAAATTTTCATTGAAGAAATGGTCAGGGTTTTAACAAGGGAATTAACTAATCCAAGGGTCGGTTTTTGTTTTGATTAATTGCTCTTAATTATATGCAATACAATCCATTTGGTCTTTAATAGGAGTTATGTGTTTAAAGTATTCTTCCTGGTAAGCATCCTCTAATGGTTTAGAAAGCGGGAGGTCTTCTTGAAACGGATCCACTTGTTTTCCGTTTTTCCAGAAACGATAGCAAACATGGGGGCCGCCACTATTACCGGTCATGCCTATCCAGCCTATCACATCACCCTGTTTCACATAGTCACCTACTTTTACATTGCGACTTTTCATGTGTAGGTATTGTGTATCGTAGGTTGCATTGTGGCGTATTTTAACGTAGTTTCCGTTACCACCACGATATTCAGATTTAGACACTACACCATCCGATGTTGCTAAAATTGGAGTCCCCAACGGTGCGGCAAAATCTGTCCCTTTATGAGGACGTAATTTATAACCGTAATATTTAATGCGCCGTTTTAAGTTATATCTTGAAGATATGCGNCTAAACTGCACTGGCGCTTTTAAAAACGCCCGCCTTAGGTTATCCGCTTTATCATCATAAAAATCNATCTTTCTATTTATAGAATCACTTTCAAAAGCAAACGCATAGATTGGCTTGCCGCGGTGTTCAAAATAAGCTGCTTTTATTTCGTGTAAACCTGCAGGGATTGTATCGTTAATATACTTTTCAGTATAAATCACCTTAAACCGGTCGCCCGCTTGTAAGTGAAAAAAGTTAACCGTCCAGGCGTAGATATTTGCCAAACGGTCTGTCATATAAGGGCTTAAGTTATTATCGGCCATTGTTTCAGACAAGGAACTGGTAATAATTCCAGAAGCTTCTTTTTCTATATAGGAAGTTGATTTTTGATTACTGTACACATTCAACGTATCGCGCAAATCCACCACCGCATAATCGATTTTGTTTTTCTCATAGATAAAAACCTGTGTAGCATTAGTCGTGTCTTTTGAGTTGAGCAATACATAGGGGTTTCCTATTCTAATTTTTCTAACGTCAAAACTATCCTTGAACTTGGATGCTACTTCTAGAATTTTTTGATTGGACACACCATTCGCATCCAAGATATCACCAAAGGTATCTCCTGGTTGAATCGTATCACGTATTACATTAAAATCATCTAGAATATAACCGTACTCTTTTATGATTATGGGTGCAGTATATCTTTCTACAGGTTCTATTAAATCGTCTTTATTGTCATCGCAGGATAAGAGTAATAAAGGCAGCGATACACAAAATACGAGGAGTTTTTTCAATCTATTTTCTAATTTTAGGTATTAAAAGTGTGGGTCACCCACTCTTTACCCCAGTTGTCTTTTTCAGTTTGGCTCCAAAGGTTAGGAAAAAAATGGACTTTTTGAAACGATGGCGGTAAAAAAGTTTTCCAATTTGTACCTCCCGTTGCTTCAATCGTTTTTCCTTCCTTATTCAAGTAACGATGTGCTGCGCCCATGTGCATAAGCAACCAGTTTACATTAACGTTAACGTCCAATTTTTTAAGTTCTTTTATAAGAAGTTCATTATTTTTTTCTGAAACCGGCAATTGTTCATATTTATGGTACAATGTGCTGTTAGCCACCTCGTTTGCGATTCTTATAAAGCGGGGCGTATATCGATACTCAAACTGCTTTAAAGTCAATGTTTTTTCTTTGGTTTCTAGATCAATCCCACCGCGTTTCCAATACGTGTTTTCAAAAAGCTCTTCTACTGAATTTTTTTCTGAAAACTGATCCCGTACCGAAGGGTGTATTAAATTTTCCAGTGGTGTGCTGTAAATTTCTATCATCCTGAATTGTGCAGACTGAAACCCACTGGCAGGCAATAAAGACATCCGGAATTTAAGGAACTGTTCTCGCTCCATCCCCATGATCATCACATCAAAACTATCTATCAAAATCCTGAAATACCGGTTGACCCGTTCTACTTTTTTTCTGAAAAAATCTGCTTGCTGCAACTTATCGTCTATGATCTGCTTTAGTTCATGGATCACAAGCTTAAAGTAAATTTCGGTTATCTGGTGATAGCCAATAAATATTGTCTCGTCCGGAAAGTGTGTTTTCGGATTTTGAAGACTTAATAAGGTATCTAAGTGAATGTAATCCCAATACGTTAAATAACGATCGTATAAAAGACCGTCCAGATACGAGCTGAGATCTTGGCCAGAGTTTTTAAATTTTTCGGAAAGTTTGGCTACCTGTTCGGCCGTTTTATCATCGATTTTCATTCGTGATTTCTAGTTTTTAAGTTGGTTGCTTTTTAAATTTTAATCGTCAATTGTTTTAAACGGATGCTTTAACCCTTTATATTCTACCAACGATGCCTTTAAAGATCCTACTGCCAAGTCGGCTTTAATGAGTACAGGCATTTTATTATCATCATCACTTACCCAAACAGTAAGGCTTTCTTTTTCTTTAAAAACGCGCCCAGCTTCCACGTAGGGTCTAAATTTAAGACACGCGATTTTACCAAACTCCGTCTTTAAGGTATCCTTACCTAAAAACTTTAATCTAAATTTATAATTCTCCTTATCAAAAAACATATCAAGATCTACTGTTTCACCATCTTTTAGGTTTTTAACATCGATATAGTTACGTAAGTAATAAAAAGCCGAAACCATGTCTTGGGCCCCTTCAGGAAAGGCTAGATAATCAACTTTATCATGTTTTTTATTATTGACTTTGGCAATCTTAGTTCCGTGATCAAAATCAATCTGAATATCTTTTGTATGACCGCCTTCATCTATCTTTCTCACAAAACGCAAGGGAACATCATTCTTGACATCTACGTAGGATTGATAATCATCGTCGACGGCAAAAAAGACCCTAGATAATCCTGTGGTTTTACCTTTGCCTTTTATGTGATACACTTCTTTTCCGTCTAGGTTTTTCTTATCAACTTTAATGGTTGCTTCGCCAGCCGTCACAAAACCGTAATGGACTCTAAATTTAAAAAATTCGCCGTCTCCATAGGCCCGTTTTTGAGCATTCATCGTATTCAAGATTGTAATAAAAAGTATTAATGTGATTATTTTTTTCATAAGCTATAGGTATTCACTTACGTGATTACAACTTCTGTTCCAAAAGTAAAACTCCATCGTTACATTGGTAAACGATGGAGTTCTCTTTTTGTTACTTTTTAGAGGGTTCCTCTTCGCTCTTGTTGTCGCTCAATAGCTTCAAACAAAGCTTTAAAATTACCAACACCAAAAGATTGTGCTCCTTTACGCTGTATAATTTCAATAAACATGGTAGGTCTATCTAATACATTATTTGTAAATAACTGCAATAAATAGCCTTCTTCATCCCTGTCTATTAAAATACCATGCTTCTTTAAAACCTCCACATCTTCATCTATTTCACCTACCCGCTCTAAAATATCATCATAATACGTATCTGGTACGTATAAAAATTCTACTCCCCGATCGCGCATCGCAGAAACAGTAGCCACAATATCATCTGTCGCCAACGCTAAATGTTGAACACCTGCACCATTATAGAAATCCAGATATTCCTCTATTTGTGATTTTTTCTCCGCTTTTGCAGGTTCGTTTATGGGGAACTTTATCCTTCCGTTTCCATTACTCATCACTTTACTCATGAGGGCTGTATATTCGGTTGCAATGTCGTCGTCGGCAAACGAAATGATTTGTGCAAACCCCATGGTTTCTGCATAGAACTTACACCATTTATTCATTTCGTTCCACCCTACGTTTCCAACTATATGGTCTATAAATTTAAGCCCCACTGGTTCTGGGTTGTAATGCGATTCCCATTTCTCAAAACCGGGTAAGAAGATCCCGTTATAATTTTTTCTTTCAATAAACAAATGCACCGTTTCACCGTAAGTATAAATACCCGATTTTACTATGGTACCATGTTCATCCTTTTCGACCGTTGGTTTTAAAAAGGGTTTTGCACCTCTTTTTGTGGTTTCTTGAAAGGCACTTGTAGCATCATCTACCCAAAGTGCGATTATTTTTGCGGCATCCCCATGTTCATCAATATGTTTATTAATAGCGCCTCCCTTATTAATGGGTGAAGTAAGTACCAGACGGATTTTATCTTGTTTAAGTACGTACGACACCCTATCTTTTAATCCTGTTTCTAATCCTGCATACGCTAAAGACTGAAAACCAAAGGCAGACTTATAATAATGTGCAGCTTGTTTTGCATTGCCTACATATAGTTCTACATAGTCTGTGCCCAGAAGCGGTAAGAAATCTTCTGCATCACTAAATAGTTTTTTTAAACCGTATTCTGTATTCTGTAGGTCTTTCAGATTTTTTATTTCTCTTGCCATAATTGTATTGTTTACTATTGTTATTACTCTTTACTATCTATTTTACATGGTAACCAATAACAATTTACCACATGGCCCTTACATGAGCGGTAATATCTACTCTTTTCTCAGTAAACTTATTCATCTTTTTATGTTTAAAAAATTGAATCAGTTTCAATTGTCTCTATCAACAAGGTATCTTTATCGATGGTATCATTTTGTTCTTCCCAATCATTTTGGACCTCTTCTTCCCAGGTATTGCTGTCATCTTCATAGGTCTCGGTTTCATATTCTTCAAATTCGAAATTGCCATCCTTGAATTCATCATACATGCCAGACCAAAACCCTGCTCCAAAAAAGATAATATAAATTAAGAAAAATACTGTAATTATACTACTCAAAACAAGGATAATAATGCTCATGATCTTTCCAGTTTTCACCGATTTATAGCTGTGCGCCACAAAATCTTCTGGTTGCTCCTGGAACAATTTGAGGTTCTTCTTGACCATTACCAACGCGATAATGCTCAAAACCATTGCAGGCAATGCTCCTAAAATTCCGCAGCAACAGCCGATTAATAAAAACACGAGTGCTATGATCCAAAGTGTGGTGATGGTGGATGCTCCTGGCAGGTTTTGTCTTTCCATAAAAATGATTAGTTACGCATTTGGGGGTTCTAGCTATTGTATTATTTACTGCTACTTAAAACTGCCTTCTGATTAATGATTACCTTCAAGCCAAGATTGATAATAAGTTTCGTCTGCAATTTTTAAAGCTTCTTCGGTTACTTGTAATGGCTTAAAGGTATCTACCATCACTGCCAGTTCATCTGTATCGGTTTTCCCAATACTACGTTCAGTCGCTCCTGGATGTGGCCCGTGTGGGATACCCGCGGGGTGCAGAGAGATATGCCCTGCGGCGATATCGTTTCGGCTCATAAAATCGCCATCTACATAATACAAAACCTCATCACTATCTATATTACTATGATTGTACGGAGCAGGTATACTTTTAGGGTGGTAATCGTATTTTCTTGGCACAAAACTGCACACGACAAATGCATTAGTTTCAAACGTTTGGTGCACGGGTGGCGGTTGGTGAATACGTCCAGTAATAGGCTCAAAATCGTGTATCGAAAATGCATACGGATAGTTATACCCATCATAGCCTACTACATCAAAAGGATGTGTCGCATACACCATTTCAATAATTTCATCTTTCTTTTTTATTTTGATAAGAAAATCGCCTTTTTCAGTATGGGTTTCCAGTGTTTCTGGCTTTCTTAGGTCACGCTCGCAATAGGGGGAATGTTCCAGTAATTGTCCAAACCAATTTCGGTAGCGTTTTGGTGTGTATATGGGACTTCGCGACTCCACAATAAATAATCTATTGTCTTCATCGTTGAATTTCATTTTATAAATAATACCTCTAGGCACTACCAAATAATCTCCATATTTAAAATCAATATTTCCTAGATGTGTACGGAGTGTTCCCGTGCCCTTATGAACAAAAATAAGTTCATCGGCATCCGTGTTTTTATAAAAATAGTCCTCCTGCGACTTTTTAGGAGCTGCAAGAATAATTGTACAATCACTATTGGTCAAAATAGCTTTTCGGCTTTCGAGATAATCATCCTCTGGTGGTACTTGAAAACCTCTAAAACGATACGATTGCAGGTTATTGGGTTTCGCAATTTTAGGCGCCACATTATATTGCTTTTTTATTTCTTTTACTTGTGTAGGGCGCTCTTCATGGTAGGAGTTACTGTACATCCCGTCAAATCCTATAGTCCCGAACAATTGCTCAGAATATAATGAGCCGTCTGGTTTACGGAATTGTGTATGTCGTTTTGGAGGTATTTTCCCTAGTTTGTGATAGAAAGGCATAGTATGACTATTTATTTACACAAATATCGTAAAAATTTAGGGGTTTTTGTTTTAAGAGTATGCTAAAACCTGAACCCAGCGGTAATATGCCAAACCCCTTCATCGCGTTCTGGGCTAAACGCGTATTTTACTTCAATCGGACCGAGGAAAGTCTCGAGGCCGTATCCCAATCCAAAACCACTGTAATCAATTTTATTTATAAACTCTCCTGTTTCAAAAAGGTCATCTTCCACATTGGCTATATCCACAAAAACATTTAAGTGGTTTTTATTAAAAAGCTCATAATCTAACGTAAAATTAGATTTCAAATAGGTGTCGCCTCTTAAGCTCAAAGGATCGTAACCGTAAAGCGGCACAATATTATTTATCTGTTTAAAACCATACCCTCCAACAAAAAAATCTAACGAAGTTGTTGCATTATTCCCTATTTTAAAGCCTCCTTCAGTGGTGACGAGTGCAGAAAATTTATCTAGAAAAGTAACGGCATACCCCGCTTTTGCTTTTGCGATAGAAAATTGATCAAAGTCTTTGTTTCTGCCTTCCGCAAAAAGGTATAGATGAAAGTCACCAGAAAAGTAAAAACCACTATTTGGGAAAAAAGTATTGTCAAAAGAATCATACTTTAAATACCCATAAGTACTAAAGTAATTGGTATCCTCAAAAATGGTGCGTGGATTCTCATTCTCATCGATCCCAATCGTTTCAGACAAATACCGAAGCCATTTATGCTCTACTCCTAAGCCTAAAAGAAAGGTGCGTTTAAAAAGGGTTTCAAAATAAATCTGATTGGTAAGATCACCGTATTCTAAACCTAATTTATTTACCTGTGTTTGTTCCGCAGAAATTGTTTCAGCAAAAATAAAATCTATGGGGACACTTTTTTCAAAATAATCAAAGCGAGAATTGAGGCCAATGCTCCAGTAATATCCCTTATCGATATAGTAGTTAAAATTATACCGAATGTTATCGCCCACAACAAAGTCTAATGACGCAATATCGTTGTTTGTAAAAATCCGCTTTCTGGTAATATTGATCAGGGCAGATGTTTGATATAGCTCATCATAATGAACCCCTAATCGCAACTGCATTTTCGATTCGCTTTCGCGAAGATTAAATACAATTTTGTGTCGGTCTTCACCAAGGTCTTCTAACCGATAGTCAATATTTTGAAAATTACCTGTTGCTGATAAATTGTTGATCCCTTCGTTAAATTGCTCATAACTTACCTTATCTGGCACACGCAATTTAAGCTTCCCTAATACATATGCTCGTGTGTATTTTTCTAACCCGATTATTTCAACAGAATCGATATAAAACGTTTCACGTGATAAAAATGCTACAGCAACATCTGGTTTTATTATTTGTCTTGATGCCAACTCATTTAATTGATCCATAGCTAACGTTGCTTCTTCTTCACCAGACTTAATAATCTTTCTTCCCTCGTTAAAAGAAATTACACTAAAGTCTTTAATATTAGGATTGATGTAGATATCTGTTTTTTTTCGCTTCGGAATCATATCTTTTATGGTACGGTAGTTATTTACCTGCACCAAAACGTCAAACGCAGATTTTAAGCTTTCTCGATTTCGAAGGGAATCTTGAACATCAACTCCAATAATATAATCCATGCCCTTTGCTTTTACTTCATCAATCGGGTAATTGTTAACCACACCTCCATCGATCATGACTGTATCGTCTATAATCACTGGGCTAAAAATAGAGGGTAAGGCACCACTCGCTACAATTGCTCTTGGTAGGTATCCTTTATCCAAAAGAATCTGGTTGCCCTGTTCTGCATCTGTTGCAATACAAAAAAATGGAATGGGAAGCTTACTGAAATCTTCCACTTCATCTACATGTGCCGTAAGTTTTGAAAGTAGGTTATAAACGTTTTGTCCTTTAGAAAGTCCTGAAGGAAATTGAATATCAAAATTATCGAAAGGAAGCGATATCGCATATTTTTCACTTTCCCCTTTTTCATAAAAAGTTTTGGCACTACGCGGAATATCATCCTGAATCAAGGTATTGAAATCTGTATTCGTAAAAATAGAATCCAATTCTTTAGCCGAATACCCCGCAGCATAGAGTCCACCTATAATAGCTCCCATACTCGTCCCGCCAATGTAATCAATACGTACCCC
>JGI24525J20082_1000900_pt1 | contig 13828 bp, 9 predicted proteins | sample LinPmetageLP50_FD_20082 | JGI IMG/M metagenome (IMG submission 20082) | reverse complement strand
GCCCAACCTGAGCTTGGCAAAAAACTGCGCCAACAACATAAAGTAGCGCTTAATTTAGGCTACTGCCCTATGACTGCTTTTTTTAAAGTGATACTGCCAAGCCTTTATCCATTACTGCGCCTACCCATTTTAGCCGTATTGGCTTATGCCAGCGCAAGTGTAGAAATGCCACTTATTCTGGGGCCAAATACACCACCCACCTTGGCAGTCGCTATTATGCACTGGTTTAACGATGTAGATTTAAACCTGCGTATTAAAGCCTCTGCAGGGGCATTATTGCAGCTTGTACTTACTGGTGGTTTACTAGCTCTTTGGCTTGGAGGCGAAAAAACCATAAAAGCATTATTTAGTGATTTACTCACCAATGGCGAGCGAGAATATAGCGGTGTTTATTGGCAAAAAATAACGACCGTATTAACAGTATTTGTAATTGGCTTTATTTTGCTCTCGTTAATTGGCTTAATTATGTGGTCGGTTGCCGGATTTTGGCGTTTTCCGGCGGCACTGCCCGATCAGCTCACGCTACTTCACTTTAAAAGTGCGCTAATGCAAATGCAAAGCCCGCTTTTTAATACCCTTGCTATAGGATTAGTAACAACGTTATTTGCCATTATAATTACGCTTTTGTGCTTAGAGTCAGAGCAATTAAGTGCAAAACCCATGTCGCGCTTTACCAGCTTAATTATTTATTTACCGTTGCTTGTACCAAGTATTGCGTTTTTATTTGGCCTAGTGTGGCTGCAACAACTAGTAAATAACCAAGCCGCGTTTTTTAATGTGGTATTTACCCATTTATTGTTTGTACTGCCGTATGTGTTTTTATCGCTTGCGAGCAGTTATAGGCGATTAGACCCTCGCTTTGCTCATGTAGCAGCAAGCCTTGGCGCAACACCCTGCAAAGTGTTTTTACACGTAAAATTACCCCAGTTATTTGCCCCTATTTTAATTGCGGCCGCACTTGGTTTGGCCATTAGCTTTGGCCAATATTTACCGACTCTTTTAGCCGGTGGCGGGCGCATAGCAACAATTACAACCGAAGCGGTTACCCTTGCAAATGGCGCAAGTAGGCGCACCAGTGCAGTGTATGCCATTATGCAAATGGCATTACCACTCATTGGCTTTATACTGGCGTGGGTTTTACCTAAGTACTTTTTTAAAAGCGCACATCGCTAACCCATAAATTAAAAGGTTTTTAATGCAGTCATCTTTAGAGATTAAAAATTGTGAGCTTTATCGTCAAGACGAGCAATTACTAAGCTTAAACGAGCAGGTAAAAGGCGGCGAAATACTTACTGTTATGGGGCCATCAGGCAGTGGTAAATCAAGTTTATTAAATTGGCTTACCGGCACATTACCCAACGGCTTTAGCGCAAATGGCGAAGTGTGGCTTAACGGTAAAAATATTAATAATTTACCCGCACATTTACGCCACATAGGTGTGCTTTATCAAGATGCGTTATTATTTTCGCATTTATCGGTGAGCGGTAACATTGCCTTTGCTATGCCTAAAGGCAATAAAAAACAGCGCCTTGAAAAAATAGAGCACGCCCTTGAACAAATAGGATTAAAAGGCATGGCTAATCGCCACCCCGACAACCTCTCTGGTGGGCAACAAGCACGCGTTGCTTTATTACGTATGCTATTAAGCGAGCCAAAAGCGATTTTGCTTGATGAGCCCTTTAGCAAGCTCGATATCCAATTAAGAGTAGATACCCGCGAGCTGGTATTTAGCCAAATACGTGAGCATAAACTGCCCGCTATTATGGTCACCCACGATCATAGCGATGCAGAAGCCACAAACGGCAAACTGATCACCTTAAATTTAGCCAAATAAATACACGCACAAAAAGCACAAGGCACTAAGCATGTTAGACAAATACATAACCCCGGTAATAAAGCCACTGTTAACCCCTGTTGTAGCGTTAATGCACAAGCGTGGTATAACGCCCGACCAACTCACTGTGGTCGGTTTTTTAATAGGGCTATTAGCTGTGCCATTAATTGCGTTTGAAATGTGGTACGCAGCGTTAACAGCTATTGCTTTAAATCGTATTTTAGATGGGCTAGATGGCGCATTGGCACGCCATGCAAATTTAAGTTCAAGCGCTGGCGGTTTTTTAGATATTACCCTCGATTTTTTATTTTACGCGGCAATTCCGCTTGGCTTTATTTTGGCAAACCCCGAGCAAAACGCCATTGCAGGTAGCATATTACTGGCCACTTTTATAGGCACAGGCTCAAGTTTTTTAGCCTTTGCCATAGCCGCCGAAAAATTTAAGCTCGAAAAACCTCAGTTTAAATACAAAAGCTTTTACTATTTAAATGGTTTAACCGAAGGCACAGAAACTATCGCGCTATTTATAGCCTTTTGTATTTGGCCGCAGCACTTTGCAATAATGGCGAGTATTTTTGCCACTGCGTGCGCTATTACTATTTTTACACGTATACATGGTGGTTATAACACGCTTAAACGCCAAGAAGCCGATGAGGTTAAACAAGCCAATGAGTAATGAAATTTGGTGGCGATTAGGGTTCTTTTTTAGCATTTTGGCTATTATGATGCTGCTAGAATCGCGTATGCCTGCCCGTAAATCGCCGATAAAAAGTAGCACCCGGTGGTTGGCTAATTTTGGACTGGTGTTTGCTTCATCATTAATTGCGCGCTTAAGTGTGCCAATAGGTTTAACTGCCGTAGCGCTTTATAATCAAGAGCACGGTATCGGTTTATTTAATCAAATAGCAACACCAAGTAGTGTTGCTATTATTTTAAGCATGCTACTGCTTGATATACTTATTTACTGGCAGCACCGGCTGTTTCATCAAGTGCCTATTTTGTGGCGCTTGCACCGTGTACACCACGCCGATGCCCATGTAGATACAGCACAGGCTTGCGTTTTCACCCTATCGAAATAGTACTCAGCATACTTATAAAATTGATTGCCGTTACCGCTTTGGGTGTACCCGCTATTGCTGTATTAATATTTGAAATAGCACTTAATGGATTAGCATTATTTAATCATGCAAATATACGCTTACCACAAGCAATAGAAAAACCACTTCGATTAATTTTAATGACCCAAATACTGCATCGTATTCATCATAGCCAACGCGTGAGCGAAACCAATTCAAACTACGGATTTAGCGTTATTTGGTGGGATAAACTGTTTGGTAGTTACAAAAATAAAGCGCAAAAAACCGATAACGACATAGATGTAGGCCTAAAAGAATACCCAAGCGAAAAGCAAAACGCGTCTCTTTGGGCTTTGTTAACCATGCCATTTCAAAAAAAGTAACAACTATCCTCTTAAAAAATAAAATCATTAAACAAAATTACTCAGTTTAATGATTTTAGAACTACTATTTATTCGTTAAACAGTAAATTAATTGTAAATAATTTAGACAAATATGTTGACCAAATCACAACTGCACAATACTATTTGTAAGCGCTTACAATTGCACACTTAAATGTAAGCGCTTACAGAAAGTATAAAAGCTATAAAATCAACTAAACTTAAACACATATTCTGACAATTATCAGTTGAACGGGGTTCAGTTATGAACATTGAAACAACACGCATTACACGCCTTCTGGCAGCTATTTCATTAGCGTCTTTGGCCGGCTGTGGTGGTGACGCTGCAACAACAAACACAAATACAGAAGTCGTTAATTCTTCAGAGCCAGTCTCAGACTGGCGCATGGTATGGAATGACGAATTTGACGGCACTAGCATTGATACAAACAAATGGAACTTTGAATTAAACTGTGCTGGTGGTGGTAACAACGAAAAGCAATGTTATACCGATAACGAAGAAAATGCCTTTATCAAAGACGGCATGCTGAACATCGTCGCACTCCCTGCAGAAGAAGGCGCAGCTAAACCTTACACATCAGCCCGCTTAAATACCCGTTACAACGCAGACTTTACATACGGCCGCTTTGAAATGCGCGCAAAATTACCGTCTGGTCAGGGTAGCTGGCCTGCATTTTGGATGATGCCAACTGATGAAGAGTATGGCACTTGGCCACGTTCTGGTGAAATTGATATTTTAGAAGCTGTAAATCTAAAAGTAGCCGCTGAAGATGGCACTATTGAATCTTACGTGCACGGTACTCTTCATTACGGTCGTGAGTGGCCAAATAACTCTAGCTCAGGTAAAGCTTATTTGTTACCTGAAGATATGAACCCAGCTGATGATTTTCATACTTACGCTGTAGAGTGGCAAGAGGGTGAAATCCGCTGGTATGTAGATGATTACCTTTACGCTACACAACGTCGTTCTGAAGTTCGTTTCAATTCAAAAGACGAAGCTGTTGGCCTTAAACACAAAGGCTGGTTTGCGGAATACTTTGAACAAGGAAGCGGCGAACTTACAACACATTGGGATAACGCCCCTTTCGATAAAGATTTCTACCTTATATTAAACCATGCAGTGGGTGGCGATTGGCCTGAAAACGTTAACAACCTAGGTATTGATGCAGACGCATTTGCACAAGGCCAAAGCTTTGAAATTGATTACGTTCGAGTATACGAATGTGCATCAAACCCAAGCACAGGCAAAGGTTGTGAAACAGTTCGCCCAGGTTACGACAGCCTAGACGACGCACTTGTAGAAGGTGCAGCACCTGTACCTACCCCACCTAGCGACGGCGTAGCCCGAAACCTTGATGTATTTAACGGTAGCCTAGACGCTAACTGGATTGCATGGGATTGTTGTGGCGGCACTGTACCAGAGGTTATTACTGATGCAGACAAAGGTGACGCTGTTAAATTTAATATAAATGATAACAACGGAACTGTGCTTGGCTTCTCTACGCGCGGTGGTCACTTTCCAGACGACTTTACAGGAACATCGTCTCCATTTGATGCATCTCCATTACTTGAAGTAAACGGCCGTTTAACGTTTGACATGAAAGTGGTAACACCTCCAACGTCGGATACTACATGGATACTTAAAGCAGAAGCAGGTGACGGTGGCCCAAATACAGGCGACGTACCATTAAGTGAAAGCAATGAAGGTGTAACACCTGTAACTGGTCAATGGCAAACATATACCTTTCCATTATCACTACTTCAAGAAAAAGGCCTAGATTTAAGCGCAATTGATGTGCTTATGGTATTCCCTGCATGGCAAACAGGTGAAGGTGCTGAGTACCTTATCACCAATGTAGCAATTGAAGGTGACTTGGGTGCTTCTCCTGAGGTTGTCTTATTCGACAACGGACAAAGTTTAGATTGGCCTATGTGGGATTGCTGTGGTGGTTCAACACCAGTTGAAGCATTAGACGACGAAGAGCACGGTTTAACTGCAGAGTTTAGCATTGGTGAAGCACCTACAGTAATGGGCTTTAACACACGCACTTCTGCTGGCGGAAGCGGCACACCATTTGATGCGACTAGTATTTTGGAAAATGGCGTTCTGCAGTTTGAACTAAAAGTAATGTCAAACCCTAATAACCCTGAGTCAACTTGGTTAATGAAAATTGAATCTAATGAGGGTGACTCAGCGGTAGAGCTTCCTTTAACAGACGCAGGTGACGCGCCAGTTGCAGGTGAATGGAAAACTTACACTTACACCTTAGCCGACCTAGTAGGTGCAGGTTTAGATGTTAGCGCGATAGATGTTGTTATGATTTTCCCAGCATGGGGAACGGGTGAAGGCGCAGTTTACCGTGTAGATAACGCTAAAATTTATGACCCAAGTGCAGCATCTACTGCAGGAAGTGAAATTACAATATTCCAAGATACTGCTGCAGAGCAATGGAGCATATGGGATTGTTGTGGTGGTTCAACACCTACTGAAGAAACAGACGATAGCGATCACGGTACCGTTGCTGAATTTGTAATTGGCTCAGCGCCAACTGTTATGGGCTTTTTAGCCGATGAAGGTGTTTCTTTTGATGCCTCGTCTATCCTTGCAAATGGGGTTGTACAATTTGAAATGAAAATGGTGACTCCACCTAACGCAACAGACGCTCAATGGTTATTTAAAATTGAATCAACTGGCGCTGCGTCTGCAGTGGAGCTTCCTCTTGCAGAAAGTGTTGAAGGTCAAGTACCGGTTATTGGTCAATGGCAAACGTACACATTTACATTGCAATCACTTTTTGACGCCGGTTTAGACATCAGTGATATCAACGTGTTAATGGTTTTCCCAGCATGGAGTACGGGTGAAGGCGCGGTTTATCGTATCGATAACGTAATTATCGCAAACCCGTAGAACAACCATTGAATGGTAGGTGCCTTTAAATAGGCACCCACTAACTGTAATAAATTTAGAAAAGCAGAGCAATTATGAACACATTCACTTTTAAAAAGAGCCAGTTAGCAGCTTCTGTGTCACTTATCATCGCTGCAAGTACATTTAATTTAGCCTATGCAGCAGAAGAAAATACTGCTGAACCTGAACTAGAAATCATTGAAGTAAAAGGTATTCGCGGATCATTAATCCGTTCAATGGATGTAAAACGAGATGCTTCTGGTGTAGTTGACGCCATCTCAGCTGAAGAAATGGGTAAGTTCCCAGATACAAACTTAGCAGAATCATTACAACGAATTACTGGCGTATCTGTCAGCCGCTCAAACGGTGAAGGTAGCCAAATTACTGTTCGTGGTTTTGGTCCATCGTTTAACTTGGTAACACTTAATGGTCGCCAAATGGCGGGAACAGGTTTTACACGCTCATTTAACTTTGAAAACTTATCATCAGAAGGTGTAAGTTCACTTGAAGTAATGAAAACTGCACGCGCTGATTCACCAACCGGTGGATTGGGTGCAACTGTAAATATTGTTACCGCAAAACCATTACAAAAGCCTGGTGAGCGCTTTTCTTTTATGGCTAAAGGTATTCACGATACATCTGTAGAAGAAGGCGATAAAGTAACACCTGAAATTGCAGGTATCTACAGTAATACCTTTGATGACGAGCGTTTTGGTGTGTCGGCTAACTTTTCATATCATCGTCGTGATTTTCAACGACAAGCAGCAAATGTTCGCTCTTGGTTAGTTAATCCAAATCTCTCGGTTGATGCAGCTAATATTGTTGATAACCGCCCAATGGATGCTGAAGGTAACCCGGCTAAACAATTCTTTGACCCAAACGCTGGGGAAAATGGTGAATTTGTTTCAGCCGCTTTCTTTCCGCAAGAAGTTAGTTTTGCAAAAGATGACATTCAACGTGAGCGCTTAAATGCGCAAGCAACATTTCAGTTTGCGCCAACAGATAACCTAACCTTTACGCTTGATCATACGATTTCACAAGCAACGACCGGGAATAACTCATTGTCTTGGGGGATTTGGAACGGATCGTTTGGTGGTAATGCCAATGCTTATGAACTTGATCAAAATGGCACAGCTGTTTATTACAACTCTGCAGGTGACGATGCATCATTTACTGCATTTCGTGAAACATCAGAAGTAGATTCAAAAGCAACAGGTATTAACGTTGAGTGGTTAGCAACCGAAAACCTGAGCTTTAACTTTGATGCTCACACATCTAAAACAACGACCGATAATGGTAAAGATCCTGGCTTAGGCGCTAACGCACGAATCATTTTAGGCTCGGCAGACATTTCAACTAAAGAGTACTCTTTCCGTGAAGGTGACGTACCTGGTTTTAATGTAAATTGGAATAACGGCACGCAAGAAGTTGACCCAAACCAAATTGGCTCTAACTTTAGTATATTTACAAGAACACCCGGTGAATCAGAAGTATCTCAAGTACAACTAGACGGTAAACTATTTACTTACACTGACATTGGTTTAGAAACAGTAAAATTTGGTGCTGCATACACTAAGCAAACACTTAGTGGCTGGGGTGGCTCTAATAATGCCAATGCACCAGGCTTTAATAACGGTACATTTGCTGAGATATTCCCAGATAGTATGTTCGAGCGAGTTGATTTAAGTGGCTTTCTTGACGAGTTTTCATTTGGTCCTAACGGTGTAGCGCCAGGCTATGCTTACACTTATGATCTTGATGAAGCATTTGCTCGCCAAAGCGCTTTTTTAACTGAAGACGTAATAGGCAGTGATGTTTACCAAATAGGTACTTTTGATAGCTTCCCAACTAACAAAGTAGAAGAAGAAACAATCAGTGTTTACCTGTCTACAAATTGGGTGTTTAACGTTAGCGACTACGATGTTTTTGTAAATTTAGGCCTTCGCTACGAAGAAACTGACATTGTAAGCCCAGCTAAAAGCCGTGTTGCTCAGCAAGTATATTGGGCAGGTGGTTCTGAGTGGCTAACTGAATTTGCCAGTGGCGGCGAATTAGTTGAGGTTGATTACAAAGGTAATTACGATCTTCTTCTACCTATGATAGATGTAAAAGTCGACCTTTCTGATAACTTAGTGTCACGTGTATCTTGGGGGCAAACAATCACACGCCCTACCCTTGGCGATATGCTTGGTAACTTAAGCCTAACACCATCACCTAAGTTAAACTCAAGAAGCGGTAGCCGTGGTAACCCAAATTTACAACCGTTTAAATCAACAAACTTCGATCTTAGCCTTGAATATTACTACAATGAAGGTAGCTACGCTGCAGTGGGTATGTTCTGGAAAGATGTAGATAATTGGATTGATAACACGCAAGTAACTACCACGTTTGAAGGCCTGCATGATGTTTATTTAGGTCAACGCTGGAATAATGCAGTAACCGCAATTGAAGGACGTGGCGAGCAGGCAACTGACTCTGCTATCTATAATGAGATTGTGGCAAATGGCGTAGGAATTGGCGAAAACAACCGTGTACTTCCTGACTCAGCAACTGATCCATTAATAGAGTGGACAATCAACTCACCAGAAAACGTAGGTTCTCGTAAAGTAAATGGTGTTGAGTTTGCGATACAGCACTTATTCGGCGAGTCAGGTTTTGGCGCTGGTTTTAATGCCACTATTGTTGACGGTGATGTAGAGTACGACAACTATTACCTTGCATCTCAAGCTGTATTAGCTGGCCTGAGTGATTCTGCCAATCTACAAGGTTTTTACGAAAAAGATGGCTTATCAGTTAAAATTACTGGTGCATGGCGTGATGAATACCTAATTGCGCAAGGCCTACCGGATTCGGGTGCTACGGCTCCTCCACAATATGCTGAAGAATATTTACAGTGGGACATTAGCGTTAACTACGAAGTTAATGAAAGCACTACCGTATTCTTTGAAGGCGTTAATTTAACAAACGAGACAGAGCGTTCGTTCAGTCGTTTTGAAAGCCAGTTCTTAAGCGCTGCACAATACGGACCGCGTTATGCATTTGGTTTTAGATACTCAATGGGTAACTAAACTTAAATAAAAACCGCTCTAAAGTGGAGTGACCCCCAATAGTTGGACAATCCAATGCCTGGGGGTCTTTTTATTTTTAAGCTATGGGATGCGCTTAATCTGCTCTAATAGTATATTCGTTGTCCAATCAACGCCGTTATACGCAATATCTGGCTTGTAAAAATCACCTGCCCCTCGCGCTCTATTTACATATACTTTATTTGGCACTACAACTTTACCTAAGCCTGAAGGTAAATCGGCTAAACGTACCTCCATATACATCGAGTCAGCGCTACTGGGTGCACCAAACAACGTGGTATTTTCAAAAAGCTTAAACTTATCAAGCGCATCTAAACAAGCACTAGCGCATTGCGGCGGCACTATAACAAACACCTTGGTTTTAAAGTCACTCACTAACGGCTCTTCTGGTAGGATATTTAGCGTAGTAGACTCTCGTTCTACATAAAATGGATCACCACTTTTAAGCGATAAAGCCATGCCCGCAGCTACAGTTTTAACAATTTTTAGCAGTTCAGGCTGATCTTTTACAACGTCTAATAAAGACTCTACATAGTCAGTATTATCCTTTGACGCTCTCCACCACACTTGCTCGTTTTGAGTAGTACCAGCTGTTTTTTGTTCTACTACTTTTTTGCCCCATAATTCTTTGGCTATTTGTGAGCTCCAATAAGATGAGCCACCTTGATTATGGCGCAAATCTAATACCACGGCTTTTGCAGTAAGTAACTTGCTACGTTGCTGTTGTATTTTTTCAAACACTTTTTTGTAGTCAGCTGCTTGTTTATCATTTACTGAAAAGCTGGGCATAGCAATCCACGCAATGTTTTTTTCAGGCCAGATTAAATCAATGGGAAGTTCATCACCATTGTAGGCATTTTCTAAATGCTTACTGACTGATTTAGGCCTTACAGTCCAATTTAAAACCTGTTTATAGGTATTGCCATTGGGTTTAACAAACTCGCATTCTTTTAGGGGGACTAAAAATGGATTCCCTACATCCGTTAGTAACCGCCAACCTTGCTGCCACCAATGCCCCGGTTGAGCAACTTGCCCATGAAATTTAAACACTCTTTTGCGCATCAATGCTTCAGTACTTTGCCCATCACATTGGCTTACAATATCCCCTTTTTTAATAGTGCTAATTTCACTGTAATACACTTTTAGGGCATCACCTCGCCATAAAGCACTAAAACCGGGCCAGCGTCGCGCAGGCCTGTCGATGCTTGAAAACGCACCAGCATGACCATCTTGTAACACCGTGCTAAAACGTGCAATTGCCGCTGCATGCGCTTGCGGCCCACTCATTTGCTTAGACAGAGCAAGCGCCTCTGCTTTGGCTTGTTTTAATAAATCAGGAAACGAAATGTTATTAACATCAAACATACCGGGGTGATTTTTTGCGGTAATGCTATAAGCAGCGCGAATATCGTTTTCTGTCACTGTTTGCCATTGCTTATCCGTTTTCGGTGATACTGCGCTATTTGCAAAGCCCATAAAGGATATAATTAAGCAGCTAGTAGAAAGTTTTAGCATAGATATTTTAACCATCATTCAAATCCTTTTGTTGTTTTTTAATAATTAAAGCTGGAAACTATTGATGCTATTTAACTTAACACACACTTAAAATAATTATGCCTAAATACCAGCTTTAGTGATTGATTAATGCTTGAGTAAACGAATCCATTCATCAGGGTTTGCTATAATAAAATCATAAGTATCTTCATTTTTTAAGGTGATTGTTATTGCATCGCTTGTAAGTGGTAAAATGCCAGCACCTGTACCTACTGACTTTTCAATTTTTACGATTGCGCTGCGTGTTAAAGTATAAGGTCCTAAACCAGCACGTTCATTGTATGGCTCAAAACGTACCTCACCTTGCGTTACATAAAGTTTACCATCGGCTTTTACCACACCACTTTGGTACGTAGCAGTAGATGATTTGAGTATTTCATTGTTCATTCGGCTTTCCTGCTGATTGATAAATTTACTTTTATAAAATGTATTCACTTTAATAAGTTATATAGTTTTTTGTTTTGAGGCAATTAATTTGTACCTAAAAAGTAAAGTTCAATTAGTACTGCGAATCTCTAGCAAAGTATTAATTAATCTTGGTACAAACCTTGATACCTAATTAATATCAAAACGAATTACAGGTAAAGGTTATGGCGAAATTTTTTGGGATTTATTGTGCATCAGGACTAACTCAACATCATGATTTTATAATTAATAAATTTAAAAATGAAGATACTAAAGTAAACGGTGGCACAATAAACGAAGTACATGAACAGGCTCTTTACTTGGCTAGTTTAGATTATGAAACCTTTGGCCTACATGCTTTTTTGCAAACAGATTCGCATATTGCAACACTGGTTGGTCATCCACTTTTAAGCGCGAACCGAAATAATGATTTAAACACCCTAAACTCACATTATACCAATGCAATGCTTACAGAATGTGAAGGTGTTTTTTGTATGGCACGGTATAACAAGGTTACGAATGTATTAAACTTAGTTACCGATTCCCTTGGGGTTCGCCCTTTTTACTATATGTATTATGAAGGTGCTTTTATTTTTAGTACCCAATATAGCTTACTCAAAAACTTAGGCTTACCACTTACCTGTAATCACGAAGGAATGATGGAATATGCAACACTTGGGTATTACCTATTTGAGCATACCCATTACAACGAAATTTCGTGTATTCGCCCAGGAACTCGCCTAGAAGCATCATCTAACGGGGTTACTAAAACACAGTATTTTGACTGGAGCAGCCTTACTAAAAATAATGATAATTACGAAAAAACACTGCATAGCTTAAAGCAAGACCTATCTAACAATGTGAACAAATATATTGATAACGATAATCACGTGCTTACTACGCTATCGGGTGGATTAGACTCAAGGTTGATTGCGTGCTTACTTAAAAGGCAAAATGTAAACATCACCGCGCTTAATTTTTCACAGCATCAAACACAAGACTTATACTGCGCAACGGCGTTCGCAAAAAGCCAAAAAATTGAGCTTGATGTTATTCGTGTTAACGATACGCAGGCAAAAACAATTGAAGACAGACTAGGCGAGCATTGGTTAAACGGCAAACATCCAGACCACCCTAAAGTAACACGTCCTCGTTTAGCATGGTCTGGCAATGGAGGCAGTGTTGGGCTGGGTGTTATTTACTACTCAGATGAAGTTTACGAAGCGGCATTAACACAAGAACCTGAGCGCCTTGCTGACGCTTATTTATCGCAACAATTTGCTTATATCCCCAAATCAATAATCCATAACGCTGATAAAATGCAAGCCAGACTAAAAGCTAATATCGTAACTTCATTAAAAGAGTTTGGAGATATTCCTCTTGAAAAAGCTTACTATCTGTTTTTATTACTTAACGATCAGCATCACCATTTAGCCATTCCATTCGATAAAGTGGACGAGTATCAAATGGATTTTTGCCTGCCCTTTTATTCCTGGAAAGTACTTAGACATGTTTTGTCGCAGCCAACGTCACAAGTAAGAAAGCATCGCTTTTATCATGATTTTTTACGCTATGCATTCCCCGAAGCCTTAGATTCGCCTTGGCAAGCATACCCTGGCCATGTTCCATGTTTATTACCAAAAAAAGGGATTGATCAATGGCAAATTAAACGACCCAAGCAGTTTAAGCCCACTAAGGTGTATCAAATTTTCACTCAGTTAATGACAAGCCAACATAAGCAATTAGTTAACCTAGCCTCGTTTAGTGCGGTTGCGTTACTGCATGCTTCTGGCATTAAAAGCTATAACGATAAGCTAAAGGTTATTGAAAATATGCTTAAGTGGTAACATTAAAACACCTTGCTGTAGGCCTCTACTCAAGGTGTTTTAAACAAGGGGTTTTATTTAGTTGGTGGGAACCATACGCTAACAATTTTTCCATTACGTACTTCATACACCGCAACGGCAAACATATCATCTCTACCGTCACCAAGCCCAGTTAAGCGCTTATAATCAACAACCACAAGCCTATTCACAATTCGATTTTAAAGAATCACTTTAAATGATTTTGGCGCTGTTTTTAATTTTTATATCTGCCGAGTGACAGTTTGCAAATAGATCTATATTTCGTGCGTTGTAAGCCTCTAATTGCGCTTGCACTACTTGTTCAGGATCGGTACTTGCCGAGCACGCTAACGCATCACTCGCATAAAAGAGGCTAAATAACATTAGCATTGAGACAGCTTTCATAACAATAAACATCCTTGAAAATGACTACGAAAACTTAAAAAATACAATACTAGCAAGCAAAACAAACACAACATAAAATATAAACAGCTTACCAGCTTGGCGATGCTTAATAGCAAGCCTACACACTCTTTTATCGGTCGCACCTTTTAAGTGATTTAAACCATCCCCTGAGACGAACATTATGGGAATCATTAAAAATTTTGGCTGCCCAAGCGCTTGCCATATTTCAGGCTCAAACATTTTAACTGCTTGATAATATTTATATTCAGCAATTACTGCGCGAGCCATAAATAATGCCCATAGCAAAATAACAAT
>JGI24525J20082_1000885_pt1 | contig 13926 bp, 7 predicted proteins | sample LinPmetageLP50_FD_20082 | JGI IMG/M metagenome (IMG submission 20082) | reverse complement strand
GCAACAACGCGTTCGCCTTCTTGCGGCGGTTTTTCCATGTTGATTGTAAACGGTCTTAGCTTAATTGGTGTATCGTCATCACTGTCTTTATCACCTTTGAGAATAAATAAAGGGATAGCCTCAGGGTTCATTTCTAAGTATTGTTCCCAGCTAAACTCATCCGAGATACGTGTTGAACTAACCTTACCGCCTTTAGCTATAATACTGCTTAAACGTGCATACGAGCCTTCGTCTCCAAACAGTATTTGTCTAGATAAAAACGTTGCGCTGTCTTTATTTGCTTTTGCATGCGACGTTGATGAGCGTAGCGAAAATACATTTTTCTCATTAAGTAAATGCGAAAAGTATTGAACACCTAACGCATTATGATGACGATTTGGCGATAATGCTAATACACTACGAATCGTTGTTAGAGGTAAGTAGCGTTCAGCATGCTCTGATTGCGGGTTACCATAATAACAAGCTAAACCATCCATACGTGCCATTCTGCAGTTTTCCCATGCAGGATCTGACAGGTGAACCGGAATGTTTTGCTCTTGTAAGCCTCGGCCGATTGCACGCGATACATGGTTTGCACCAATAATTAATATTGTATTTGGCGATGGCTGGCGTACACCTAATAGCTTGGCGACAGGAATGGCGGTTAAGCTCTGTAGTACAACGGTAATTATAATTACTGTAAATATAAGAGGTACCATTTTTTCAGCATCCGCAACACCAGACTCCATCATGCTAAGCGCAAATACCGACCCAACGGCTGCGGCGACTATACCGCGTGGAGCTATCCAGGCAAGTACCAAACGAGACTTCATTGGTAAGTCAGTACCAAAGGTCGAAATAGCAATACACAGTGGCCGAGCAACAAAAAGCACGATAGCTAAAAATATAAATACATCGCTGTCGAGCATCATTAAATCAGAGAGCTGTAAGCGTGCTGCAAGTAAAATAAACAGCGTTGATATTAATATCATCGACAAGTCTTCTTTGAACTCAAGTACAGAATCTATTTCTAAATCGTCTTGGTTAGCAAGCCAAATACCAAATACAGTCACTGCTAATAGGCCTGATTCATGGCTTAAATAGTTTGATACAGAAAAACTAATGAGTACTAATGCCAATATACCAAACTTATGTAATTCAAATGGTAGCCACTCGCGGCGCATTAATAGTGTTGTTAACCAACCAGCAGCAACACCAATACTTAATCCAACACCTAGGGTTTTAACTAAAGCAATAATAGTGTGGCTAAATACTTCGCCTTGGCCTACCAGCATTACGGCTTCAAATACTAATACAGCGAATAATGCGCCGATCGGGTCTATTACAATACCTTCCCATCGAAGTATGCGGTCAATGTCTTGTGTTGGGCGCATTGAGTTTAATAGCGGTGCTATAACAGTAGGGCCTGTTACAACTAGCACTGCACCTAATACCGCAGCTACACGCCAATTAAGTTCAAGTAACCAATAGGCGCTGAGGCTAATAATAATACAGGTAGTAAGCATGCCGATGGAGCAAAGGTTTCTTACAACTTTTCCGATTCCTTTTAGCTCTCTGAAATGCAGAGTTAAGGATCCTTCAAATAAAATGATGGCAACACTTAGTGATACAACTGGAAACAGTAAATCACCTAACAATGCATCAGGGTCTAAAACACCACTAAATGGCCCAAGTAAAAGACCAGTAAGCAATAAGAAAAGAATAGCGGGCACTCTAAAAGCCCACGCGACCCATTGGGCAAGCACAGAGCAAAGTGCGATACCGGCTATGTAAATTGCTGACATAGATTAAGAATTCCTTATTTATGACGGTTTGTTTAGAAAGTATAACTTTTGTTAATTATTAATACAGGGGTATACACGGGAAATTCAAATATTACTAATCAATTTTAGCTGCTTATAGAAGATTAGTAGGCTTAAATTATTTTGCGCGTGTTAAGCCGCCTTATTTTAGGCTGTATTAATTGTTTAATTGGTTGAATTTTAATAACAATCTAACACCACAAACGAGGAGGAATTAGCTTCGCTCGAATTTTAACCTTGATTTTTAAGGGGTATTTAGTGTAATATGCTTCGTGTTCTAATAATTAGTTATCTAATGAAGTTTATTGGAAGTAAAAGTGGTTTGTTAATCTTAACGTCATTTTTAATCTTTATAATCATGCATTAGTGGTGTTACTAGTATTCGAACACTACATAATTTCATTTGCCGAACTCTTGGTATGGTTTTGCTAAACAAGTTTATTTAATTATTTAAGTAAATAAAGGTTTGAGTTGAACTATTACTTTCAATGTTTAACCCCCATCGTGGCGGTTAAATCTCGGTCCTTTGGTCTTCACCCTATCTGTTGGTGTATCAGACTTTAGAGGCTCTATGTATGTTGTTAATAAAAAAGCCACACACAGCTTTTTACAGCGATGCATAAACAACACTTTTAAATTTTTTGATTAGTGCTGCTCGATATTATTGGGTTGTTGCTACTTTATACTTAACCTTAAATCTAAGCTTATTGTTTTAGATATGGTTTTCGCGTGTGTGTAAAAAAGTGTTGCCTAAATGAAAGACAAATTCGAAGCTATGTTTTAAACCTAGCTACTTAGTTTTAGCTCGTCTAATTAAGGTGAGCGCAGATAAAATGGAAAGTTGAGCATTTATGCAAAAGTTAAATTGGCGACGTATCGTACTTAAAGTAGGTAGTGCATTAATTGCACCAGATCAAGATGGCTGCCGTTCGCGTTACATATTAACCATCGCACAGTTCATTGTTCGTTGTCGTGCCCGTGGAATCGAGGTGATTTTAGTATCATCGGGTTCTGTAGCTGCTGGCGCGCATTTATTCCCATCAGACAAACCACGCTCTGTGGTAATGAAAAAAGCAATGGCGGCAGCAGGTCAAACAGAAATGATTGCCATGTGGGACCGCTTTTTTGACTTTCCATCTGCGCAGCTATTATTAACGCATGGCGATTTACGTGACCGCGAGCGTTACCAGAGCATCCGTGAAACCGTGTTCACTTTACTTGAACATGGTGTACTTCCTATCATTAATGAAAATGATGCTGTAACTACCGACGACTTAAGAGTGGGTGATAACGATAACTTATCAGCAATGGTTGCAGCAGCTGCCGACGCCGATGCTTTATTAATATTCTCAGATGTTGACGGGCTATATGATAAAAACCCTAACTTNCATGATGATGCGGTGCTACTGCCTGAAATAAAATCAATTGATGAATCTATTTATGCTATGGCAGGATGTGCTACAAGTGCNGTTGGTACTGGTGGTATGAAAACTAAAATAGAAGCGGCAGAAAAAGCAACGTCACATGGTATAGCNACTTATATTATAAANGGCTTTAAAGAAGAAACATTTACAAAACTGCTAGCTGGNGAAAANCCNGGTAGNGTATTTTTACCGTACGAAAAACCGATGCAGGANTCTNTNCATTGGATGACACANACAGCAAANGAGCAAGGTGAAGTTGTTGTTGATGGATCATTTGATGAATCNCTNGAAGGNGAAAGNGGATGTATTCGTGGTGACGAAATCATGGAAGTNCACGGTGAATTTGCCGTGGGTGATACCATTTTAGTACGTAGTGAAGACGGTACGCGTTTAGCTAAAGCGACCGCAAATTATAGTAGCTGTTTGTTAAACTTTATTGCAGACAACGAACAGAGTGAATTCAGCGAAAAAATGCAGGATTCAATTGGACCAGTTATATCTGAAAAACATATCGCATTATTGGAGAAGTCATGAGTTTAATTACGGACATTTCACGTCAGGCAGCTAAAGCTGCACATACACTTGCTTTACTCGATACCAAGACTAAAAACAAAGTACTAGTTGAAATGGCAGCGGCACTAAGAGAGCAAAAAGCATTTATAATAAAAGAAAATGAAAGTGATTTAAGCGCAGCACGCGACAATAACTTAGCTGCCTCAATGATCGACCGCTTAACGTTAAACGATGAGCGTATTGAAGCAATGGCTGAAGGAATTGAAGTAATCGTAAGCCTTGATGATCCTGTTGGTCAGCTGCGTGATATTACTGAGCGCCCAAATGGTATTAAAATTCGCAAAATGCGAGTACCTCTTGGCGTTGTGTGTATGATTTACGAAGCACGTCCGAATGTGACAGCAGACGCTGGTGCACTATGTTTTAAATCAGGTAATGGCGTAATTTTACGTGGCGGCAAAGAAGCACTTAGAAGTTCACAAGCTATCGCAAGTGTAATGCATAGCGTACTTGAGAAGCACAACTTACCGGTATCACTTATTTCAGTGATTCCAGATCCAGACCGTGCGCTGTTAATGGAACTGATGCAGCAACGCGAAAGCATTGATTTAATCATTCCACGCGGCGGCGAGGGTTTAATTAACTTTGTTACTGAAAACAGTACGATCCCAGTAATTCAGCATTACAAAGGCGTTTGTCATCTATATGTAGATAAAGATGCCGACCTAGAAATTGCGCTTAACTTACTGCTTAACGGTAAAACGCAGCGTACCGGTGTTTGTAATGCACTAGAAGGTTTAGTTGTGCATCAAGATGTGGCAGATGAGTTTTTAAATTTGTGTGCAGTTGTATTACGCCAAGAAGGTGTAAAAATAAATGCTGACAGCTTTGCAGTTAAATACTTTGATAACGCAACAGTCCTAGCTGATAACGAATTTGGTGAAGAATATCTAGACCTAGAAATCGCTATTCGCGTTGTACCAAACTTTACGGCAGCGGTTGAACACATTGCACAGTTTGGATCAAACCATACAGAAGTAATTTGTACTAAAAATGAAGCTGCTGCAGAGTTATTCCAACGTAGTGTTGATGCTTCTGTAGTAATGGTTAACGCATCGTCTCGTTTTTCTGATGGCTCACAATTGGGCCTAGGTGCAGAGATTGGAATAGCTACTTCCAAGCTACATGCATACGGTCCTATGGGCCTCGAGTCACTAACGACAGAAAAGTATTTAGTTAATGGAGTTGGCCAAGTTCGCGAGTAACCGCAAAAATTAAGTCCATAAAAAGCCGAGCATATTTATGCTCGGCTTTTTAGTTTATAAATCACGCTACAGTTACTTTAACTTTTTAAACCAATCACTTGCAGGTTCTGGTCTATGCAAATAATAGCCTTGCAGAATAACCTCAGGATACTCCTGTAGTAAATCAAAGTGGGACTGGTTCTCTACGCCTTCAGCAACTATCTCGAGTTCAAATAAACGACCTAAGCTTACAATCATATCAATAATTAGTTTATCGTTGTTATCGGTAGGAGCCTCTAAAACAAAAGAACGATCAATTTTAAGTTCTTGTATTGGTAATTTTTTTAGGTAGGTTAAGCTCGAATATCCAGTACCAAAGTCATCAATTGATACTCTAATACCTAGCTTCTTGAGAAAGTGAACAGCTTCAATAGCCGCTTCCATATGATTAAGTAACGTACCTTCAATTATCTCAATAGTGAGTTGTTGAGGATTAATGTTATGTTGCTTTATCTGTTGGCTAATAAAGTTTAAAAAACGCGCTTCATGAAAGTGCCTGCCACTTATATTAATTGATAAGTTTAACTCAGGGTGGGTTTTACTAAGTTGCGTTAGTATTTCAAGTGCATTTGAAGTTACCCAGCAATCTAAATCATAAATTATGTCTGACTCTTCGGCTATAGATATAAACTCACCAGGGCTAATAAAGCCTTTTTGAGGGTGCTCCCATCTTAATAAAACCTCAGCGCCCTTAAGAGTTTGGTTTCGATCAAATTGGGATTGTAAATATAGCGATAGCTCATTATTTAAAATAGCTTTACGTAAATCTTGTTCTATTTCAAAACGGCGTTTTGCTTGCTCGCCAAATGAAGTATCAAAAAAGGTAACTCTATTGCCGCCTTTCTCTTTTGCTTTGTAACAGGCCGCTTCACAGTTACGAATAGTCTCAATAGCACTTTCCCATTGATCTTCTCGTGGAAAAATATAGGTGCCTATACTTACTGTTAAGCTAACGTCTTGTTCGGCAACGACAAGTGGATGGTTTACACTTGCAAGTAGCTCTTGGGCTTTATTTTCAGCCATAGCTTGAGCTCTAGCTCTGCCCACACCTTTTTCAACTGTACATAGTACTGCAAATTCATCACTACCTAAGCGAGCAATAACATCTTTTTTACTCACGTGAGTATGGATTCGTTTAGTTAATTCTTTTAAAATATTATCGCCAGCGAGTAATCCTAATCCATCATTTATTGAGTGGAAGCTGTCTATGTCAATAATATAAATATAGGCATAACTATTTTCGGTACTGCAAACCTGAAGTTGCTGCTCTAACTGCTTTAAAAAACCATTTCGGTTGGGTAAACCTGTAAGTTCATCGTGCCATGTTAGGTAGTCAATTCTTTCTTGGGTTACTTTAACGCTCGAAATATCACTAAATACACCAATATAGTGCACGTTAGTATCTTGATCGCCTTTAACCAAACTGAGAGTTAGTAGCTCTGGATAAAGCTCGCCATTTTTTCGTCTAGTTACAAGTTCTCCACTCCAATAGCCTGCTTGATTCGCATGTTCCCATACTTGGTCAAAGCTAATGCTAGGATGGTTATTTTGTTTAATATCGTGCAACTGCATTTGTAGTGAGTCTGATTCACAGTAACCGGTTATACGGCAAAATGAAGGGTTTACGGCTATAATTTTGCCATTACTATCGGCAATAACAACACCATCAGCGGTTCCCGTTAGGGCTTGGTAAAATAACTTTTGTTTTGATGAGAGTTCTTTTAATTCTTCTTCTCGCTGGCTAAGCTCTTTCGCAAGAGACTCTATTTCAAGTAGCTTGTCGTGCAGGTCAAAGTTTTTTTCGATAAGCCTATCTAGCATGCCTTGAGCGGTAATATGAGTGCGTATACGTGCTCTAACTAGGGCTAGTTTATAAGGCTTGTGGATATAATCAATTGCGCCCATTGCAAAGCCTTTTTCTTCAGACTCTTCTTCTGTAAGCGCTGTTACAAATATGACAGGGATCCCTTTGGTATTTTGTTTCGCTTTGAGTATATTACATACTTCGTAGCCGTCCATGCCTGGCATCATTATGTCTAATAAAATCAAGTCAGGCCGAGTTGACTCAATAAAGATCAAAGCCTGCTCACCACTAGTAGAAATACGTACATCGTAGTCAGTTAAAAGTCCTTCTACTAATACGTGTAAATTACTAGGTTCGTCATCAACAATAAGAATTAAAGGTTTATGCTTTTGTTCTGTGGTTAATCCATTACTGTTTGCGAGGTAATTTGAATGCACTATCTGTCCTTCTCTGCGTTCTTTACAATATTAAATCTAGTTCAGGTTAGTGGTTATGCCTAATTTTTATTATCGTTTCTATACATATCAATAAGCTCAATTACTAACGCGTAGTTAAAATGATCAATTGCTTCTTTGAGCTTAAATAGGGAGTGGCCTCTCTCATATTGATTCATTTCTAGCTGTCTAACCAAACTGCTAGGTACGGGGCGAGCGGTTAATGCTAATGAGTATATATTATCGATAACCGAGTCTTCGTTTTCTAGTTCATGTTGCTGTATATGTTCTTTTTTAAAGCTGTCAGCTATCAAAAATTGTTTTACAGCAAAAAGTGTAAGTATTAATTGCTCATTAAAATGAGATAAATTAATAATTTTCTTATCTATTAAGCTTTTCTCAACACTTTGCGCGCTTTGTTGCAGCAGCTCCAAGCCTAATGTGCCGGCCAGTCCTTTGAGTGTATGTACTAGTCGAATTAAGCTTTCTAACTCTCTATTTTTGATTAACATATCAGCTTTAGTCGAAAAGTCATTGTAATCGTTGACAAACTGAGTAAATAATTTAGTTAACAATTCGTCATTGTTTTCTAGGTTTTCTTTTGCTAATGGCAGGTTTATAGTGCTCAGAGGTTCATTACTTTGCAGATGCTTTTCTATGCTTTCGTAAAGTGAATCAAAAATAATCGGTTTTACTAAAAAGTCATCCATACCGGCTCTAAATGCTGCTTTTTTATCATTAGGGTCTGCGGCTGCCGTAATAGCAATTATAGGAGTTTTGTAGCCTCGCTCTCTTAATATACTTGTTGCTTCTAGTCCGTCCATAACTGGCATTTGAACATCCATAAAAATAATATCGATGTCATTTGTCTCTATTTTATCTAATGCGTCACGTCCATTGTCAGCAATGTTCACGGTCATATCTAGTCTTGCTAAAAGGGCTGAGGCTATTTCTTGGTTAATTTTATTATCGTCAACAACTAATGCATTAAAACCCGAGAATTTAGGGTGAGGCTTTAATTGCTTTTCTTTAAAATTATTTGGTGAGAGTGCTCTTAAAATTTCTACTTCACTATTTTTATTACCAATATTTATAATGTCTATATTTTCATTTTTTGCAATTGGCTCAGGAGACTCTTCATCGGTAATTAATAAAATAAGTGTTAATTTTTCATTAGCGTTTTTATTTTGAGCGTACAGTTGTTGTAAAATAAAGTTATCGTTGAGCTCTTTTTTTTCTATCGACATTATTACAATACTAAATGGGCTACTAGGCTGAGACATTTTTGCAATGGCTCTTAATGGTTCTTGTGTTGTTTCTGTCGTTATATTTATATCACTTAGTAAGTCCATTAATTTTTTAATTTGCTCATTATCAGGGCTAATTAATAAGGCGTGTTTTTTAAGCTTTTGTTGCTCAGATAAAGTAAAGGGTAGAGTAAAGAAAAACTCGCTACCTTGATTAATCGTGCTCCTTACTTGTATATCTCCGCCCAGCAATTTAGCTAATTGTTTGCTTATAGTGAGTCCTAAACCGGTCCCACCATACTTTCTTGTTGTGCTTGAATCACCTTGCGAGAAAGACTGGAATATAATTTTTGATTGCTCTTCAGTCATCCCAATACCCGTGTCTTTTATACTAAAGCGAAGGTTTATTGTTTTTTCGTGTTGAGATGTCGCTTCTATAATTAATGATATTTCACCATGCTCAGTAAACTTAATTGCGTTACCTACACAGTTATTTATTATTTGGCTTAAGTGCATTGGGTCGCCAATAAGTTCAAGCCCTGCATCAACGTGTAAAGTAAAGTTTAATAACAAACCTTTTTGCTTGGCATTTGTTGAGAATAAATTTTGAACGTTAGAAACTATAGTATGTAAGGTAAAAGGGATTTGCTCTAACTGAACTTTTTCCGATTCTAGCTTAGAAAAATCCAGAATATTGTTTAAAATCTGCAATAAATTTTGAGCACTTGAAAAAGCTTTATCTGCGTAGTGTTTTTGCCTTGAGGGAAGCTCGCTGCTTTGTAAAAGTTGCAACATACCTAATATGCCATTCATTGGGGTGCGAAGTTCATGACTCATATTGGCTACAAAATCTATTTTTGTTTTATTGGCTTTATCGGTTTGCTCCATGGCACTCGTCAGGTCGGCATTCATTGCTTCCATTTGGGAATTTAATACGCGGGTTTCATTGAGTAGCTCTTTGGTTTGCTTATTTTTTAAATATAAAGCGTTAGCTGCTTTTATTACCGATGCTATTTCAGTTTGATTTTGGCTGTTATTTGAAATAGTTACTGGCTTTTCGCTATTCATATCTTTAAGTAATAAAGTGAGCTGAGTAATTGGTTTTATAACCGATCTAAAAATAAAATAGCTTAAAAATAAAATGATTAACATAATTAAAACGGCAAATATATTTGCCTGTTCTGTATTTTTTGTTAAGTGGCTACTTAGTAGCTCTTCTGTTTTGATTAGTTTATTTTTTTCTATGTTTTTAATTTCATTAGTTAAATACAGCAATTCGTTTTCTATGCCTGTAAGCACTACATTTACAGAAAAAGTGTAGCTACGGGTGAGTAATACAAGTTGGTTATAAGCTTGTTTTAAGCTTGTTGTTTTATTGGAGAGGGATTCATTTATTACAGAGGTGCTCGTTAGTTTTTTATGTAAGTGATTTAAGTTTTGTTTTACATTTTGTGCTTCATCAAAATTAGGTTTATAGAGGTAGCTTATAATTGCATGTTTTAAATTACTTATTGTGAGTAAAACATCGTTAAAAATAACTTTATTATCATTGTTTGAAGACCCTTCTAAATCACTAATTGTTACTTGTAAGTCATCAATAGGTTGTTTGAACTGAGTAATGTAAAGGTGTTCGCGTTTTTGTCTGTTTACGACAACTTGGCCAAATGTATCTTGGTAATTATTTAAATACTCGCCAAGGCGTATTAGTGAGTTTTGATACTCAGGGGTCTGGTTTTGAGTGTTTGTTTTTAGCTGCTCGAGATTTAGATTTGCCTTATTTAAGTAAAAATTAAATTTGGTAATCGTATTTTCATTTGCATTGTCAATAAATGAAACTGCATGCCCTTGCAGGGAAATAATATCGTTTTCTAAGTTAGTTACAGCTTCACTTTGAATAAGCGCGTTATGTTGCGATTTTTGCAAGTTAAGTAAAGACGTTTGCGAATAGTTAAACAAATAGCTCTGTAAAAGAAGTAATCCAATCAGCGAACACAGAGCTAATATTATTTTTGATTTAATTGAGTTTATTATCATTATCGGCTAATCAACTCATACCATTTTTGCAGGCTGTAGTCATAGGTTGGCATAACTGTATTCCACACTGCTACATTACTAAAGCGTTTATGGTAACTACCGCCATTACGTTGCCCACCTGCTTTTACAGCTACGTCGCCATTGGTATTTAATAAATCTATGTTTGTTGCTTTTCCACCGTACCAGTAATCCCATTCAGACTGAGATAGGAGTAGTTTAGAGCGTTGTGGGTTACTAATGTAATAACCTTGGCGAGCAATAAATGCACCAGGCCAGCCTGAAAGCCACCAATTCATATAATCGTACGCAGCATCTTTTGCGCTACTTTGTATTTGTGACGATAAACACATAACACCATGCCAGCCTCGGTAGCCTTCTTTTGGTGCGGCAAATCGTACATTAATATTTTGGCTGTTTAATGCAGACACGGCAGGCGAAAACATACTTTCTATATGGGCTCGTTTACTTTTCATAAATTCAATCGACTCAGGAACCGAGTTCCAATAGCCACTAAAGTGACCTTGGCGTTTAAAATCGAGTAATATACTAAACAATCTATCAAGTTCTGAGCGGGTCATTGCACCTATATTGTTAAATTTTATAAGTCCTTTACTTTGCGCTGCTAGGGCTAGGTCAAATAATCCAATGGTAGGCGCATTTACAATAGCTACTTTACCTCTGTTCTCGTCATCAAGCAGCCAACTCCAGCTTTCTGTTTCGTATGCTATACCGGGCTTAATAAAGTCGGTGTTGTAACCAAAAGAGTCAACATTATGCACATAAGGTAAAAAGCTAATATGATCGCTTTCTTGTGCGCTTAACGTGCCATCGGGTTGAACATTTAATAATTTATAGGGGGCATCACCTGCACCAATACTTGCAGTTTCGGTTAGTTTTCCCGTTTTAGTAAGTGGATTTATTTCGTTAAAGTAGGTGAGTCGTTTTTTTTCTATTGGCAGAATGGAACCTGCATCCCAAAGCACATTAATGCTGTTTGACCACTGTTCGTATAAATCAAAGGAGCTAGGGTCCATTGATGCCTTTTGCAAAACAGCAGCGCTGCCTGCGGGAGTAAATTCTATATTAATACCCAAGTCACTCATCGCTTGCTTGCGGATAGCCTCTTGGAGTGTTACATGCGTACCAAGCACTCTTAATGTGACTTTTTTTCGGGCAAAAACATAAGGCGCATGTGTTATTGCACCTGCTGTTAAACCTATTGCAGCTAGCTTTTTTAGCGTTGAACGCTTAGGTATGTCCATGTTAAGCCTAAAGTACTAATGTGTGACATTATGTATAGCTAAGAACTTGTAAAGACACAAGTTGAATGGATAAATTTAAAATTATATAGAATGAAAAATTAGAATATTAGGGTGTCAAAAAATAATAAAAACAATGGAAAAATAGAAGAGTAGAGCGAATTTGAAAAGGAGTAGGAAAGTGGTGGAGCTAAGCAGGATCGAACTGCTGACCTCCTGCGTGCAAGGCAGGCGCTCTCCCAGCTGAGCTATAGCCCCACATTCCTAAGTTACATATAATGTAACTGCTTGACTGCTGAGTTCCAAGCGGGACGAACTTTAAGTTTTTTTATAAATTTGGTCAAGTATTTTTTCGTAAATTTTCACTGTTTACGTCAATTTTTGTTAGACTCGGCTTAATTCAAAACTAAAACGATAAAAAACAATGAAAAAATGTGTTCTAGCGCTTATGGTTTTACTCGCTGGCTGTGCCTCAAATGATGAGCCGCCTTTTGAAATAAATAATAAACAGTTTCACGAAAAGCAAGATGATCAAGGCAATAAGCTTTTTGCTTATGTTGTTTCGGTAAAAGCTAAGCATCGTGAAAACTTTAACCTTGACCGTGGTTCTAATAAGAGCCCAAGTCGTGGTGAGGTTAAGCAGTATATAGAGAAAGAGCATTTTGAAGAATCGAGCATTCTGAAGTTACAGCTAGAAGACCAAGCAGTTGAATTATTAAATCAAGAGCTAAAAGATCGTAAGTATTGCGACAATAAGCATGAAGTTAATGATGTTTTATGGCGAGATTTGAGTGTACAACTAAGAGGGCGTTGTTTGTAATATGTTGGCGGATAAAACTAAGTTAGCAGAGCTTTTGGCGCACCTAGATATTAACTATGATGTAATAGAGCATCCGCCGCTGCATACTAGCTTAGCGGCAGATGAGTTTATGATTGAGCGCCCAGGTACTCGTCTTAAAAACCTATTTTTACGCGATAACGAAGGCAAGCGACACTTTTTAGTTATTACAGCGCACAATAAGCAACTCGACTTAAAGGCACTATCAAAGCAACAAGGGCTTTCACGCTTAGGGTTTGCATCGAGTGAGCGGCTAGCTAAATATTTAAAAGTGGCTCCTGGGTGTGTATCTATGTTGGCTCTTTTAAATGATAAGCAAAACGAAGTGAGCTTATGGGTTGAGCAAGATATTTGGCACGGTGATTTGTTTCATTGTCATCCGTTTGAAAACACCCAAACATGGTTGCTTAGTAAAGCTGATTTAGAAACATTTTTTAATTACACAAAGCATCAACCGCGCGTTGTATTTTTACCCTCAAAATAAGCCCACATAATTAACGATAAACCACATAAGCAAACCGCAAGCAGCGTAAACATAAACGCTGTTTGCCCATGATGTTGGTATACCACACCGGGTAATAACGACCCCAATGCGCCACCACTGTAATAAAACGATACATATCCGCCATTGGTTACACTTGGTGGGGCTTTACTTATTTTATTAACGAGCGGTGCGGCAGTTGAATGAATCACAAACATAGCACCACAAAACAAAGTAAATGCGATTAAAAATAAGCTAAGCTGATGGCTCATTAATAAAATAATACTCACACTATAAAAACTAAATACCGCAGTTAATAAATGCCAAGGCGAAGGGACTTTTTTAAGTAACCAAGGTGCAGCAATAGAGGCGAGGGCACCAATTAAATAACCACTGTAAACTAAACCTATGTCACGAGTATTGGTAATTAAAAACGTGTTTTGTAATATAAACGGTAAGTAATTAAGCAGTGCAGCGAAGCAAAAAAACATACAAAAAACGGCGCCGTAAACTTTAAGTACAGCGCCTTCTTTAAGTTGTTTAATGTAATCGAGTGGGGAGAGCTGCGACTGTTTAGCTGGGTTTGTAAAGCGGGAATGCTTAACTGTCAAAGCTAAGCAAAGAAGCATAAAAGCAATTACGTAATAAAAGCTCTGCCAATTCCATAAGTCGCTAAACAAAGCGGCAAGCACACGTCCAAAGTAACCACCAACTATACTGCTACCAATATATAGGGTCATATTTTTTTGAAGTGTATCAGCGCTATAACTCATGCCTATATAGCTA
>JGI24525J20082_1000761_pt1 | contig 15084 bp, 13 predicted proteins | sample LinPmetageLP50_FD_20082 | JGI IMG/M metagenome (IMG submission 20082) | reverse complement strand
GCCCTCAAATCCCTTCTTCTGATGACGTTCCTAGCCTCAAAGCCTTGCTGCTTGAGAAGGATCGCAGCCTCAATGAAAAAGATAAACGCATCTCCTTGTTGGAAGAACAGGTGCGTTTACTTAAGCACAAACGCTTTGGTGCTAGCAGTGAGAAATCGGATGATCAAGCAGAGCTGTTCAACGAGGTCGAAGCGACTGACGTTAGTTTAGAAAACGATGCTGAGATGGATGATGCCTTTGACGCAGACAACACCGCTGTCGTCGAAACCGACACCATCCAATACGAACGCCGCAAGTCCCGTGGTCGCAAACCGTTGCCCGAGGATTTGCCGCGCGTTCGCATTGAGCACGACCTAGCTGATAGCGACAAAATCTGCGACTGCGGTTGTGCGTTAACCCGCATCGGTGAAGATATTAGCGAGCAGCTCGACATCATTCCCGCGACCGTTCAAGTCTTACAGCACGCCCGTCAAAAGTACGCCTGTAAAGCTTGTGAGTCGACCGTACGTACAGCGGCGCTGCCGCCGCAGCCAATTCCAAAGAGCAATGCCAGTGCGGGTTTACTTGCGTACATCGCGACCGCCAAATACCAAGATGCACTACCGCTGCACCGCCAAGAAAGCATCTTTAGGCGCATGGACGTTGATATCCCGCGTAACACACTGGCAAATTGGATGATGCGTTGTAGCGACCTGATCTCACCGCTTATTGCCGAGCTGGATAGAGAAATACGGCGAGGCAAGATCATCCAGTGTGATGAAACCCCGCTCCAGGTACTAAAAGAACCGGATAAGCCGCCCAGTAGCCAATCGTATATGTGGGTTAGGCGCAGTGGCGGGCCTGACCGTTCCATTGTGTTGTTTGATTATGCGGATAGCCGAGCCGGTAGTATTGCCGCAGGCCTACTGGACGGCTTTAGCGGGTATCTACAAACGGATGACTATGCGGGCTATCACGCGACAGGACGCCAAGAAGGGCTCACCCACCTTGGTTGCTGGGCTCATGCCCGTCGCAAATTTGTGGAGGCGCAAAAAGCGGCTACACCCAAAGACAAAAAAGCAAAGCGCATCGGCAAAGCCGATGTTGCCATTAACTTCATTGCGAAGCTTTATGCTGTGGAAAAGCAGGCAAAGCACATCAGTCGTGAAGATCGGTACACACTGAGACAAGAGCTCAGCGTGCCCCTACTCCAAGTGCTGCGAGAATGGCTGGATAAGACCTTGCACAGCACGTTACCGAAAGGCGCGCTGGGAACCGCGCTAGGTTACCTAGATAAAAACTGGGAAAAGCTGATTCGCTATACCGACGACGGCGATGTGAACATCGACAACAACCTAGCGGAAAACGCGATAAGACCGTTCGTCATTGGCCGAAAGAATTGGTTATTTAGCGCCACGCCAAGAGGTGCCCACGCTAGTGCATCACTGTACAGCCTGATTGAAACGGCAAAGGCCAATGGACTTGAGCCTTACCACTATTTGCGCGACGTGTTCGCAACACTCCCAAGCGTAAAGACCGAGGAAGAGTTGCAGGCGCTGCTGCCTTGGGCAAAACACTGAGAAAACAAATAAAGTAGCAGGAAGGCAGCCGCCTTCTTGGCAATGCCCCACCATCCCTTGCAAGTCCTCATCCTGAGAATGCCTTCCATGCTATGGGCTCATCCTGAGCTTATGAAAACTATAGATGCCTTAGTCGAGATTGCAAAGAATAAATAGGGTGGGGTTTGTTGAGCGCTTACGGATCGATGGTATCCGGGGAGCGATGAAAATAACGTGCGACTTTTTCCACCGAATATAAGTAAGTGCTTTGAGTGCAGGGCGAATACCCTTTTAGCACCATGACGTCGATCATTTTTTTGCGTAATGGGGTCATGACTTATCACCTCGCTGTTGGAGTAAACGGCGGCATGCCGAATGATAAGTGTGGGATAAATCAGAGAAAGAGAAAGGCGATGAAGGTAGGGGATGGCGCCACCGCGAAGCGGTTTAGTTCAACAGTTTTGTTATGAGGACAGAGGCCACATATCATTTTGGCCCCCTATCACACAAATGGATTTTGGACGGAGATGGCAAAAACCGTATTTTTCAATGGATTGTGTTGACGCAGAGAAATTGGTTGGCAACGTTAACAAGACAAGTTCCCTCTATCACTTTTGAATTCCCTTTTCCTTGATCATATACCGGCCTCATTAAAAATCAACAAGTTAGCGCCACGCAAGCCGTGACAGGGAGCTCGTGGCTCCTGAAAAAGGGCAATTAGTAATTAATCCTGTAGTGATTTGGTGCCCGCCTTGGTGCTTGAGCGCCCAATGAGGTCGACCTGACCTGAGAGTCCGCTTTTGTGACGCTAGAGCCAGACGCTTTGGCGTTCGGGCGGCATTTCCTGAACTGGTAAAAAAGCGGACGTTGGAACACTTTTTGGGGTCGGTGAACAGGGTGTTGTGGGGGCTGACTGAGGGTTAGAGACCCTCGGCTACCCGATTATAGGGTAACACTCAGGGAGGAAATTTTCCCTATTTCACAATAAGGTTCAACTTTTCCTAAAACGACAGTCATAATGCACTCACTCAAAAGGCTCCCAGCTATCGGAATATCTCCAAGCTTCCTCTAAAAACTCTTTGAGAAACCTTTCCATACATTCTTTATGCTTCTCTCGGTTCATAGTATCAACATATTTCTGAAACTCTTCTTGTGTTGCAAAAGCTGGAACTAAGCCAGATTTACAAGATGCACTCATTGCAATTGAAAGCAAGTTGTCTTTGAATTTACTATCTGACTCCAAGGCTTCTAACATCTTACCAATCACTACATTACCCCTTATACTTTTCACCAAAAGCTTCATCTTCAATAGTTTGTCGAACTGTTTTCTTGCCTGTGCGAATCGCACCAGAAGATTCAAGCAAAGAGATAATTTCAGTTTCTTCCAAGTAAACAGCTAACTCTATTGCAGCGTCGCCGTCTTTGTTTCGATAATTTACATCAGCATATTTTATTAACTGCCTGACTATCTCAACTTGTGGCTCTTCAATGGCGAGTGTAAGCGGTGTATCTCCGTCAGTTGATTCGATATTTGGACATTCACCTTTGTTTAATAGGGATTTCACTTGCTCTATATCACTTTTAAGGCAAGCAAGAAGTAACGGTGTGTAACCGTCTTCATCAATCATAAACCTTACCTATAACGCACAAAGCAGCGGTTAATCCGCTGTCTTTGCTTGTTAACTGACATATGGAAACTAATTACACTCATATTTTTTGTCGAACCTAGAATGCTCTTTCGAGGTGTGGGAATTTACAAGGCCTTCAAACCAATAATAATCTTGCTTGGCTAATGAAGTTGCAATTGATCTATATTTATAAAGAAATGACTGTATGTCGATTAACGTCCATATTTTTCCTTTGGGCGAAGAAAAATACATTGATATATCGATATCTTTTCCATGATCAAGTTCGATTTGTATCATTTCTGTGTTCGAATCAGTTATACACCCATTAGCCTGAATATGGACTTGGCTAGAGCTCTCATTTTTGTCCTTCACACTGAGACCAAACCCTCTAAAAATATAAAGCGGCCTATCTTTTAGGACTTTAATTTTTATTGAAACTTGGCCTGAAGGCTCTGCTAAATAAAGATTAACCCCATATTTCTCAGCATTTTGGGGGGTTATCATTATTGGCTTGTACTCGACACCCGTCATGCTTAGAGAAAAAACATTACCGCTCATTAAAGCGCACATAAGTATGATGAACCTCATAGCTCCATTTACCTTTAATGCCTGTGTAATGTACGGAAAAAACTTAGATTTTGGAGTCGTATTGACACATTTGTTAAGCCCTGACAGCTAGCTTTCCCGTGATCATATCTCGTTTTTTATAAAGATCAATGTCTTAAATAAGCTGTACAAGTGTTAATGGGCGTAGCTCTCCTGCTAACAGCCTTGAGTGGGCGGAAACAGCTGATGCCAACGACTGACTGCTATTGTGACAACTGCGCCAATTATAAGACGAATCAAAATACGCCCAAGTAGTATTACGCTAGCAATCCACCTCAGCGCTTTTTTTGATTCAAGCCTACGAGCCAGTATTGCTCGCAGGAGTAAACTCAGGACCAAATGGCTTGGTGATCATCAACAAGGCAGGCATAAACAACATGTCTGCCAGCAGTGCGACGCTAATGGCAACGCTCAGCAATATACCGAAGCTTGAAATAATCGCGAGCTGAGAAAGCAAATAACATGAGAAGGCGCCTAGCAAAATGATTGTTGTAATCACTAGCGCCGGCCCCACGTCTCGCATAGAGTCTGCCAAGGCAACGCGGTAATTACCGCAGTTCATAAAGCAGCGCCGGAATCGAATAACCAAGTGTAAGGTGTCATCCACTGCGATACCGATAGCGATGGTTGCCAGCAGCAATTTCATATAGTCGAGATGAATACCCAACCAACCCATTAATCCCAGCACGACAACCACCGGTGCTAAATTTGGGATCATGGACAGCAGCCCAACCTTTATCGAACCGAATGCCAAGCACAGAAAGCCTGCCACCATAACAAATAGCAGGCTGTAGCCGATCAACTGGGTGTCGGCAATATACTCGCCCATTTTTACCCACATTAAGCCAATACCGGTTTTGCGAACCGTGGCATTAGGGATCGGGTTTTCAGCAATATAGTCGTCAATTGTCGCCAGCAATTCGGTTATGGCAGCGGAACCGCTCATTTGAACGCGCATTTCCAGCACCGTGCGGCTGTAATTTTGGCCGACAAATTCCTGCAGCTCTTCACCACCGGAAATTTCGTAAACCAGAAAATACTGCGCGGCTAGATTTCGATCTTCGGGTAGACGATACCAGGCTGGATCATCGCCGTGAAAACTGCGATTAAGATCTTTTTGAATATCGACCACAGAGTATGTCTTTCTGACGAGGGGCTGCGCCTCGGCAAATTGTTGAATACGATCAATCGCGCGCAATATCTCTGGGTCTTTAACACCTTCCGCCTCTTCTGTGTCGATAATATAAGTCACGTTTAATATGCCGCCCATCACACTCTCTGCTAGTTCGGTGTGCTGGCGCCATTCAACGCTAGGTTTAAAATCTTCAAGGAAGTTAAAATCGACTTTCACTTGGCTCAAGCCGGCCAGGAAAAAAACAAGCACGATAGTGCCGGCAGATAACAGCGCCTTGGGATGATTCAAATTAATCGAGATACAGCGTTCAACAAGCCAAAGTATCGGTGGCTGCACTACAGGCCGCGTTTTTCTATCTGCTTTTACCGGCGTCGACTTACCCGATGCCAGGGCGACCACCAACAAGGTCATCGACAATATAAAGGTAAACATCACCCCCGAGGCTGCATACAGCGCCATTTCGCTCAGGACTTTTAACTGCGAAACGGTCATTACCAAAAAGCCAACCGCGGTGGTGACCGACGCCAGCAAACAGGCGCCACCCACTTTGGATATCGCCGCTTTTACCGAAAGTTTGCGGTCACCGGTTTGTGCATAGGCGCGCTGAAACTCTAATAAAATATGAACAGATTGCGCCACACCCACCGCGCACAATAAGGTAGGCACAATGCCAAAAAACAGCCCTAGCACCCAGCCGAAAGCGCCCATCATACCCAGCACCATCACAATGCTAAGCACCACCACCGCCAGCGGCCCAAACAAGCCGAGCAAACTCACGCGAAAAAGTAAGAACGACAACACTGCCAACACGACCAAGGTAACGACAGTGCCGATGGCCGAATCTTCCATAAAGACGTGATTGTAGGCCGAGTTCATCGGTACATCGCCGGTAATAAAGAAATCGATACCGGCATATTCCGGGCGCGCCATAATCTCGCGCAGCTTATTATCACTGACCTGTGGGTAGAGGTTTTCTAACTGATTGCCCTTGGTCTCGTCGTAAATAATATCTTCCAGCGGATCGACGCTGCTGCGTTCCATTTCCAATATAATGGCAGCGTAATCCGCTTTCTGGTTGATAAGATAATCGACATAGAGTGGACGACTTAGCACTTCATCCCGCAGTTTTAACAAAGCATCTTGATCTGGGGGGAAATCCAGCATCAATTCATCGACATTAATTGAGTCACCATCAGCGCGAATAAACTCCACCGTGGGCAAGCTAATCACATCACGCACATAGGGCACTTCATCCTCAAAGGCCTGCGCTAACTGGGCGATCTGGCCCATGGCCTCGTAATTAAACGGCCCGTGCGGACGGTCTGGCACGCGGTAAATGATGTAGGTGACTTCATCAGACAAAAACTCATCCAGGTATTCGGTGTAAGACAGATACACCGGATCGCTTTTGTCAAAATAGGCGTCCAGGCTATTGTCGCTCTGCACTTTGCCCGCAAAATAGATACCTCCGCCCAGCATCAGCAGCGACAACAGCAAGACAATGACGCGATGGTTAACCGCCCAACTGGCAACACTGCCAAACACGGCGTCTACGCGATCTACAAATTTATTCTCCGTTACAGCCATTGGTGCTGGCGCTCCCTATTATGCTTATTGTTGATGATGCAATTCCGTGTTCGGTGGCAAGCGTTAAGGCACCACTCCTTATTTCGAACACTGTGCTTAAGGCCAAGAACATTTGATTTATCAGGCAATTATGCTTTAACTTGGTGCGCATAAACAATAAACATAAGATTTAACCTTAAGCCCCCACTCTGGAGCACCTAGCGTGACAATACATAGTTTTACCGCGAGCATTCTTTTCTCACTAAGCTTGATGATTTCACCCTTGCTCATCGCCGATGAGGCGCAAGACAAGGGCTTAGCGATAGCCAAAGAAATGAAAAGCCGAGATCGCGGCTGGGTAGACAGTAGCGCGGAAATGGAAATGGTGCTGCACAGTCGCGGCGGGCGGGAAACCCGTCGCGAAATGCGCATTTTATCCCTGGAAGTACAGAACGACGGCGACAAGTCGATGACCATCTTTGACAGCCCGAACGACGTCAAAGGCACCGCTTTTCTGAGCTTTACCCATAACAATGCCGACGACGACCAATGGTTGTATTTGCCCGCTTTAAAACGCGTCAAACGTATCGCCTCTAAAAACAAATCCGGGCCTTTTATGGGCAGCGAATTTTCCTACGAAGACCTTAGCTCATTTGAGGTGGAGGAATACGACTACCGCTGGCTACGAGACGAAGAGATAAACGGAGAGCTGTGTTACGTCGTAGAAATCATTCCCCGCGACAAATACTCAGGCTACAGCCGCGAGATTGTCTGGATAGATCAAGCCCACTATCGCGCTCTAAAAATTGAATTCTATGATCGCAAAGACAGCGTATTAAAGACCTTAACTCTGAGCGACTACCAACTGCACTTAGACAAATTCTGGCGGCCAGCAAAACAGACTATGGTGAATGAGCGCAACGGTAAAAGCACCGAGGTATTCTTGCGCAACTATCAATTCCGCAGCGGCTTAGACGAGCAAGACTTTACTGAAAATAGCCTCAAACGCGCGCGGTAAGACAGACCTCAATGAATAATGTAAATCTATATGCGGGCGCCTTGTTGGCGAGCGTCATCGCGTCGCTAAGCCAAGCGGAATTCCTTGGTTATGTCGGCGTGCAGGCGCGCGCCTTTCCAAGCACCGCCGCTGACCCTGCGCAGGGTTCCGAAACCCTGTCTGGCGTTCTCGCCCCCGAGTGGTACCAGCAATGGAATGACGGTGACGACAGCTTTAATATAAAGGCCTTCTACCGCTACGACAGCCAAGACGACGAGCGCAGTCACGCCGATCTTCGCGAATTTTATTGGCAGCACGTCGGCAACAGCTGGGAGCTAACTGTCGGCGTGAATACTATTTTCTGGGGTGTAACGGAATCTCAGCATCTAGTCGACATCATTAATCAAACGGATTTTGTTGAAGCACCGGACGGCGAAGATAAATTAGGCCAGCCCATGATTCACTATGCCAGCATCCAAGACTGGGGGGTGATCGATGTTTTTGTCTTACCGACATTCCGCGAGCGCGAGTTTGCGGGTAAGAAAGGCCGGCTGCGCTCGATACCCATTACGCAAAACGATGCTGAGCAATATCAGTCTGACAAAAAAGAGGAGCACATCGACTACGCCTTGCGCTGGAGTCACTATCTTGGCGACTGGAATGTTGGCCTGTCATGGTTTAATGGCACATCCCGTGAGCCACTTTACCTGCCGCGAGCCACAGCTGCGGGCATTGCTCTCATTCCCTACTATGCGCTTATTGAGCAAAGTGGCATTGATGCTCAATATGTTAGCGGTGACTGGCTATGGAAATTAGAAGCCATTTATCGGCGCAGTATTGGACATTCCTTGGCCGACAATTACGCTGCCAGTACCGCTGGATTTGAATATACCTTAACGGGTATCAATAGCTTGTTTTGGGATTTAGGATTGTTATTAGAATATTCCTATGATTCCAGGCCACGCCTGAACGCCAGCCCCTTTCAAAACGATATCTTTGTTGGCGGCAGGCTCAGTTTAAATGACATCGCCTCAAGTGAAATTTTGTTTGGCTACAGCCAAGATGTTGACGATCAAGACAGTCGATCCGCGTTTATGGAAGCCAGTACCCGAATTGGCGATAGTACTAGAGTTACCGCAGAGCTATATCACTTTCACAGCGATGACAGCCTAGACCCTATCTACTCCTTGCGAAGAGATTGCTATGTCGAGATAGGTTTGGAGTATTACTATTAAGAGGCCTTCACACGATTTTATTTTTTCCTCTGACTGCGTTCAATAATAAAGAAACCTATCATGCGTAAACGCTCTGGCATTATAAGCATTCCTCTTAGCATCATAGCCAGCATTGCTTTGCTGTTCACTTATTATGGATACAGTCCCGCTGTATCTCGCCCCGCTCTTAATGGCGAATTCCGCAGTGACACACTAGAGATCGACGACATCCAGCGCAGCTATTCATTTTATCTACCTAATAATTTGCCGGATCAACCTGCCCTCGTATTCATGCTACACGGGTCATTACAAAGCATTGACGACATCCGCGGATATACCGCATACCAATTCGAACAACTTGCCGATCAACACAAGTTTATTTTGGTATACCCCGCAGGATATAAAAATAATTGGAATGATTGCCGCAAGACGGCCAACTATCCCGCGCGGACAGAAAACATAGACGATATTAAATTTATCAAAACGCTTATGAGCCATTTTGAACATCGCTTTGGCAGCAATTCTACCAAGTCCTTTATGGCGGGATTCTCAAACGGCGGGCATTTGGGCTTTCGATTTGCATTAGAGAACCCAAACGACATTGGCGGCATAGCGGCAATCAGCGCCAATTTACCCAGCGCAAGCAATCTGGACTGCTTCGACAAGGGCGTAGCCGTTCCGGTGTTAGTAATGAATGGCACCGACGATCCGATAAACCCCTATCATGGCGGCCGAGTAACGCTATTCGGCTTCGGTGACCGCGGCGATGTATTGTCGTCCATCGCCACCGCCGAACATTTCGCCCGCACTGCGGGGTATCACGGAGCGCCGAGCGAAACCAAATATTTTTTGAATAGCCAACACGACGACCCCACTGCAACAAAATACATTGCATGGCGAGACAATCAACACGCAGAAATTATGCTGTATACGGTGACCGGCGGTGGACACACTATTCCGCAACCCTACTTTAGATTTCCACGCATCCTTGGCGCAACTGGCAAGGAGATCAATGGCCCCGCCGAAATATGGGCCTTCTTCTATCGACAAATGAATTAGCGCCGCAGCGGTCAAACACTAATACAAGCTGAGCTGCCGCTCTTGATATTGATCTGGTGGCATATACACTAACTCATCGCCGCATTTAATCTCACCAGACTCTAAAATTTTAGCGCACAAACCACCGTAGCCCAACATCGCTACCAAGCCTCCCTTACCTAAGCACGCTTCCATTCGGGAACAGGGGTGACATTGCGCTGTTGCCTGAAATACTGCATCGCCTATCTTAAAATACTGATGCCGCAGAGCGTTTAGGTTAATGCCCGACACTAGCAAATTTCTTCTTAAAATATCGACTGGAATATGTTCACGCCCCAAGTTGTCGGCAATAGCGCGAATAAACTCGACGCTGATTATACTCACTTGCCGAGCCGACCCTTTGCTGCCATCTAGCCGGCGGTCACCCTGCAAACCCCAGTCAGCAATCGCAATCGTTTTCGCCAGCGAGACCATCGGCACTTTTCGCTCGGGACGCACTCCAATCCACTCAAGCTTCCCCGCCGGCAGCTCATCTAAAAAACGGGAGATTAAGCGACCCTGTGCATTCATTCTTCCATCCTAATAGGCATTGCAAGTCTAGACTCTGGCCAAGCTGAAGGTAGATAAGCAAGATCAGCTGCTACATCTATATCGTGAACCAACGCCGCTTCGACATAGCTCATGCCACACGCAATCAAACGTCGCCGAGTTAAATCCGCAACGTGTTCGCTACTCCATGGAATATCAACGAACAGTCGTGGCTCATAGTTACGCAATCCAAGTAAGGCATAGCCGCCATCCGTGCAGGGGACCATGCAAGCGTCGTGATCTTGCAAGATGGTCGCCGCCCAGATCAAGACCGATGGATTTATTTCGGGGCAGTCACTACCAATAATAATCACTGCACAGGAATCGGCAGTAAGCCCTTGCTCCACCGCATGTGCCATCCGCTCACCGAGATCATCGCCATACTGTGAAGACTGCTGAATACCATTTGGAATTTTTATACTCTGCCAACTGGGTGATTCCGGCACAGGCGTCATCCACAGCGTACATTCAAAATACCACTCACGGTTTTCTATCAGACATGAACAATCGCTCAAAATTTTATCGAGCATTTTTTTAGCCAAAGCCGCGGCGCCAACATCGCCCAAGGCAGGAATTAAACGTGTTTTCGCTAGACCGGCTACCGGCGCCTTAGCCATAATCTGGACACAGATCTTCTTACTTGGCAGTGTATTATTCATAGCGTTTCGCCAGTTTTTGAGGCGACGCGCCCAGCCAATATGTAAACCGCAAACGCCACATTAAAAAGATTGTTCGCCATATTCCTCGCTGTTGCCAGCGACGACCAGAGGTGCATATTTTTAATTTCAAACACGCTGGAGATGATAGTTTCCGAAGCCTCGCCGACAAGGCGATATCTTCCATCAACGCCTGACTCGGAAAGCCGCCAGCCTTTTCAAAACTAGCCCGCCGAACAAATACCCCCTGATCACCAGTTGCAATACCACTAAGTCGAGAGCGCCAGTTCATGCAAAAGGCAATTACGCAAAACATCATTGCGTCGCCGGAAATACGAACATCAAAGCGTCCCCAATGTTTAGTATCCAGCGCGGCAACTACCGCATTAAAGCTGCCATCGGCAAGGTCACTGTCAGCGTGCAAAAATATGATTTTTCCTGCTGAAGCCTGAGCTGCACCGGCATTCATTTGCTGCGCCCGCCCGCGCTCACTATGCACGCAGGAATACCCCTGCGCTCTAATTAGTTCTGCGGAGTTATCAACACTAGCACCATCGACAAATATCACCTCAACAACAAAATTGACGCAAGCAAGTTGCCGTTTCAGTGTCGCCAATAAGCTTGGCAACACTGCGGCCTCATTTAGCACTGGAATGACCACGGACAATACAGGAAGTGAATTTTCAGGCGGTATACTCATTTACTTATACGACCACAGGAAAAAATCTCACTGACGAACGTCATTTAAATCCCAATCGTAATCGGTGTAGCTAATACCTAAGCTGCCTTCCCGTAAATGTTGAGATGCTGGTTTACCATTAACAATCACGACAACACTAGTCTCGCCCAAACCTAAAGCATCAGTATAGAGCCCTAAAAATTCCGACACCGAATTCGCGCCACCCCAGCCCTTTTCAAAGTCATCTTTATACCAATTAAAAATGGGTGATACATGCAGCTCCGCGTTAAGGAAATAATTTCGAGTGCGATCACTTAAGAATTTACGAGTAACGTATTCTAATTGCCTGTTTAATTGCGCCGCAGTATACGCGCGGTTCAATAACGCGGGGCAGCCAAGACTCGCGCAATTCACAGCAAAATGAATGCGCGGCTCATTGTATAGGCCCGAACCGCGAATAAGTGTGTGTTCAATATTGTCGAGACTGCGGGTCTCGCCCAATAAATTTATAAACTCTTTTTTCCAGGGCGACCCAAAAAAAGAACCGAGATCCTTGATGGATTCAATATCGGGGTAACTGGTTAGCACGAATTCAACCGTCCAAGCATTATAGGCATTAATTAAAAACGCTAACTGCTGGTCCTTTGGCCAACCGTCGAATGCAGGCTGGGTAACTGCCGACAAACTCGCCAAATACGCTTGCAGCGTTTTGCGGTCATTCATCATTGCGGCGTAATCTACTTGTGAAGCCTGACCGTCGTTTATCACACGGACATGCCGTTGCAGTAAGTCATCCCAAGCTCGATGAGAAAAATCCGCCGCAAATGACGGCATTGCCAGAGACAATAGAAATACGCCAACCAAAAAACCTTGTAATATTTTTATTGTTTTATGAAAAACCATCTTACTAACCTCTTCGCCATGCATGAAACCTAACTAAGTAGCGCAAAGCCCACTGCGGGGTATGCGCTTTTTGCCACTCACCAGCAACATACTTGTTTGCTTCCGACATACTCGGATAGCTGTGAATTGTGCCCAGAATTTTCTTCAGGCCGATACCATTTTTCATCGCCAGAACATACTCGGCCAATAATTCTCCTGCTTGTGCGCCTACAATTGTAACACCTAGAATCCGATCGCTTTTTGGAGCCGTCAGCACCTTGATAAAGCCTTCAGCTTGGCTGTCGCAGATTGCTCGGTCAAGATCATCAATACCATATCGCGTTACTTCGTAACTAATCCCCCGCTCATTAGCCTCCAATTCATTGAGGCCAACACTGGCCACTTCGGGGTCAACATACGTCACGCGGGGAACAAGGGTGTAGTCGACTTTAAATTTCTTAAAGCTGCCAAACAGGGCATTTACCGCTGCATACCACGCTTGGTGCGCGGCCATATGTGTAAATTGATAGGGCCCGACAACATCGCCAGCTAATAAAATATGGGGGTAGCTGGTTTCTAAATACTCATTACCTTTTAAGCTTTCAATGTCGCAGCCTATATCCGCTAAGCCATAACCTTTGGTTCGTGGCTTGCGGCCCACCGCACACAACAGGACATCAAACTCGATCGCCCGCTCGCTCCCCGCCTCGTCGCACACAATGATACGTTTTTGCTCGCCATCCCGCTCACAGCGGATCGCCTTGGTGCTAGTGAGAATTTTTACGCCGTCGTCCTTCAGTGACTGCGCAGCCGCCGCCGCTACATCTTCATCATCACGCATCATAATACGGGGAAGCATTTCAAGTTGGGTAACCTCCGAACCCAGCCGTGCGAAACACTGTGATAGCTCACAACCAATTGGCCCGCCACCCAATACCAGCAATCGTGCCGGCGGCGTCTCGCTCTCCCCCAGCGACTCCCACAAGGTATCACTGGTTAAGTAGCCGACATCGTCGAGTCCAGGCAGCGGTGGCACCACCGGCTCAGCACCCGCGGCTATAACTATAGCCCGTGATGTCAAGCGCTGCACACCACCGTCATTCAAGGCTATTTCGACAGTCCAAGGGTCAATTAGTCGCGCATAACCTTGCAACACCTCCACACCAAGTTCGGTATAGCGCGCTACGCTATCATGAGGCTCAATTTTTGCGATGACGTCATTTACCCGCGCCATAATACGTCTAAAGTCGATGTGCGGCTGAGTCGCACCAAGACCATAGCGCTCACCATGTCGCTGCTGCGCTGCAAGTTTGGCGGTTTTAATTAAGGCTTTACTCGGCACACAACCATAGTTCAAGCAATCGCCACCCATCTTGTGGGCTTCGACCAAGGTCACTTTCGCCTTTACCGCCGCCGCGATATAGGCGCTGACCAATCCGGCTGCTCCGCCACCAATAACAATTAAGTTACGGTCAAATTTTTGAGGACGCGACCACTGGCTATTTTTCTTTTTCGCCGCAAGCCAGCCCAAACTCTTTTTCGCAAGCAAAGGGAATACCCCAAGGAGTACAAAGGAGAACAATAGTGAGGGCGACAATATCCCCGATAAACTCGATAACTCACTAAGCTGACTGCCCGCATTCACATAAACCAGGGTCCCCGGCAACATACCAAGCTGGCTAACCCAGTAAAATTGCCTCAGTTTGATAGGCGTTAAGGCCATCAACATATTAATTAGGAAAAAGGGGAATACCGGCACTAGACGAAGACTAAAAAGATAGAAACTACCGTCGCGGGCGACCCCGTCGTTAATAGCCTTTAGTCGACTGGAAAAGCGGCTTTGCACTGAATCTCGCAACACGTAGCGAGTCATAATAAAGGCGAGCGTAGCACCGATACTCGATGCGAACGAGGCAATCAAAACGCCCCACGCTAGACCGAAGATGCCGCCCACCAGCAATGTCATCACAGCGGCCCCAGGTAGGGACAATGCGGTTATCACGATATAGGAGAAAAACAATATTACCGCCAAAATCACAGGCCGCTCAGCACGCCATGTCGCGAGGTCGATTTGTAGTTGTTTGACCCCGTCTAAGCTGAGGTATTGATCGAAACCGAAGCCAAAAAATGCGACCACAAGGAGTGCAATCAAGCTTAAAAACACGACTTTCTTTAGCATTACCACCTCTTAATAGGCCTACTTATTTGCAAGGATAAGATCTTAGACCTTTAGTCTTTGGACGCCATTTTAAGGCCATACCCTCTTTACTAAAGCGCATATGTCTTTAAGACTACTAGCCATAAAATCGATGCTCTCGCACTCCATTTGATACAGAGAGTGACGCCAAATGGATCACAATGACGAGTAAACAGATTTTACACAAGACCGATGAACCATTGCGCCTCGCGCTATCGTGGTTAACAAGCTAGCAGAAACATGATGAAAGCGCCCATACAAAGTAACCGTCCGGCGAACTCACCTTACATCAAGGCTGCCAATTGTGCGGCAGTAGCTCACCAATGTTTGAGGCGCGATGTGTCGGCAGTTTCTCCATCA
>JGI24525J20082_1000750_pt1 | contig 15167 bp, 11 predicted proteins | sample LinPmetageLP50_FD_20082 | JGI IMG/M metagenome (IMG submission 20082) | reverse complement strand
AAGAGAAAATCGTAGCGATTACAGCCCACAACAAATCGCCGAACTACAGACCAAGAAAATGACACTCGAACTTGATCTTTCTGAAAAGCAGCAAAAAGATGTAAATGCTATAAATATAGAAATTGCAACCAAAAGAAAAGCGTTTGCAGAAAACCGAAAAGACCGAAAAAAGTTGACTGATACTGAAAGATTTGAACTCAGATCTACGATGCTGGATGAAAAGATAGCACTTAAGGCACAGATGAAAAACATCTTAAATGACGATCAATACAGCAAGTGGGAGAAAAAGACTGCTATGAAAAGATTCGGGCCAAAAAAACGGCATCAAAGAGCCAAACAATAAACTTGGCTTACTTTTTGATTTGTATATGGTTAGAAATTGTTACTTTGTAACATAAATTTTAAAAATCATGAAAAATCTAATCAAAATAGGTATCCTTGGAGCTTTTGTTGTACTCGGCTTAAACCAAATCACTGCCCAAGAATTATCAAAAGACCAGAATAGACCAGAAGTAATTGCAAAGGCAGAAATAGAAAAAGTTGATGCTAAGTTAAACTTAAGCGACGAGCAAGAACGCGCCCTTTTTAGAGCGTATGTAGGCAAGATCGTGAGCTATAGAAAATCGGTTGATGGAAAAGAGGCATCGAGCACTGCTGTAGCAGCCGCTAAAGATAAAATTGACACTAACTTTAATACAGCCGTTAAAAAAGTCTTAGGCGATGAAAAATACAAAGCCTGGCTTGCAATGCAATAAACTTTGATAAATAGAATTGAATTAAAAAAAGCCTTTTCTTAAAACAGAAAGGGCTTTTTTATTATAGCATAATCATAAAGCTTTTTATAATGTTTTTGCCACTTTATTACAGGCGTTAATGGTCGCATCAAGATCTTCGTATGACAAGGCTTCGGTTAAAAACCAGGTTTCAAAGGCACTTGGGGCAATATAAACACCATTGTCTAACATTCCATGGAAGAATGTTTTAAACGTATCATTATTAGCATTTGCTGCCGTTTCAAAATTAGTGACAGGTGTTTCAGAAAAATGAATTGAAATCATCGACCCCACTCTATTTATCGTATGGGCAACATTATTTTCAGTAAATACTTTGGTCATCCCTTTATGAAGGTAGGCTGTTTTTTCGGCTAAAGAAGTGAATATAGAATCGTTTTCATTCAGCTCCAATAACATGGCATAACCTGCTGCCATCGCCAACGGATTCCCACTTAAAGTCCCAGCTTGATATACGGGGCCTATCGGCGCTAGATGATCCATAATTTCTGATCGTGCTGCAAAAGCACCCACAGGCAAACCACCGCCAATCACTTTTCCGAAGCAAACGATATCGGCGTTTACTTCATATAATTCCTGCACACCGCCCTTTGCCAATCGAAAACCGGTCATAACTTCATCAAAAATCAGTAGCATATGATGCTTATCGCATAAATTTCTCAATCCTTCCAGAAATCCTTCAGAAGGTGTGATACATCCCATATTCCCAGGGACAGGTTCAATAATAATGCAGGCAATCTCGTTTTGATTTTCGGCAATAAGTTTTGCGACATGATCCAGGTCATTGTAGGTAGCTAAGAGCGTATCTTTTGCGGTACCTTTAGTCACTCCTGGACTATTGGGCGTTCCAAAAGTAACAGCACCACTCCCCGCTTGTATTAAAAACGAGTCGCTATGGCCGTGATAACAACCTGCAAACTTTATGATCTTGTCTTTTCCTGTAAAACCCCTGGCCAACCGCACCGCACTCATGCACGCTTCGGTACCACTGTTTACAAAACGTATTTTTTCGATATTAGGGACCATGCTCACGGCGAGTGCCGCGATTTTTGTTTCTATCTCTGTTGGCATCCCAAAGGAGGTTCCTTTTTTAGCCGTTTCGGTCACTGCATTTACCACAGGGTCGTGGGCATGCCCCAGAATCATGGGTCCCCATGAGTTGATGNAATCTATTAGTTTATTGCCGTCAACATCGTACAAATAGGCGCCTTTTGCTCTTTCAACAAAAATAGGATCGCCGCCAACAGCAGTAAAGGCTCGGACGGGTGAATTTACACCGCCCGGTATTACTTTTTGCGCTTCAGAAAACAAAGCACTACTTCTTTTATAAATCATGAAATTATTTCTAGTTATCTACAGGATGCAAATATAATACTTGCCCAATAGAAATGGTGTTTGAGCTAAGCCCATTATATTCTTTTAAGGTATCTACCGTAATATTAAAACGGCGGCTAAGACCATATAATGTATCACCCTGCGCTACCGTATAGGTGCTTATTTTAGAATCAGTTGGTTTTTTATCTGCAACATTCTTCCCTAAAACAGCTTTGTCATAATCATCCAGTTTGTAACGCTCTACGATACTGATCAATTTATCCGGATACTTGGGGTCTGTTGCATATCCTGCTTTTTTTAATCCTTTTGCCCAGCCTTTATAATCATCTTTTCTAAGATTGAAAAGATTTTGATAGCGGCTTCGGGTTGTCAGAAAAAGAGAATGATCTCTGAAACTATATTTAGGATCTTTATATTTTCTGAAACATTCCTGCGCCTCATCGTCATCGTGATAGACGCGTTCACCTGTCCATTCTCTATGACACTTTATGCCAAAATGATTTTGGGCCTTCTTAGTAAGTTCCCCTCTTCCTGCACCGCTTTCTAAAATACCTTGTGCCAAGGTAATGCTCGCAGGGATACCATATTGAAGCATCTCTTCCTGTGCAATTTCCCTATAGCTCTCAATATAAGCTCCTACAATCTCTGCGTAGCTGGCATTTTTTGGCGGAACAAAAACATCTGTTGGCCCAGTAGTTGATTTAACAACAACTTCTGACTTTTTTTCTGGCTTTACCTTGACCACACGCTCTGTGGGCTGTCTTTTTGAAGTAGCCACTTTCTTTTTAGAGCCACAGCTCGCCAAAAACAAGAATAAAAAAAGTAACGGAATAATTTTTTGAAACATACAATTATAAAATTTGAGGTAAATTTTTCTTTTTGAGTACTTGATTCATACCTTCAATTCCTTGAAGACCGCCAGTATGTATGGCTAAAATACGGCTATTTTTTTTGAATTTATTTTTTTTCATCAGGTCAAAAATGCCATACAACATTTTTCCAGTATAGACAGGATCTAAAGCGATGCCCGTGTTTTGTTTAAATTCATTTATAAAACGCACCAATTCTGAATCTATTTTAGCATAGCCCCCAAAACAATACGTATCTATAATTTCAAAATCCTGTTTCTTGGAATATTTTTGAATTTCTGATGCCTGAAAAGTTCCCTTCAAAGCTGAAAATCCAATTACTTTTTGATGTGGTAAAGCAGCTTCCACAATTCCCGCCATAGTACCTCCCGTTCCCACAGCAACACAAATATAATCGTAACTCGAAGTTGCTTCTCCTAGAATTTCGGTGCACCCTTTTATGGCTAATTCATTGGTACCACCTTCCGGCAGCAAATAAAAATCACCCAATTTATTTTTTAATTTTTCAATAAATTCAAGGCTCGTCTTCTTTTTATAGACTTCTCTAGTCACAAATTCCAACTGCATTCCACACGATTGTGCATACAATAATGTAGGATTGTTATTCACTTTTTCTGAAAGTTCTTCGCCCCTTATAACTCCAATGGTTTTTAACCCTACTTCCTTGCCCGCAGCAGCTGTTGCCGCAATATGGTTTGAATAAGCACCCCCAAAGGTCACCAAGGTTGTTTTACTTTCTTTTTGCGCCTGAAGAATATTAAATTTCAGTTTCCTGAATTTATTTCCTGACACGTGAGGGTGTAGTAGATCTTCCCTCAGCAATGCCATTGAATAGTCTGAAGCTAAAAGCTCGGGCGATTTTACAACCATAATCTCTGAGTAAACCGCTGCATCGGAAAAAAAATCCCTGCTATTTTTCATTCTTCAAAAGTAATAAAGGGGCCCCAAAACTCCCAAAAATCGAACTTGTATAAAATCAGAAATCGTTACGATGTTTACACGCTATACATTATTATAATTTTGTAGGAATTAACTTCAAATTATAAAATATAATGCATTTAATCCATAAATTAGTACTCTTTATCGATTTTTTTAGTATTATTGTTACACTCAATCTTTTAACTCAATTAAAAATGCTTAAAAAACTACTCAAACAAAAGCTAGTACTTACTATAATTGTATCTAGTTTCGTATTTCTTGGCTATTCTCAAGTTGGTATAGGAAATACATCTCCAGATCCTTCAAGTTTATTACACGTTGATAACGCTGATGGAGATAAAGGAATTTTAATTCCTACCGTATCGCTACTGGCAACGGATGATAGCGACCCAATCTATCCAGCACCAGCAACAAGCTTGTTAGTGTATAATGACGCAGCTGCAGGCTCTGGACTTACACAAGTGTTTCCCGGATATTATTATTGGGATGGGACTATGTGGGTAGCGCTCGGAGAAACATCAGAAAAGTGGGATCTCTTAGGAAATCGAAATACAAATCAAGGCATCAACTTTGTTGGGACTCTTGACGGTCAGGCATTAACATTTAGAACTAATGATGTGCAACGCTTTAGAGTTGCAAATGGTAATCAAGTGCTGGCAATGGCTAACGGATCGAGAGTAAGTCCATTTTATTCTTGGAACGTAGATACGACTATGGGGTTCTGGAGACCAGGCACCAGCCAAATGAACATGTCTATAGGCGGATACGACTTTTTTAATGCCAATGCAAATATAGGTGGCGGTTCAGATCTCGAATGGACTTTTAACCCCAGTGGTGACCCCATCAATTTAAGGGTAGAAACCGACAATGATGATAATGCATTATATGTAGATGGTACTTATGACAATGTTGGCCTAGGTACCAATACGCCAAATGGTGCATTGGATGTAAACAGTAATAATGCCGGTATTGTTTTTCCAAATGTGGCATTGACGGCTACAAATGCTACCGCTCCCGTTACAAACCCCAGAACTGGTGGAAATCCTGTTCCTGGAACATTTGTCTATAATACCGCCACAACTATAGGGACAAATGAAGTCACCCCTGGACTGTATGTTTGGAATGGCAGCAAATGGATGGCTCAATTTGATAAAAAACAATCCGAATTATTTGAACAAGATAGAAGCACTTCAATATCTGGCAATGATTCTTTCGGCTTCAGAACTGTTGCCAATGGTCTTGGAGGACCCGCTCCTTTTGGCTCTGCTGTTGAGGATTTTCAGGATATTCCTGGTTTGACCAACAGAACCTTTACCCCAAAGTATACAGGCACCTATCGCATATTATTAGCACCCAGCTATGGTGGAGGTCAGGTAAAAGACCCCGTATCAGGCACTGTTACAATTGCCGCAGGCCAAGGTGTTTTTAGACTTACGTTTGATGGTGTTAATCATGACAAGTATGTTAACTCTACTACCTCTTACAACAATGCACACGCCCCAATAGCTGCTAACCGATATTTTGCAATATATAAACAACCAACAAAACTTGTTTATGTCACACTAATAGCAGGCACAGCCTACAACTTTACCTTAGGTTTTGACCAATGGGGAGATGAAAAATTAGTTGGCAACGGGGAAACAGGAGATGGTCGAGGAGTTGTCGGGGTATTATCCCCCAGCTATGTCGAAATAACCTATATGGGTGAGTAATGACTGTAGCATTCGTATCGTTTTTCAAGTCAAACTGCTTGTAACAAAATGCCGGACGGTGTATCAAAGTATTCTTATCCTGTTATAGCATGCCTATTAAAGGCGTGCTATATTCCTTTTGGACAATGAGTATTTGTAGGCTATTTTGAAAATCTACACTTTAATTATAAAAAGGTCCATTTTATAAAGCAGAACACAACCCATTCATTTAAGAAAATAAGATCTTCATTTTTTTGCACTAATCTTCTGCTACATAAAAATTTGTCTTACTACATGCATAAGTGTCTTGTTCAGTATGAACTTTAAAAAGTTTATTTTTTGTACATATAACACTCTTTTTTTGGGCCAAAATATAAGCACGTGTAAGAAATTTCATCAATTATCTTAATTGATTTAAAACCAATGCGTAAGAAATTTCGTAAATATCACAAAGTTAAGTGTCTTTAATCGAATATAAATCAACTTAATCGGTTTTATATTTATCATTGGCATACCCAAATCAGTTAATTTAAGTAAAATGAAAAAAAATACTTCCCCACACCTACTTATGTGTATCTCAATTTTTTGCATGTTTTCTTTGGGAACTGTTGCACAAGTTGGAATTGGCACCTCAACCCCTAATGGAATCTTAGATGTCACGAGTTCAACCAATGGTGTTGTTTTCCCTCGTGTAGTATTAACTGCAGCGAACAACCCGCTCCCAGTTGTAAACCCAAATGGCGGAGTTCTTGCCTTAGGAACTACTGTTTATAATACAACTGCGACTACTCCACCAACGGCAACAAACAATCTCTACGAAGGGTTTTATTTTTGGAATGGTACTAGATGGATTCCGCAATTTGAGTTAGAAGAATCACAAATTTTTGAACAAACATCTGTTGGTCAACGCGTGCCTAACACACCTCAAAATATTACTGGCCTCACAAACCGTACTTTTATTCCTAAATATTCTGGAATGTATAAGATTGAAGTCATAATGGATTATGGTGGAGGGCAATTAAACAATCCTCCTTCAGGAAATATACATATCATTCCTGCCCAAGCAAATTTTAATTTTACATTTAATGGAACATCAACTACAAAATACATAAATGTGCTTTCGGCTATCAATCTGGGAAATGCGGCACCGCATATTGTTAATGTGTACAAACGCCCTACAATTATTATGTATATGCTTCTTACAGCGGGAACTTCATACCCCTTTAACCTTTCCATCACCCAAATAGCTGGAAACGGTTTTGTAAATGGTGGAGCCTCTGGTACTGGAATGGGCTATGTAGGCTCAAATGGACCTTGTAGTGTAGAATTTACTTTTGTAGAATAAGCTTCAACTGATTAGCTAACATGTTGCTTTATTAATTTTTTTATTATGAAGAAAATTATTTTTAAAATATTATTTCTAGTTGTATTAACCTACTCAACTTCCCTCGTATCACAATCGGCCGTTGGAATAAACACAACTACTCCTAATGGTTTTTTAGACATAAATAGCACTACACAAGGTGTTGTTTTTCCTATCGTTTCGTTGAATGCAACCAATAATGCTGCCCCAATCGTGAATCCCAATGGAGGAGGGATTCCTCTTAATGGTACCGTTGTATACAACACAAATACAACCACTACTGGAACTAATGATGTTTCCCCAGGAAAGTATTATTGGGAAAATGGTCGGTGGAACGCACAATTTGACAGAAAACATTCCGAATTGTTCATTCAAGATAGAACTGCTGGAGCAACACCTCCAGTTGACGGTATTGGACAAAGAGTCTCGGCAAGTAATTCAACCGTGAATTTTGAAAACATTAAAGGTCTTACTAATAGAACATTTACTCCAAGATATACTGGAACCTATAGGATACGAGCTATCTTAAATTATGGGGCAGGGTGGTCAGATCCTGCTGTGCTACCTGAGATCGTAAATTTTAATGTAGGAATGGGTGACTTTAAGCTTACGTTCAATGGCACAGACTACTTACACTTTGTAAATAGTTTTGCTGGAAGAAACGCGTCGTCTTCCCCAATCTTTTTTGCAATATACAAAGAGCCTGAGATTATCAAATACGTTCAATTAACCGCTAATACACCCTATACATTAAATGTATCATTTGACCAACATTTAAGCCCTGGATTGGTAAATGATGGAAATTCTGGAAACGGAAGAGGCATTGTAGGTGTTTTGAGTCCAAGTTACGTAGAAATAAGTTTTATAAAATAAAAAGTATCTTACTGTCTTAATTGCGATATGTCAACAGTGGCTAAACTAAAATCAAAAAATTGACCTGATTATGAAAAAATTACTACTTGTTGCTATATTATTTGGACTTACGACTACTTATCTAAATGCCCAAGCTCCTGGAGGAGTGACAGTTGATTTAAAATATTGGCTCAAGGCAGACGCTGGCACCAACACAACCACCAACAACGCACAAGTTTCAAGTTGGGCGAATCAAGCCTCAGGATTTTCAAATAGTCTCACCCAAGGTACTACTAACGATAGGCCTATTTATAAAACAAATGGATTAAACTTTAATCCTTCCATAGACTTTGATGGTGCAACTGATTATCTAACAAATACATCTGAAACAACAGGAGGCTGGTTTAGTCATACACAAATCATTGTTTTTAATCCAACAGCAGTAGTTTCACCTGCCATTGGTTTACAAATACCTTTCGCTTATGATATTCTGCCTGGGGCTTCCGCTGCAGATGCCGGAATCGGTTTTGGAAACAATCCGCAACTACCTTGCGCAGACTCCTACTTTTTTAATTCTGGTGATAACGATACAACCTCGCCAGAGTATATCGCATGTATTGACGATGCAAATTTTTCATCTCCAGATCCGTTTTTAGCTATTGTTAGGCAAAATGCGGCCAGTGCCTCTGGAACACCAGACACTTCACCATCAACTTTCTCTGAACATCGCCTTTGGGGAGCAGACAAACCTAATAACAGGCAAAATCCCACTCAATACGGTGTTCACAGCAATAGACCTTTTTCGGTAGGAAGACGCCACAACGGTAGTTTTAATTACCAAGGAAATGTAGTAGAAGTAATTTCCTTTTCATCCCGATTAACAGGAACAGACTTAAATAAAGTAGAGTCGTATTTAGCAATTAAATATGGAATCACTCTAGATCAAACCACCCCCCAAGATTATATTAGCTCTAACGGCACCTCCATTTATGACGCAGATGGAGTGTTTAACAATTATGATTTTAATATTGCCGGTATTGGGCGAGACGATGCTTCTGGGCTTAACCAAAAGCAATCAAAGTCTACAACAACGAATTCGGTAAGCACAAACAATCCAGGACTCATAACCATAGGTAATGGCGCTGTAGCAGCCACAAATGCATCTAATGGAAATAATTTTTCAGCTAACCTTAGTTTCCTTCTTTGGGGAAATAATGGGGCAAGTAGTTCTATTGCCACAGATGTAAATACCGCTAATGGCATGCTTAACCGCATGGATCGTGTGTGGGCCGTGCAAGAAACAGGCACAGTAGGAACTGTTCAAATACAGATTCCACAAGCTTTATTTGGAGGACAGGATCAAGTAATACTCGTTAGCAACAATGATACTTTTGGACCAGAAGATACGGTCATTCCACTTTCAGTAAGTGGTAGCAATTATACGGTTTCAATCAATTTAGCAAATGGTCAGTTTTTTACCTTTGCTGAAACACCTCAACCTGTATCGTGTAGCACGACAATACCGAGCAATAATGTTCCTGGGTATACAGAAAGTTTTGAAGGCGACATTGGTGACTGGGTACAAGCGGGTGGAGATGATGGTAATTGGTTATTACTTAACCAAGCTACACCCTCAGCAGGCACAGGCCCTAGCACAGCCAATGATGGTAACTTTTTTGCCTATATAGAAGCATCAACCACAGTAGCTAATGGAGGGCCAACACCAGGCGCCATTGGTCAAAATGCCAGAGCAATTCTTGAATCCCCATGTTTTGATCTTTCTGAAACTGCAGATGTTTTCTTTACTTTTGACTATCATACCTTTGGTGCTGCCATCGGAAATATTGCATTAGATATTAGTGTTACTGAAGGCGTTTGGACTAATTTATTTACCACACCTAATATGAGTGTTAATGATTGGCAAACATTTGCAGCAGATCTAAGCGGCTACAATCAGTCCGTAAAATTACGTCTTGTAGGTACCACGGGCGCTACTTTTTCCAGTGACCTTGCGATAGATAATGTAAGGTTTACATCCCCTTCTGGCTGTGCAATAGCAACAACATACGATGGAAGTCCTGGTGATGGTTGGACTAACGGCATTCCTACCATAAATACGGTTGCCACCATAACTTCAAACTATAATACTACAACTGTTGGAACAAATATTGACGCATGTTCCCTTTTAATAACAAATAATGCCGCACTTACGATAACTGCAAATGATTACGCAAACGTAAATGGGGATATTACAATAGACCCAGGCGCATCGCTCATTATAGAACACCAAGGGAGCCTTGTCCAGATAGACGATGATGCCCAGGTAATCAACAATGGTACAACAAACGTGATCGTTACCACACCCGTTTTGCAAACACGTGACTTTACGGTCATGGGAAGCCCTATGAATGCTGAGACCAGAGATGGCGTTTTTGCTATTCCATTTTTAGTGCTTGACTTTAATCCATCAGACTTCATACCCCATCCAGATGTACCTGCAGGAGGAACCAATTGGGCCGATGAAGATGGAAATTTTCACAATGAAATTAACGGTGCTACTCCAATAAATCCGGGCGAAGGTTATGTCGTGAGACCCCAAGATAGCTATACCGACCCTGCCAACGAAGCTTATACTTTTACATTCTCCAACGGAACTTTAAACAACGGAATAATCGACTACACAGCAACAAATAATGGCGGGTCCGCCAACCCGAATGGAACTCCGAACGCAGTAAGCAACCCCTACCCGTCTGCCATTAGTGCTTCAGCCTTCATGACGAGAAATGGAATAAACGAACTCTATTTTTGGGAACACCTGACGCCTCCAGGCACAGGTCTTCCTGGCTCTAATCTGCGCTTTGATATGGACGATATTTCCATTCGGAACATGGTAATGGGTATGCCCGCAGCAAACGATACAGGTACAAGTACTGCTCCCAATAATGTTATTGCCACCGCTCAAGGTTTTGGAATTCGCACCAATGGTGCCGCGAACACCACTCAAAACATTGAATTTAACAACAGTATGCGCTTGACAACAGGCAACACTACATTGAGGAAGCCTAATAATAATACTGAAAGTCTAATTATAGAAGTAAGAGAAGACCAGTATAATGCGGGCGGTTTTATGGGAATTGCTTTCACTCCCAATGCAACTTCTGAACTGGACGAAGGATATGACACCAATCGGTTGGCAACCATTGTATCACTTTACAGTCATTTAGCAGATGGAACCGAAGAATTGGGAATTCAATCACGAGAACCATTTTCTTCAGAAATAGAAATTCCGCTTGGTTTTTCTACCCAAGTCGAAGGCAAATTAAACTATACAATAGCGCTCTCAAGCGTAACGGGTAGTATACTAGAAACTACCGAAATATCTCTTGTGGATTTGAAAGAAAACACAACGACCCTTCTTTCTGAAAACAGTTACACCTTTACCAGTGACAAAGGGCGAAATGACAACCGATTTTTACTGAAGTTTGAAAATTCGGTATTAAGCAATGAAACACCTACTTTGGTTGATAGCATCAATATCTATCCCAACCCTACCGAAGGAAGCATAACAATAAATACCCAAAATGATATTCTTAAAGCAATCACCGTTACAGATATTCACGGAAGAACTATTCTTCAGGAAAATACAATAGATTCTAACATAACAACTATTGACATATCCGCATTTAAAAGTGCTATCTACTTTTTAAACATCACAACTAAAAAAGGTTCGGCAACTAAGAAAATAGTTAAAAAATAACTCGGGTCTAATCAATTCAAAAAGAAGAAAATAGGATGCTTTTTAGAAAATTTTACACTTTTATGTAGTCGATTTCTTTCAAATGTTAATTTTTTTATCATTTCATCTAATTTATTGGGTTTTGATCTAAATTAATTTTATACTTGTACCACTCAATCTTTCATTTGAATGCGTATGTTTTTAAAATTACTTAAGAAAAGGTACCTCATACTTTTAACTTTATTCTACACCTTTGGCCTGCTTCATGCACAAGTAGGGATAAACACAACCTCGCCAAATGGCATACTAGATGTCAATAGCAACACTCATGGTATTGTATTGCCCAGAGTATCGCTCAGCGCAACTAATATCCAAGGTCCTATTAAGAATCCACAGGGTGGTAACCTAGCCGTAGGGACTGTAGTTTACAACACAAGTGAAACAAATACCGGTTCTAATGATGTCTACAAAGGTATTTATGTTTGGACAGGCACCGAGTGGTTCAACAAATTCACAAAAAAGCATTCGGAAATGTACAGGCAAAGCTCATTTTTTCAACCTCAATCAACTGGAGGTTACCAAAACATTCCTGGATTAACAGGAAAGACTTTCATTCCAAAATATACAGGTACTTACAAAATAGAGATAAGTGTCAACTATGGGGGTGGCTATATTTTAAATGCCTCTACAGGAACCGACGTTGGTGTACAAGAGGGTAATTTTAGGTTCAGATTCAATGGAACAGACTATATTATCCGCACTAAGACGAATTGTACCCGAACCGACACAGGAACAAATTATTACGCCATCTGGGAACAATTCTCAACTACGGAATATGTAAGTGTTACTGCAGGCACTCCTTACAATTTTGAACTCAGGTTCGACCAATTACCAGCACCAGGATTTGATGGTGGTGGAGACTCAGCAAATGGCAAAGGATATATAGGTATTCCAGACCACGTTCCGTGCACAATTGAATACACCTACATAGGAGAGTAACCAAAAAAATAAATGATGAAAAAAAATACTTTTTTTTGCTTTATTCTTATACTTGGTTTGCTTCATAATATCCCCATCTGCCAAGCTCAAGTTGGGATAGGGACAGACCAACCAAAAGGAATATTAGATATTGATAGTACTATTTATGGCGTAGTGTATCCAAGTGTGGCTTTGACCTCAACTATTATAGAAGGGCCCGTCATAAATCCAAACGCACCAAACCTCACCATTGGTACTACTATTTATAACACTAACACAACCAACACTGGGAATAATGATGTTGAGCCAGGGATCTACTCTTGGAACGGAAGTAAATGGGTTACTCACTTTTTTATTCGCCAGACCGAATTATTTAAACAAACCAGTGCTGTAAGAACTTCATCGAACCCAGTTATTGGAGACTATCAAGACATTTCTGGTTTAGGAGTTTCTGCAGGAAAATCCTTTACAGCAAAATATTCTGGACTGTACCGTATCGAATTAAAAGTTAATTTTGGCGGTGGTGAAATGATTGATAACGGCGATGTAAATACAGCGATGGTTGAAGGCAACTTTAAATTTGCATTTAACGGAACCGATCATATCTTTAATGTGAATTCTTTTTCAACTTACAATGCGCATATTGGTGGAGGAACCTATTATAGCAACGTATGGGCAGAGACCTATAAGACAATTTATGTGCAATTAGTGGCAGGCACTAACTACCCGCTGTCATTACAGTTTGATCAATTCGATGCTCCTGGATTAAAAGCAGGTGGAAACCAATTTTTATCGGACGACGGGCGAGGCTATGTCGGAGCAGATATCCCATGCTATATAGAAATATCCTATATAGATGAAAATTAACAGAAAAAGATAAAAACTATTTTTATGAAATGTATATCAAAAATATCATTTGTAGCATTCTTCTGTATTATCTCCTTTCATATTGATGCTCAGGTAGGGATAGGGACGAACTCTCCTGAAGGCATGTTGGATCTACAAAACAATGAATTTAAAGGTTTTGTCTTTCCAAAGGCAGCCCTTACAGCTTCGAATTCTGCGAGCCCCGTAACAAATCCTGATGGAGGGCCACTTGTACAAGGCACAGTTATTTTTAATACAAATACTACGCAAACAGGATCAAACGATGTCTCCCCAGGAATATATGCATGGGACGGAACCAAATGGAATCCACAGTACCTGCGTGAAGACTCAGCATTATACGAACAATCCCCATTAGACTTTAGAACCGTGACCGGAGATGAAACCTACAATTCGGGCACTTCAGATTGGGCGGAAATACCAGGGTTAGAAACAGGGTCCAGCTTTACAGCAAAATACACAGGCAAATACCGAATAAAAACAAGCTTTAATTTTGGCGCTGGTAAAATGATTTTACCCGTTACGGGAAGTATTAATATGGGTACCATGGAGGGACTTTTTCGGTTCACTTTTAACGGAAGTAGTGATATAATCTATACGCATTCCTACTCTTTGTATAATGGAGGTATAGGAAGCGGCACTTACTATGAACAATACAAGCATGATACATCAATCGTAAAATATGTTGATTTGGTAGCAGGGCAAGTATATCCTTTTAAGCTAGAAATTGATATTTTTGTAGGCACCCATTTTGAAGATACTGGAAACTCGGGTGATGGTAGAGGCCATGTAGGTGTAGGCACACCGTGCACCGTAGAATTTACTTTTTTAGATTAATCTTATAAGCAAAGTATTCCATAAAATAATAACCATATATCGGATGAAAAAATTTTTACTTCTCCTAATTGCTATAGCAATAACCCCTTTCTCTTTTTCCCAAACTCCTTGTGTTAATGGGTTTGCAGGAAGTTACCCTTGTGATGGAATTGACTTAATGTCCTTCACACCTTATATTGGAACAACCGATGGATTGGGAGCCGCTACATTAACTTTGGGAGGAAGACCTTACCAAGGAAACGATTCTTGGGGTTGGACCGACGTTCGAGATGGTAAAGAATATGCTCTAGTTGGCCTAACCAATGGCCTCTATTTTATGGACATAACCAATCCTGTAAACCCTAGAAGATTAGGCAGGCTCCCAAAACCGTCTGGAGTTTCCAACAGTTTATGGAGTGATGTTAAAACCTATGAAAACTGGGCATTTATTGTGAGTGAAGCTGGAAATTTCGGAATGCAGGTTTTTGATCTAAACAGCTTACAGGGGCTTACTGAAGATGCAACAAGAGTTTTTAACCTAACAACAGTAACCACTAATAATACATATATGAGGATGACCACCATTCCTGGGACGGGTGGTGCGGTCCTTAGAGATTCACATAATATAATTATTAACGAAGATTCTGGCATTGCCTATATATTAGGATCAAATTTAGGTCTTGGAGGACCTATTTTTATTGGGATAGACACAAGTACAGCTCCACCTACGTTAACTTTCGAGGGCAACTACTCATCTGAAGGGTATACCCACGATGCGCAGGTTGTAACCTATGACGGTCCAGACCCAGACTATCAAGGGAGAGAAATATTAATAGGCAGTAATGGTAATGTGGGCGGATCTAATAACATTGTTTTTTCAGACCTTACAGATCGCATCACTGGTGCGGGCAC
>JGI24525J20082_1000720_pt1 | contig 15639 bp, 10 predicted proteins | sample LinPmetageLP50_FD_20082 | JGI IMG/M metagenome (IMG submission 20082) | reverse complement strand
GGGAAGGTCAGGTGGCTGTGGCCGAACATGATGGCGTCGATGCCCTCCACGTCCGCCAGGTACCAGCTGCTGTTTTCTGCCTTGGCCTCTTCCGAGTAGGCAGTGGTGTTGATGCCGGAATGGGGAATAGCGACGATGATGTCCGCCCCTTCCGCCTTCATTTGTGGCACCAGTAACTCCGCGGTGGCCTTGATGTCTTTGGCGGTGATCTTGCCCTCCAGGTTCTTCTTGTCCCACTGCATGATTTGCGGCGGCAGGAAGCCGATAAAGCCCAGGGTTATGTCGTGGGGGTTGCCGTCGCGGTCGTAGACGGTCTTGGTGATCAGCTTGTACTGGTCGAAGTAGGGAGTGCTGCCGTCGGCGCTGAACACATTGGCGCTGATGTAGGGGAAGGCGGCGTCGTCCACGCTTTCGGCGAGGAAATCCAGGCCGTAGTTGAATTCGTGGTTGCCGTAGTTGCCCACGTCGTAGGCCATTTCATTCATCACCTTGTAGACCGGGTGCACTTCGCCGCTGGTGAGCCCTTGCGCCTGGCGCCAGTCACCCATGGGGCTGCCCTGGATCAGGTCGCCGTTATCGACTAACGCAGAGTTTTCCGGGTGGGTGATTTCGGCACGGGCCTGCTTGACCAGCATGGCGGTACGCACCAGGCCGTGGCCGTTATCCACGCTGTCGCTGTAGTAGTTGTAATCCATCACGTTGGCGTGGATATCGGTGGTTTCCATCAGACGCAGATCCACCCGTGGGGTGGTGTCCTGTTGGGCGGGGGTGTTGTCGTCATCGCCGCCGCAGCCGCTGAGCAGGACGCCGCCGGCCAGGGACAGGGCCAGCAGGGATCGCAGTGAAGCCTTCATGGTGTTTCCTGTGTTTGGGTTCAAGGAAGGGCGGCGCGAACGCCGCCGGGGAATTTTTTAAAACGAATCAGGGGCAGTTGCTGATCACGGTGAGAGTGCTCACCGATTCCAGGCTGGGGTGGTTCATGTACAGGTCGCGCACGCCGTCCACTTCCAGGGTCTGGCCGACCATGGCCGGGTTGTTGGCGGGGCTGTACTCGGCGCGTTGGTCGGACTCCAGCTTCACGTAGACGCTGGTGCTGCTGTTCAGGTCGCCCAGCTCCAGGGCGTAGGGGTCGTTGACGCCGCCGATCACTTCGCCCACCACGGTGAGCGGGGTGCCCTGGCTGCTGGCGTAGGCATCGCTCACCGACACCGCGCCGCTGCTGCCACAACTACCACCCCCGGTACTGCCATCCACCAGCTGCATGTCGGTGACGTACTCGATGCTGGGTTCGCCCATGTAGACGTCACGCTCGCCGCTCACCTGCAGGGTTTCGCCGATTACCGACGGGTTGTTCTGCGGGCTGAAGTCATTGCGGTACTGGCTGTCCAGTTTCACGTAAAGGGTGGCGCTGCCGGCACTGTCCTCAATTTCCAGGGCGTACTCGCCGTTGATGGCCTGGGTGATCACGCCTTCCACCGTCACCGTTGTACCCGTGGGTTCGGCCAGTGCCTCGCTCACGGACAAACTGTCTCCGGTGCCGCCGCCAGTGCTGCCACCGGGGCCGTCCGGAGCCCCATAGGCGCCGTAGTCGAAGGTGCTGGCATCCCAGGGGTTATAGCCGCCGGAGGGGGTGTTCCAGGGCTGGCCGTTGTCCGGGTCGTCCAGCTCTTCGCTGGCCATGGGGGTGGGTGTGGCGGTGCCGGCCGGGTGGGCGCTGCTGTTGAACTGGGTGTAGCTTTCCGGGGTGGCCAGCCAGTCGATCAGGTTAATGCTGAGCTGGGCGGCGTTGCCGGCATCGGTCCAACCCGGGTAGGTGCTCTTGGTGTTGCCGTTGTCCTGGCGCTTGTATTTGGGGGAGGCATCTTCGATGGGGCTGGAGTCACCGATAAAGGCGGCCTTGCCGGGGCCGGACTTGGCGATGGCCACATAGGGGCCTTCGGCGGTGCCGCCGAAGTAGAGCCCGGAATCTACCGCGTGGGTCCAGCGGCTGGGGCTGTCACTGGTGGAGAAATACACCAGGCCTTTGGCCTTGTTCGGGTCGGTGATCGCCAGGGTGGCGCCACCGGCCATCAGTACCGGGCCCACGCCGGTGGTCAGTCCCTCTACCTGGCTGGCGGGTTCGATGCCGCTGGCGCCGCTGTGCCAGTCGATGGCATTGAAGCGAAAGCGGATGCCGAATTCCTGCGCCAGCCAGCCGCTGGCGGTGCCGGGATTGCGCAGGTCACCGTAGCTGCCGCCCACATTGAACTGGGACAGGGTGGAGCGGTTATAGCCGTTGAACACCTCGGTGCTGTCCCAGGTGTTCAGGTTGCGATCCGCGTTGTAGTGGTCGGCCACAAAGAAGATGCCCTTGCCGGCGGCCACAAAATCTTCCAGTGCCTGCAATTCTGATTGGGTAAAAGGGCGGTTGCTTTCGGCCAGCACCAGCACATCCGCATGGCTGATGGCGCTGTAGGTGATGACCGCTTCATTGGCGTTGCTGTTGGCGGTGGTCGGGTTGGTGTAGTCATCCACAAACTGGATAACGCCGTCGCTGTTTTTATCCACCCCGCGGTATTCCTGCACGGTGTAACCGGCGCTGACCAGATCATCGGCGAAGTCGGAAAAAGCGCCGTCGATAACCCAGTCCGCATTGCCTTCCGTACCGCCGTGGGAGACATCGAAGAGCACGACCTTGCCGTTATCGTTAGCGCCGGGGGATTTAATCGGCGCCGGGTAGTTCCAGTCGTAGGGTGCTGCGTTGACGCTGGCGCAAAGGGCAGTGAGCAGAGCGGTGACGGCCGGTGTTGTGAGAACGTGCCTGTTCATGTGCGGTCATCCTTGAATGAAAGAGGGAGACCGAAAGGCTGACGCCGTGACAAGAAAATGCGGTAAAAAGATCGTGATAGTTTGATGAATTCCGCTGAATGTATGGCAGGGTTGGCATTCAGGTCAGGTTTTATATTCCTGTCATCAGGGCATCATGACNGGGAGCAGAGAGGACGAGGTATGCGCATCGATTGGCAAATTGACGGGCGACCATCATGGCCAGCGCCGAGACAANACGGTGAGCGCCAATGAGCCAGACACCATCCGGTTCGACGCCCACNCCGGTGTCNTCTTTTTCACTGGTGGCNGACAGCGATCAGGCGTTTACCCTGCGNGTCANCCTGGCGCGGCTGGCGCAGCGCACGCTGGATGTGCAGTACTACATCTGGGATGACGACACCACCGGCAAGCTGCTGATCTATCGTTTGCTGGAAGCGGCGCGGCGGGGTGTGAAGGTGCGCATGTTGCTGGATCATGCCAATCAGTTGGGCCGCGATGTGAAGTGGGCGGCGCTGGATGCGCACCCCAATATCGAGGTGCGGTTGTTCAACCCGTTCAAGGGTCGCTACAAGTATTTTCTGCAGTGGCTCTACCATGCGCCGCTGCTTAATCACCGCATGCACAACAAGGCCTGGATCATGGACGGGGAGCGGGCGCTGGTGGGCGGGCGCAACATTGCCGACCACTATTTTGGCGTCAATGCGTCCACCAATTTCCGTGATCTGGATCTGTATGCCCAGGGTGCCATCGTGGCGGATACCCGCACGGCGTTTGATGCGTTCTGGGAGAGCCCGCTGGCGGTGCCCATGAAAAGTTACCGGCGCCGAACCGAGGCCACGGCGGAACGGGTCTGGCGTTGGTTGGGACGCTGGCGCACCTCCCTGAAAGGTTATCCTTACCTGTTTCCCCAACACGAAGCGTTTTTTACCGAGTACCTGCGCAAGCAGGAGCAACAATGNGTGCAGGCGCCGGCGGCGTTGTTGTTCGACAGCCCGGACAAGGCCAGNGGTGCCAAGCAGACATTGATGGGTGAGCAGCTGGCCCGGTTACTGGGCAGGAAAGACCATCGCGAATTGCTGATGGAAGCCAGTTATTTTATTCCGGGTGACGCCTTTGTTGAGGCGCTGGCGGGCTTTCGGCAGCGAGGTGGTCGTGCGGCCGTGTTGACCAATAGCCTGGCGACCAATGACGTGATCGCCGCCCACGGCGCCTATTCCCGTTATCGGCCGGGGTTGCTGGCGGCGGGGGTGGAATTGCATGAATTGCAGCCCAATGCCCGGGCGCTGCGTCGCCAGGTGCGATTGTTCAAAGGCCGTTCCCAGGCGAGCCTGCATACCAAGGCCATGGTGCTGGATCGTCGCGAAGTGTTTGTCGGTTCGTTCAATATCGACCCGCGTTCGGTGCACCTGAATACCGAGATGGGTTACTACGTGGCGTCTGCCGAACTGGGGCAACAGGTGGCGGCGTTTATCGAAGAAGGGNTGGCGCCGGAAAACAGTTTTCGGCTGTCCCGGGAAGACGGCAAGCTGGCCTGGGCCGCAGACGGTGAGGAGGGCGTGCCCGAGGTGTTGCACCGTGAGCCGCGGGTCAGCGTGGTGCGCTGGTTGGCGGCGTGGTTGCTGGCCAGGTTGCCGATCGAACGGTTTTTATAAACCAGCGACTGCCCCGACCCGTTGGCCGGGGCAGTGAGGCTTAGCCCCGTGCGGATTGAGGCTGTTCCTGCCAGTAGGGGTCACGCAGTTCCCGTTTGAGAATCTTGCCGATGGTGCTGCGTGGCAGGTGGTCCCGTTGTTCCAGTGCGGACAGCCGCTGGGCTTTGCCCAGTTGCTGGTTGGCCCAGTCACAAAGGGTGGTCAGGTCGGTATCGCAACCCTCTCGCAGCACCACCAGCCCCAGCGGGGTTTCGCCCCACTGGCGGCTGGGAATGGCGATCACTGCCGCATCGGTGATGTCGTCGTGGCTGAGCAGGGTTTTTTCCAGGTCTTCGGCGTAGATATTGAAGCCCCCGGAAATGATCATGTCCTTGCGGCGATCCAGCACCGACAGGAAGCCGTCACTGTCGAGCCGGCCCATGTCCCCGGTGCGATAGAACACGGCACCGTCGGCACGGGTCCAGAGCAGCTCTTCGGTCTTGTCCTCGCGCTTGTAGTAGCCGCGCATCATGGCGCTGCTGCGGCCCACGATTTCGCCAATTTCCCCGGCAGGCAGTTCCTCCAGATCCTCGTTGATGATGTGCACTTCGCAGCCTTCGCCCGGTTGCCCCACGGTGGCCCATTTATCCGGGTGCTCGGCACAGTTAAGTACTGTGGACAGCCCCCCTTCGGTGAGTCCGTAGAACTCAACCAGATTACCCGGCCAGCGTGCCATGGCATCGGCAATCAACGGTGCACGAAGGGGCGCACTGGTGGAGAATTTCACCTTGAAGCTGCTCAGATCAAAGCGATCAAACGCCGGGTCATCCAGTAGCCGTTGATACTGCACGGGCACCAGCATGGTATGGGTGACGCGGTGTTGCTCGGCCAGTTCCAGGTAACGCTGGCTGTGGAATTTCGCCATGGTGATCAGGGTGCCGCCGGCAAACAGCGTAGGCAGCACACACACCAGGGTGGTGTTGGAATAGAGCGGCGTGGAGACCAGGGCGACGGCGCTCTGGTCGTAGCCCAGGTCGGTGACTCGCTCCAGCTGACGGGCGCGCATGCGGTGGTCGTGGAGAATGCCTTTGGGGACACCGGTGGTGCCGGAGCTGTAGATGATGTTGAACGGGTCATCTGGCTGCGGGATGTGAGGCGGTGCGCTGGTGTCGGCATCGGCGATCCAGTCATCCAGAGCGCGCCACCCCGGTGCCTGGAAATCCAGACTGAAGCGGTGTTGCGCAGGGATGTTGTCCAGATCGCCCAGCAAGGGGTCGATCAGGGTACGATGCTTGTCGGAGACAAACAGGAAGCGCGCGTCGCAATCGTTGATCATCAGTGCCAGGGTGTCACCGGAGGCCATGCCGGAGAGCGGGACCATGCAGCCGCCGGCGGTCAGGGTGCCCAGGAACAGGGTCAGGTAGCGGGCGCTGTTTTCCGATAACCCGGTGACGGTGTCGCCGGGTTTCAGCCCGGCCTCAATGAGTTGGTTGGCCACCTGGTTAATGTTGTCGACCAGTTGGCGCCAGGTCAGCATGCCGCTTTCATCGTAGAGGGCGGGGGTGTCGCCCTGGGTATCGGCCCAGTGTTGCAGGCGCTGGGGCAGTGGCGTGAAAACCTCGTCGATTCGTTCCGGGGCGTAGCGGGGCATGGCGTCGCTGGCGGTGGTCATGGGCTCTCCGTTTGTGGAATAGAATTCCGAAAATATATCGAGCATACTCTTCGGTATGTTTGCTCGCAATACAGCGATTTCACAGAATCAGGTGTGATGTATGGCCAATCCTTTTTGCTTTCGATTTCGGGTGCGCTACAACGAATGCGATGCCCAGCACGTGGTGTTTAACGCCCGTTACGGGGACTACGTGGACATCGCCATGACCGAATTCATGCGTGCCCTGGGGCGGGATTACAGCCAGTTGCTGGCGGCGGGGCTGGATAACCAGGTGGTGAAANTGACNACCNANTGGCAGTCGCCGGCNCGCTTTGANGACGTGCTNGANGTNTTCGTNTCACTGACCCATATGGGCAACACNTCGTTNTCNCTNCANGCNGANATCCGCCACGCGGATGATGGCCGNGCCATTGCCNATTCGGAAGCGGTGTACGTGATGATGACCACCGAGCCGTTCGAAAAAACCACGGTGCCGGACGACCTGCGCGAGCTNCTGCAGGCAGGGGCGCCGGGGGTGGTGATTGANCAGAGTGGTCGGGGTTGAGAGCAGGCTGAAAGGGGAATGAAGGGGCCGCCGAGCCTGACTTGGTGGATGGCCGTTTTCAGGCAATGACGCTGAAGATGGCGCTGGCCCTGGCAATGCGTCTGCTTCCAATATGGAAATAGCAGTTGGCAAAGGCGGTGCTGCGACCGACCTTCTGCACGTCGGTATGCACCTCAATCCAGTCCCCCTGTTCGGCTTTGCCCACATAATCCATGGTTTGACTGGTCGTCACCATGGGCGTGGGAGGTTCGGTGGAAAACGCGGAGCTGTATCCCATGGCAATATCGGCCAGGGTCCCCAGAACGCCACCATGAACAATGCCCCTGGCGTTGCAGTGTTTTTTCTCTGCAAGCATGCCGATGATCAGTCCGTTTGCGGCTCGTTTTTCGTGGATCGGGCCGAGCAAATCCGTGAACGGGCTGGTTCGTGAGAGGGGCCCAAAATCTTCAGGTATTGCGCTCATACTAGAATCCTTTCTGGTTAATGGCGTAGGCAGGTTGTGTGGTGGCGGGGCCAAGCGGCGGAAATGGCTTTGCGGCCATTTCCGCCCCGCGTTGCGCGGTTATTGACCGGCCACGTCCAGTACGACTTTGCCTTTGGCGGTGCGCGAGGTCAGCGCGGCCAGCGCCTGTTCGTACTCCTCGAATTTGAACACCTGGCTGATCCGCGGCTTAAGCTTGCCCTGACCGAACAGCTGGAACAGTTCCATGATGTTCTGCATGTTCACTTTCGGTTCTTGCTGGGTGAACGCGCCCCAGAATACCCCGACGATGGAGCAGCCTTTCAGCAGCGCCAGGTTGGCGGGAATCTTGGGGATGTCACCGGCGGCAAAACCCACCACTAGCAGGCGACCGTTCCAGGCCATGTTGCGCAGGGCCGCTTCGGTGAACTTGTCGCCCACGGGGTCGTAGATCACGTCCACGCCTTTCGGGTAACGCTTCTTGAGCGCCTCTTTCAGGTCTTCGTCAGCGTAGTTGATCAGGTCATCCGCGCCGGCTTCCCTGGCCACTTCCAGTTTCTCGTCACTGCTGGCACAGGCGATCACTTTGGCGCCCATGGCCTTGCCAATTTCCACCGCAGCCAGCCCTACGCCGCCACTGGCGCCGAGCACCAGCAGGGTTTCCCCGGGCTGGATGTTGGCCCGTTGTTTCAGCGCGTGGTAGCTGGTGCCGTAGACCATGGAGAAGGCGGCGGCGGTGTGGTCGTCCATGCCATCGGGCACCGGAATCAGCCGGTTATCTGGCACCAGGATTTCTTCGGCAAAGGCACCGTAACCGGTGAGGCCCATGATCCGCTGGCCGGGTTTGAAGTTTTTTACCCCCTCGCCCACTTCCAGCACTTCGCCGGCCATTTCGCCGCCCGGTGAAAACGGCAATTCCGGTTTGATCTGGTATTTGCCTTCGATGATCAGGGTGTCGGGGAAGTTCAGGCCGGCGGCTTTTACCCGCACCTTCACTTCGCCTTTGCCCGGCGCAGGGGATGCGATGTCTTCAATGACCAGCGTGTTGGCTGGACCCAGTTCCTTACACAGAATGGCGCGCATGCGTAGCTCTCCCGAAAATCAGAATTTTTATGTGTAGGAGACGCTAACGCCGATGGTGGCATTAGACAAATGCATGGGGCGCATTGAGGGGGATAAGGGAAATGAATAGTTGAAAGTTCAAAGTGTAAAGTTGAAACGCGGGCAAGGCGGTGATGCTTTGCGATGCCATGCCCGCGATTAACGGTAATGGCGCGGGCGGGGCCTTTCAGCAAACTGTGCCCCCGCCTGCGCTTTTTAACTTTAAACTTTCAACTCGCTCCTGCTTTTACCGGTGCCCGGTGAATTCCACTACCTGCTGGAAGGTGGGGCGGTTTTGCCAGTGGATGGGGGCGACGCCGGACAGGCCGATGGCGCGGTGCTGGATCTGGTCCTGGCTTTCGTCCACGTTCCAGCTGTCCATGCTGGCGATGCCGCCCAGTTGCTCGATGGCCTGGTTGAGGCTGTCGGCCAGGGCATCGCGGCAGGCGTTGCTGTCATCGGTGTCCGCGCAGCGCAGGGCCCGATACGGGTTGGCGCTGGTACTCAGAGCCTGTTCCAACACTCGCCCTACATAGCCGTAGTAGCCATTGTTATAGGCGGACCCGCCGGCCCCGGGCTTGTTGTCACGACCCATCAGCGACAGGTTCTGGCCGTCCACGTCTTCCACGGCGGTGACCTGTGGCAGCAGGATATCGATCATCAGCGGGTACCAGGCATCCATCAGGGCCACGGCGGCTTCTTCATCGTAGTTGCCGCTGCCGTCCCGGTCGCGACGCATGGCGCCGTTGGTGACCCAGTCCTGCATCAGGCGGATGGCGCTGTCCTGGTCGCCGGTGACGGGCGCATTTTCCAGCAGGGCCAGGGCGTGGGGAATGATTTCCTGGCCGCGCAGGTCCACGGTGGCCGCATCGCCCATGGCTTCTACCATGCGTGCCCGGGTGACGCTGCCTTCTTCCACCAGTTGTTGCAGGCGCACATCAAGGATGTCGTTGCGGTGGGCGGAGCCATAGGGGGCGTGGGCGTCGGCAGCCCACCAGTCACGGGCCGGGCGGTTGTTCCAGCTGGCCAGGTAGCCACGTTCCGGATTGCTCTCCTGGGGATGGGCCTGTTGGGGCAGGAAGCCGTTCCAGTCGTACTGGCCGTTGCCCCAGCTGGGCAGTTCCGGGTGGATGCCGTTGGCACGCNGGGGGTAGTCGCCGGAATGGAAGAAGGCGATATCCCGGTCGTCGATATAGAACCAGTTGAAGCTGCCNGTGGTGTTGTAGAACACGTCGTAGAAACTCTGCACATCGTGCACCTCATTGCGGGTGGCCTGCATGAAGGGCAACGCGGTATCCAGTTCAGCAAAGTAGGTGCTGCGCTGGCGGGTCACTGCCACGGGCAGGCCGGACACGGTGGCGAAGCCAATCACCGGGCCGTATTCCTCGGTGCGGATGACACGGCGGCGGACGGTTTCGTTTTGACCGACCGCTTCCGGGTCGGTGGAGGAGGCCAGGTTCCAGCGGGCCACCCACTCTTCGTCGATCACGTCGAAGGGTTTGCACTGGCCGTTGACCTGGTAGCCGCCTTCACCATGGGCGGGGGCTTCGGCGGGTGAGCAGCGCTGTACCACGCGCACGTCGGTGAGGTCGGAGCTGCCGGAGGTGGCGCTCCAGGCGAAATCCGGGCCACGGCCGATCACCACGTAGGGCAGGCCGGTGAAGGTCATGCCTCGGGTGTTGAGGTCGCCGCCATGGATAGACATTTCCAGCAGTAGCTGCGGGACAAAGTAGCTGGTCTGCGGGCCGAACACGGCCAGCGGTTGGCCACTGGCGGAATGCTCGGCATTGAGCAGCAGGGCATTGGACATGGTGCTCGGGAAGCCATCACGCAGGCCGTTAAGGCCGGTTTCAATGCCGGCAATGCGTTGCATGACTTCCTGTCGTTGTTCGTCGCTCAGGCGCTCCTCGGGAGCGTTGCCGAGCTGGCGAACCTGCCGGGTGAGAGTGGCCCACTGGGAGCCCAGTTGGGCGCCGTCATCGTCGAGAAATGACAGGGACAGGATGCCGCCAAGCAGATCGCCGACGGTGTCCAGCAGGCCGCCGACTACACCGGTGCCGGGGAGAGCGGGGACATTACCCAATGCCTCGGGGCACTGGGGCTGGCCGGGGCGGCCGCAGGGTTCATGGGTTAATGGTTGGTGGGCCTGGAAGGAGCCGGCGTCGAACATGACGGCACCGGGGAACTGGCCAGCCAGCTCGCCGTTCAGCGGGCACAGGTCCGGCAGGGTCGGCGGTGACTGGGTGGCAAAGGAGCGGGTGGTGGTGACGGAGGATTCCGCATCCAGGCCATTGCGCAGGTCTTTCCACAGGGCGCAGGCGGTTTCCGCGCTGCCGGTCTGTTCTTCCAGCGCTTGCAGCAGCAGCACGTTCTTGTGCTCGTTGCCGCCGCCGCCGGCGAAGATGCCCTGAATCAGGGTGGCGATGGCGACCACGTCTTCAATCACGAAGGGTTCCAGTTGCACGCCCAGCGCCACGTATTCCACCGGCACTTGCAGCAGGCCGCCACGGGCATCGCTAACGTACTGGTTCAGCCCGGCCACGTAGTTGGTGGCGTCTTCGAATACCTGGGCGCCGTCGTCACCGAAACGGGCGATGGTCTTGGCGATCATGGTGGTGCGGTCTTCTTCACGGTAGGGCGCATCCACCGCAATGTCCTGGTCGAAGGAGAAATCCGCCGGACCCAGGAAGCGGGACAGTTCACCCCGGCCGGCCCGGCGCAGTACGTCGAGCAGGAACAGGCGGTCGGCGGCGGTGACATAGCCGACCCCGAACAGGGCGTCACGGCGGGAGTCACCGTAAATGTGCGGCACCCCGAAGTTGTCCCGCTTGATGTCCACCTGGTAACCGGCGGTGTCCAGGGTCAGTTCACTTTCCCAGTTGCCGGCGTCGGCGGCCAACAACGGAGCCGCTTTGAAATAGTCAGTCAGTTGATCATCAGTGAGTCCCGGTTCGCTGCGCACCAGCGCGTCGTAGAGGCCCAGCTGATCATCGAAGTGAGGCTCTTTGGTGAGCGCGGGGACCAGGCCGGTTTCCGCGACCAGGTCATCCAGCAGGGTGCCGACCAGGTCGCCCAGGCCGGGGATGTCGGCGGTGAGGCTACTGAGCCCACCGATATCATCCTGGCCGGGGGGCAGGATGTTGAGCACGGTGCCGTAATCCGCAAAGGGCGCGGAGACGGTGGCGGGACGGTCCGCTGGCGGTTCCGGCGTGGGTGTTTCCGGTTCCGTGGGTACGTTGGGGGTGGGCGTGTTGGCCACCGGAGCGGGGCTGCTGGAGCCCCCGCCTCCACAGGCGCTGATCAGGCTGGCGGCAAGCAGCGCGGTCATGACAAATCCGGGTTTCATGGTGCTCTCCTCGGGACTTTATTGTTTTGGCGCGAGATTGTTTTGGTGCGAGGGTTGCGCGGGATCGAGCAATGACGCAATTTTTCGCACGGTCGTCCCAAGATTGGCATTCCCATGGGTATGGGGGGAGAGGCGGCAACAAAACAGAAAGAAAAGCCTACTTAACGCAGCATGCAACACGCTTCATGCAACACGCGCAACACGGAGGGAAGAGCAGGTTTGGGCGTGCGGGTGAGTTGAAAGTTTAAAGTTGGAAGTTCAAACGCGGGCAAGCGAGGGGGGGTATTCAGTTCTGTGCCCGCGATTCGGTGATAGCGCGGGTGCAGAGGTTGGGTAGCCTCTGCATTATCCGCGCCGTGTTGCGTGTTGCGTGGGGCGTGCTAGCCCTTCTTTTCCATATGCGCCAGCACGTTGGCCAGGCGGTCGACGAGGATCTTGTTGATGCTTTTTTCCAGTACCCGGCCCAGTTCATCGCTGACCACAGCATCGGCCAGTGGGCGGATGCGGGTGATGAAGTCGGCCAGTTTGGGCACGTCTTCGCCTTCGGGGAGGGCTTCGTCGCCGTACTTTTCGTCCACCAGGTGGTGGATGATCATGCCGATGAAACGCTCGGCCAGCTTGTCCACTTCCTCGCGGACCAGGCTCACATGGGTGAGTACCGCGTCCAGCGGTACGCCGGCTTCGCTGAGTTCCTTGCCGGCGTTGTAGACGCGCGGGTAGGGCAGGCGCAGGCGCATGCCTTCGGGAATGATGTAGCCGAGCTTGACCGCCTTGGTCATCACTTCCGGGGTGATGTCTTCGCCGAAGTCATCGAGCAGATCCTGGTAGTCCACGTAGGAGGGGACGCTGGGGTTCTGCCAGGAAGTAACGGCCACTTCCAGGCCGAGAATATCGTTGAGCTCGCGGCCCTGTTCCCAGGCGCTGAGCAAATCGCGGATGTTGTTGAGGGTGTAACCGCGTTCCAGCAGGGCGCCGATGATTTTCAGGCGTGCCAGATGCACATCCGTGTAGATACCCGTGCGGCCGCGCTTTTCCGGGGGCGGCAGGATGCCGCGGTCCTGGTAGGCACGCACGTTACGCACCGTCGAGCTGGCTTCGCGGGCCAGTTCGTCGATGGTGAATTCCTTGTGGTCGCCGGTGTCAGCCGGGGCCTGTTGTTCTGCCGGCTGAGTGTATTTTTTCAGGCTGCGCAGAATCGCTGCGGGATTACGGTCACTGGTTTTCATGTGGCGATGATAGCCCCCTTTTTGCACTGGGGCCAGAAGGGGAAAAGAGACGCGGCACACAACAAGCATCACGCAACAGTGCGGGCGAAACCCGTTCTGATTGACAGGCCCGGTTTGCGCCCCGGCTGTGGGCGCGGCCACGGGTCTTGGAAAAACAACAGGCCGAAATCGCGCTGTTGCCTGTTGCGTGAAGCTTGCCGCGTCTAAATTTCCACTTGTGCCAGATTGCGGGCCAGGGATGGGGTGAAGCGTCCCAGCCACTGCATGCCCCGCGCTTCCGGACTCACGGGCACCACCGCGCGATTGCTTTGTACGGCTTCAACAATGGCCTGGGCGACCCGGTCCGGGGTATAGGCCCGGCGCTGGTACAGCTTGGCGGCATCCTCCCGGCGGCGGCTCTGTTCTTCGTCGGCCACGCCCACAAAGCGGGTGCTGCGGGTGATGGGGGTATCAATGATACCGGGGCAGATGGCGCTGACGCCGATGTTGTGCTCCGCCATTTCTGCACGCAGGCATTCGCTGAACATGAGCACCGCGCTTTTGCTGGTGGCGTAGGCGGGCAGCATGCGCGAGGGCAGAAAGGCGGCGGCGGAAGCCACGTTGACGATATGCCCGGCCTTGCCGTTGTCGACCATCTGGCGGGCGAATAACCGGCAGCCGTGGATGACGCCCCACAGGTTCACGCCCAGCACCTGTTGCCAGTCCTTCACGCTGGTGTCGAGTAGTGAGCCGGAAAGGCCGATGCCGGCGTTATTGATCAGGATGTCCGGGGCGCCCAGTTCCTTTTCCACGTAGTTGGCCAGGGCCTCCATGGAGCGGGTGTTGCTCACGTCGCATTTGCGGCTGAGCGCGTCGCCGCCTTCACGGATGATGATGCTGGCGGTGCTGGCGGCGGCCTCGGCATTGATGTCGGTGCACAGCACCAGCGCGCCCCGGCGGCCAAAGGCCAGCGCGGTTTCGCGGCCGATGCCGGAGCCGGCTCCGGTGACCACAACGCGCTTGCCGCTGTCCGGGCCTTTCGGGTGTGTGCCGGTCACTTCGCTGCGTTGCAGTGGGCCGCTGGCAGGGGCGCCGTCGATGTGTTGAATGAACTCGCGGATCCAGTGGGCGGTCACGTCCGGGTGTTGCAGCAAGGGGCCCCAGTGGCCGCAATCCAGTTCCCGGCGCCACAGGCGATCGGTCCACAGATGCAGGTCTTCAAGCATGGCAGGGCGTACATAGTTATCTTCGCGGGCAACGATCAGTTGCACCGGTACCTTGGTATAGCGCTCCCGGGGTTTGAGCAAGGCGGGGCGCATGTTGGCGCGATACAGTTCGATGCCGTGAATGCCGTCCTGTTGCTGGGTGGCGCTGGTTTCACTGTGCAGGTTTTCGCTGCGGCGCAGTAACTGGGGCCAGGCCTTGGCCAGCCCGACTTTCCACAAAGTCGGCGCCAGCACCGGTAATTGAAAAGCGCCGATATACCAGGAGTGGGCGAGCTGATTGAGTACGGTGCCAACTTTCTGTTCGCGCAGCCGGGCTTTCATCCACTGGCCCACGTGATCCAGGCAGGGGCCGGACAGGGTGGTGTAGGAGGCAATGCGTTGTTCNGCGCCGGGATCGGTGACCGACTCCCAGGTCTGAATGGAGCCCCAGTCGTGGCCGACCAGGTGGACTTTCTCATTGGGNCAAACCGCATCCATCACCGCATGCAGGTCGTCACGGAGCTGGCGNAGNTTGTAGGCTGCTCGANCNTTTGGAATAGAGGAATTGCCGGCACCGCGGACATCATAGGCGACCACTTTGAAATCCCGGCTGAGTCGCTCTGCCACTTTTTCCCAGACATGATTGGCGTCGGGATAGCCGTGAACCAGCACCACGGTGGGGCTCTTGTCGGAACTCCAGGTCCGTACGGCCAGATCTACGCCATCACGGCTCACTTTGCTGTCGCGCCACTGCACCATCAGGCTGCTTCCTCTTGCTTGTGGTTATTGCCGTTATTGTTTGTGTCGAGCAGGTGCGCCGGAGTGTCGGTCAGCCAGCGCGGGCCCTGGTCGTCCATCAGCAGGAATTCACTGCTGCCGACGCTGTGCGTGCCATCGCTCAGGGTCAGCTGCCATTGCCACAGGCCGGGTATCAGCGGCCCTTCCCCGATGCGGTTCCCTTCGGGCAGGGTGCCGGTGAGCGGCGCCAGGCGGTAGTGCTGGCGCAGGCCGGGGAAACGGTCAGCCAGCTGCTGGGGTGTTTCCCCCCGGACCAGGGCGTGTGGCAGCTGGTCGCGATAGTCACGCAGACGGCGGTGTAATGCGGCCAGCTGAACGACGTCGGGGCCGCTGAGGCAGGCCTTGGCGGCGTAGCCGTTTTGCACCGCATCGCAACGCAGTATATAGCCCATCCCGATCCGGTAACGGCGCTTTCCCGGTCTGTTCAGGCCAAAGCGACGGCGGGTTGGCTGGGCGGTAAAGCGCACCTTTGGCGGGCGGGCCGGATCGAACAGTTGGTGCGCACGTAGCCAGTCACGGATCAGCAGCTCGCAATCCTGCTCGGTCATGCCCGGTTGCAGGGATCCAGCGATGATCTGCAGCCCTTTGTGCGCCTGCTGCCAGGCCGCGAGATAAGGCGCCAGGGCCTGCGAGTCCGGGGTCCAGAATGCGTTCATGAACGCCTCCGCCATATTGTCGTTGGAATGGAGCTCGATCATTACAGTGCTCAATGTCACGGTCAACCGCCGTGACTGGCATTGTTACCCGGGTGATGACTCCCCAGGGCCAATTGCGGGGGCAAAAACGGCTGGTGAAGAGCTACTTCGACAAGACCCGGTCTCGGCAGGTTTGCCAGCGTGTTGCATGCTGCGTGAAGCGCGCTGCGGCCA
>JGI24525J20082_1000704_pt1 | contig 15889 bp, 18 predicted proteins | sample LinPmetageLP50_FD_20082 | JGI IMG/M metagenome (IMG submission 20082) | reverse complement strand
GCGTTTTAATTTCGTCATTTTTTCACCCAAATTTGTATGCTTATTAGCATAACATTTCTTTCTTAATGGGTGACCAAATTAACTATGCCACTACACATGGGTATAATAATAATTACAACCAAAGTGTCACGAATACACCAACGGCGACTTCCTCTGCTGCTTCTTTTAAAATTGATGGTCTTATTCGAAGTAAGTTTACAGGTTACTGCGACACGATAGATGTATTTTTTGAAAACGCTGTACAAGCTACTAACACTAAGAAAGAAGATGGTTCAGGGCGCAATGTATTAAACGAAAAATACCACTTAATGTTTAGTCTAAAAGAAATTGACGTTAGCTGCAGTATTGAATTTACAGAAGATGTAAATGTAGAACGCTATTACGGTATACAGGCTGTAATTCCAGATTATTTTAAAGATAATATTTTTTATCACACGAGCGATAACATGCGTGTAGAAAATGCAGGAGAGTTGACAAACAGCATTTCAGGTTACTGTGATAAAATATCAATATGGAAAGGTCAAAATTATATTGATATGTCGTTAAATACATTTGCAGGTCTAGGGCGTTCACACAAGCTATCTACTTCAATTCATAATGCTTTTTCAACAACTTACAATAAAGCGTATTTTAATTTGATTGAAGACTATGATTTTTCAGCCGGTGATGTTGTAACTTTCGCGGGCAAATATAAATATTATGCACTGGTTTAAATATGAGCCAAGTACTTCAACGCATATACGCCAGCGCCCCAGTCGATGATTTACCGATACACACATTAGAACTACAAGCTGATTCTTTATGGACATTAAGAATTTGCGACGGGTTTGATGATGTGACGGCAGGGATTGAAGGGGGCGAAATGGTCACCTTTTTAGCCAGCGGGATGGGGGTTTCGCTCCCAGCCCGCGGGGTAAAAGGGCGCCAAGACTTACAATTTCAAATTGATAATGTCACTGGTGAAGCACTAACCAAAGTAAAACAAGCGATTGATGCGGGTATTCCAATTAAAGTTATTTATCGTGTATATACAGCGAGCAATTTAACTGAACCTGCAGAGCCTGCAGTTGAAATGAAAGCGGTTGATGTTCAGGCTACTGCGCTAAGTTTAAATGTAGTGGCGTCATTTAATGATTTAGTAAATAAAGCCTGGCCTAAAAACCGTTACACTCCATCTATTGCCCCAGGGCTTAAATACTTCAGTTAATTATGAACCATATAAATGATTACTTTACTGTGCCTTATGTTGAGGGCGGCAGAGATATGTCTGGCCTCGACTGCTGGGGAATAACACGATTTGTACTACACCACGTTTATAAATTACCACTATTTACATCGTTTGGGCATGTTCGTTCAGAGCATACATCAGAGTTTACAGGCGCGTACTCTGTTTTGGTTGATCAGTTCACTCAGTGCAAACCTAAAGAAGGGGCTGTGGCATGTGGTTTTGTAGATGGCAATTTAGTGCATATGGGCGTGTGTGTTGATATTGATGGTCAAATAGCAATATTTCACTCAACAAAAAAACATGGTGCATCATTCGCACGAATAGCAGCTTTTGAACGATTATTTTTTGAGGTGAAGTTTTATGAATATGCCGGTTAAAATTAAGGTGTATCCGAATAAATTAGACGAAAATTTGTTTGAAGCGTGCACAACTTATCAGGGTGTAACGTTACATGAATGGCTAACAAAAGAAGTGCCTGATTATTTCGAGTCAGAAACACCATTATTCAGTGCCATTATTAATAACTCTATTTTACAGCCATCACAGTGGAAAAAATATCGCTTACAAGCTAGTGATGATGTAAAACTAATTGTTGAAGCTAAAGGAGCTGAGGTAATCGCCTATGCCATTATTGCGATTGTGGCTGTGGGTGTCGCTATTTACACCGCTAACCAAATACCCGATAACTACAATTCAACCACGCCAGATGGCAGTAGCATTTATGATGTAAACACTCAAGGTAACAAACCTCGTTTGATGGGTATTATTCCAGAAGCAGCTGGTCGCCATTTAATTTACCCCGATTACTTAACCATGCCGCGCCGTGAGTATATTGATAACGAACAATGGCTTTATTTAATGTTAAGCGTAGGTAGTGGTGAGTATGAAATATTGCCTGAAGAGGTGTTTATCGCCAATACACCAGTTAAAAGTTACACAGGTGATGTGTTTTATGAAATATTCGGCCCCGGTGAAGATGTAAGTGGTCATGAAGGCCATCGGAATGTTTTTACTTCAAGTGAGGTAGGTTCAACGTCAGGCAGCACAGGTATAGAGCTGAAAGGAAAGGTTAAAAGTACGGGCGGCGTGTGGAGTAGTGGCTATACGTATACTTTTGCGGGCAAAGAAATAATCGCATTTCTAGAAGAGTATGAGCCCGAATTGGGTCGCTTTAAATATAAAGCACCTTTGCCCTTTGCGCTTGGTGAAATAATAAAAGTAGAGGGAGTTGATGCGCAGAACGTAGGCTATTACGAAATAATAGACTCAAATGTGCAAGGTAATAAAGTTCAAAAGTTAGATGGACAATACAAACCCGATGCAGCGTGGACAGGTTTCGTCAGCCAATATGATACTAACGCAAAAGTATTCACCGAAGATGGTGGTGGTGACGGTGAGTTTAACGGCCCATTCTTTGCGGTACCAGAAGGTGAAGTAACAGATCAGTTATGGCTTGATTTTTCTATGCCACAAGGTTTGGGCGAACTTGATGATGAAGGTGACTTTTTAACTCGCTCAGTAAACATTATTGTTGAGTATAGAGCCGAGGGCGCACTTGAATGGACACAAGCACCGGCTATTTTATTTTCAGATAAAACGAACAACCAACTAGGCAAAACCATACCAATAAGCCTGCCTGAAAAAATACGCCCTGAAATCAGGGTTAAACGCAGCACAGCCGCAAATGATGATACCCGTATATATGATGATGTTTATTGGACAGCATTAAAAGCCGAGCTTGAAAGTGCAACAAAGTATGATGGCATGACAACCCTCGCAGTGAGAATACGTGGTACCAATAACTTAGCCGGATCTGCTGAAAACAAATTTAATCTTATTGCCACGCGTGTTTTACCTGTTTTTGAAAATGGCGTATGGAGTGAGCCAAGGCCCACCACAGATATAGCTCCATTTTTTGCACATGTAGTAAAAAGTGCAGGGCATACAGATAGTAAAATAGGTTTAGAGGCAATAGAAGCATTACACGCTATTTGGCATGAAAGGGGAGATGAATTTAATGCAGTATTCGATAGCGAAAGCACCATGTTCGAAGTATTAAAGCGAGTGCTTGCTGTTGGCTTTGCAGAGCCAACCATTGATTATGGCCAAATCACCCCAGTGCGCGACCAAAAGCGAACTATCTACAAACATATGTATCAGCCTGATAATTACATAGGTATGTTAAAGCGCTCTATAAAACTGATAGATGACGACGAACCTGATGGTATAGAAGTGGAATACTTCAGCCCAATTACATGGAAGTCAGAAACTATCCTGTGTTTATTACCAGGTGATTTGGGGATTAATCCAGAAAAAGTAAGAGCATTTGGCATTACAAATCGAGACAAAGCTTATCAATATGGTATGCGTAAGCGCCGTACTCGTCGCTATCGCCGTACACGTTTTGACTTTAAAACAGAAATGGATGCTCTCAATTCACGCTATTTAGACTACTGTGCACTTGCCGACGATATACCAGGCTTTGAACAAACAGGTAGGGTTTCGTTAGTTAATGGCCGCTCAATATTTGTTGATGACGATGGCTTGGACTGGCAAACAGGCGAGGCGCATATATTAGCGCTCAGAAAGCCAGACGGTAAATTATCCGGCCCATACAACGCCACAAAAGGAAGTGCTAATAACGAAGTGATAATTGATGACGACCTAGACTTCACGCCAGTATTTGACGGCTCAATAGAACCACCACTGTACATGTTTGGTATAAACGAACGTTGGTGTAACGGCGTATTGATCCGCGATATAAAACCATCTTCAACAGAACAAGTAAGTGTTACAGCAGAGCTAGACGATTATAGAGTTTATCTTGATGATAACAGCCTAGCACCAGCAGCGTAGAGAAAAAATACTTAGTACAGAATTGCTATTTAATTAGTTTATCTAATGACAAGACGTAAGTGTTTTGAAAGCGTTTAAAATAAATAATACAAATATAATACAAATCTAATACAAATAGATTTTTAGAAGTTGGATTTTGATTTTGTGTAAGTGTTAGATATTAAAGGGAAATAAATGGTCGGTATGGAGAGATTCGAACTCTCGACCCCTGCCACCCCATAAAAATTAATGTTAGGTTTAAGTAGAAATAAGTAGCTGTAAGTAGAACCGGATATGTTTTTAAGGTTTTGTTATATATGAAATAAATTAAAATAATTAGTTGGGATTAGCTATAAGTAGAATTAAGTAGTTGAATACGGGTGATGCTACATATATGCTGCATGTAGTTTATTTTTATTCTTTTGGTGCTACATATGTCGATCGTGAAAATGCTATTAACCGATTCCTTACTAAGCTCAGTCCCTGAACCTATTAAACGAATAAATGACACAAAGTTAAGTGGTTTTCATGCCCGTGTAGGTAAAACGCAAAGTGATAAAAAACGTAAAATTGCACTTTATCTTAATTATCGTTTTGGTGGAGTTAAAGGCAAGCAACGTAATTACCTTCTCGGATACTATGGTGAGTGCGATTTAAAAGAAGTAAGAAAAGAAGTTGAAAGTCTTAAAGGTAGAATTGCTTCAGGTGAAGACGTATACGCAACAAAACAGCATGCATTAAAACAACAGTTCATTGAAGATAACTCACCCACTATAGCTGTGCTTGCAAATGAGTTTATTGAAAGAGACATAAAAGTTAATCGAAAAGGTATAGACCCAGTAATTAGAATGTTTGAAAAAGACATTTTGCCCTTTATTGGCAATTACAAACTTAAAGAAATAACCCGCCGTGAAATTTTTGAAAAGGTGCTTGATCCAATAACAGATAGAGGTGCTAAAACGCAGGCGAACAAAACGCTATCTGTCCTTAAACAAATGTTTAATTTTGGTGTAGAGCGAGATTTAATACAAGGTAACCCAATAAGCACAGTTAAAAAGAAGAGTGTGGGTGGCCTAGAAAAGTCGCGAACCAGATCGCTTGAGTTTGAAGAGGTTATTCAAGTATTTGATCGTCTACCAAAACTAGGTATAAGCCAACAAGTTATATACGCATTGAAGTGTATTACTTTAACTGGTTGTAGGCCAATAGAAGTCACAGGCGCGCAGTGGCAAGAGTTTGATTTTGATAAGATGATATGGACAATCCCTGCCGAGCGCGTAAAGCAAAATAAAGATGGCGAGAGAACCCATAAAGTACCAATTACTCAAAATATGGTTATTTTGCTTGATGAATTACGTGCAGCATTTGGCTACCTCAATTCTAAATATGTATTCCCGAGTACAGCAACCAATAAATCAGGCCCAGGTGAACAACCGATTGACAGGCACTCACTGTCACGATCTATAAGTCGGAAGTTAGAGCAACTTGGAGTACCAAAGTTTGTACCTCACGATTTAAGAAGAACAGTCGCTACTCGCTTAGGTGATACTGATATTGGAACAGATCCAATAGTGATTGAAAAAATACTGAATCACCAATTACAAGGAGTGCAGGGCGTATATAATATGCAGGAGTACATGGACGCTAGGAGGAAAGCATTGGAAGAGTGGGGAAGTAAAGTCGTTAGCTCAAACATTAATTGTAACTCGCAATAGGTTAAGTTAAAATCATTAAGCACTTTAGCGTTATTTTGGTTAGATATTAAATATTTAATCTAGTTTGGCGATGCGCCGAACTCTAATTTATTGAGTACATTCAGAGTTGCGAAATAAAACTCCTGAACTGCAATCCGTTGTTCGTTCCTCACAGCCGTTTGCAGATCAGGAGTTTGATTCCGCGTCTACTAGTAAAGGGCATCAAGTGTAACAAGGAAGTTATCACTTAAAAGTTGAGTTTAAAATGCATTTAGAGCTATCTAATTTTCTTCATAAAAAGATTCCTGAGTTTGATGCTTTTTTACAAAGCAGACCTTCAACTCACTATAAAGTGTTCAAAATACCAAAAAGAAAAATTGGCTTCAGGGTTATTGCGCAGCCAACACCCCAAGTTAAGGCTGTACAATCTCAAATAGTCTCTTTTTTAGAAAAAAAATCTAAAATACATCCGTGCTCGATGGCATACCAAAAAGGGTGCAGTATAAAAAAGAATGCTTTAGCACATTCAAACTCTGAATTTATATTAAAAGTAGATTTAGAAAATTTTTTTAATAGTATTAACCCTGAAATGTTATTTACAGCACTTGAAAATCAGTCAATAACTATTTCTAATGACGATAAATTTATTTTAGAAGAATGTTTGTTTTGGAATCGTAGTAAGAAAAGAACATCAAAATTAATATTAAGTGTCGGGGCACCTAGTTCTCCTTACCTATCAAATATTGTTATGTATGATTTTGACAGATTGATACATAAAATTTGTATCAACTTGAATGTTAATTATACTAGATATGCAGATGATTTGACTTTCTCAACAAAGGAAAAAAATGTTTTGAATGGAATAATTTCTAAAATAAGGGAAGTTTTAAAAACACTTTTTTCAAGCCAGATTATTATAAATGAGTCTAAAACTATATTTTCTTCAAAGGCTCATAATAGACACGTAACAGGCATTACACTTACAAACAACAACAAAATATCAGTAGGTAGAGAAAAAAGAAGATATATCTCGGCTCTCATGCATAAATTTAAAAACTCATTGTTAGGTGAAAGTGATATTTATCACTTACAGGGCCTTTTTTCATTTGCTTGTCATATTGAGAGAGACTTTAAAGCAAAAATGAAAAAAAAATATGGTGATGATGTCGTACATAATCTTATTAAGTATGGCTCTAAGGGGAACTAAAATGAATGGAGCGATTCGAAAGCATATTCAAAAGTCATCTAAAGGCGATTTTGTATCATCATTTCAATTGGTTAAAATTTTTTCTGGGGAGTTAGGAGAAAAATTTGTAGATGATGTTGCTGCTAATGAATATAGAAAAAAAGCAATTGAACAACTAGAGCCTAGTAAGCTTCGGATCACTAATATTAAAATAGTTAATTTTAAAGGTTTTTCTGATCTAGAGTTAAGCTTTTCTGAGAAAACGACAGTATTAGTTGGAAATAATGGGTGCGGAAAATCATCTGTACTTGAAGGTATTAAGAAGTCTATGACTCACCTTATCTCTCGTTTATCAACGAACTCTACTAATGGTGATTTGATCGAAGAACATGAAATTAAGAATAATTGTGATTTTTCTACAATTGTATTTAATTACAGTTTAAACGGTGTGAATTTCTCAATGGAGTTATCTCAAGGAAGCTCATTATCGAGTGTCAAAAGAAAAGGAAAATATACTGAAATTACAGATTTAACATCGCTTTTTAAACAAGCAAATGACCTGTATAGCGATTTTAATTTCCCTCTCTTAGCTTCCTATACTGTAGACAGAGCAAATGATGTAACAACAAAAGACATAGATAAGTCTGACGAGATACGAGATAGTCATATTTGGAATAAAGCTAAGGCATATGAGAAATCCACTACTGGTAAAGCCGATTTTAAAATTTTCTTTAGATGGTTTAAAGAACTCATTGAAGATGAAAATTCTGAAAATTCTGAGGCAAAGAGTATAAGAATCTTAATTGAGCAAAAAGAAAGGGATTTAAACAGCCCATTAATCAAGTCCATTATAAAGAAAAGTAATAAATCTGAAATAGAAAATGATGCTATAGAGCAGTACAAAAATGAGATTAAAGAATTAAAAAATAGGTTAGAGAGCCTCACTTCACAAAATAACTTATCTCTAGATATAACAAGGAGTGCGATCTACAGCTTCCTCAAGGGCTTTAGTAACTTAAAGTTATCTAGAAAACCGCTGGATTTAACTATTTGCAAGGGAGATGAGCAATTTAGTGTTTTACAATTATCTCAGGGAGAAAAAAGTATTCTTGCATTAGTAGCTGATATTGCAAGGAGGCTTACTTTATTAAATCCAAGCCTAAGTAACCCATTGGACGGTACTGGGATTGTTTTAATAGATGAGATTGATCTGCATCTACACCCATCATGGCAACAAAAGATAATAAAAAGACTTGAAGAAACTTTCAAAAATATTCAATTTATTGTTACGACTCACAGTCCTCAAGTATGCCACACAATAGATAGTGAAAATATCTGGCTTATTAAAGAAGGTGCTAAGTTTAAAGCGCCTAAAGGTGTTAGGGGCGCTGTATCTTCATGGGTATTGGAAAATCTGTTTGAGGTTGAAGAGAGACCACCTGAAGATCAATATACTCAGCTATTAAAAGAATATAAAGAGTTAGTACACGAAGATGATTATGACTCAAAGTATGCGTTGGAAGTTAGGCGTAAATTGATAAATCATTTTGGTCGTGATTATGATGTTCTCATTGAATTAGATTTGTACATTGAAAACAAGGAATGGGAGAAGGGGCTTGAGGAAAGTAAATAAATCATCAAATGATAATGAATTAACAATTTTTTCTCTTAACTATCCAGACGCAAATTGGGATGATTTCAGAAATAGTGGTGGTTACACAAGAATAAAGAAGCTAGTGTTTCAGGAACAATTTTATTTATGTGCTTATTGTGAAATTGATTTATCCGATGTTGGTCCCCACAACCAAAGAATTGAACATTTTAATTCGAAGTCTTCAGAAGATAAAAACGTCAATCTTCATTTAGATTGGTGGAATATTTTAGGTGTTTGCATTGGAGGTACTGATGGGGACAGTATTGTTGAGTTTGATCTTCCTGCAAATCTTAGTTGCGACTCTCATAAAGCCCGTTTAGAAAGAGGGAAACCGTGTCATTGGCAAGGAAAGGTCCTCTCTCCGTTATTTTTATCAGCAACTTTTAGCTTATTCGAGTTCAAAAAAAGTACGGGTGAACTTGTACCAAACTCTAAAAATTGTGAGGAAACTGTATTTGAACATAACTATTTCACATCTACATATGAATTAGTGCAAGAAACAATAAAAACCTTTAATTTGAATTGCGACAGGTTAGCTAAAGCAAGATCGAAGCTGTTTTATGAGTATCAAAGACGACTTAGGATCTGTAGACAAACGAATAATAAGGCTGTCTTAGAAAGTCTAGTTGCAAGCTGGTCTGGAAACCCACCTAGGTCTTTTCAAACAGTCAGAGATAGTATAGTAAAAGAAGCATCTATAATTATTAATAAATTGTAAGCACAGTTTATCTGTAAGTATATTAGAACAATTAATGAGCATCAATCGGTAACCCCTTATCTTAAATATACCTCAGTAATTTCAGGTCTAAAATGCCCCATTTCTTGTGAAACGGTCTCTAAGGCCGTTTTATATTTAAAACCTAACGCATTAAGCTCAACCATTCTTTCTTGAGCATAGCTATACCTTAGGCCGTGTGCGCCAGTTGAAAAGAGTAGGGTGCGGTTAGAGGCTTTAGAAAAAGAATCGGACCATTTTTTACCACCACCAATATCGTAACGCTGAAAATAGTTAATTTCTCTATCGGTGACAATGATTGGTTGCTTGAGCTTTTTAGCTTCTAATTCCTCAACAAGATGGTTTGGTATTAATACATAGCGTATCAGGCCACCCTTGCCTGCTACAGTGTATAGCTCACCACTTCGGCCTTGCCATTTTGAATCTAAAGCAGGTCGGTTATTTGGCGGTCTTTCACTTGCTTTAGAGAGTGTTAATAGTTCATGGGCTCTTAAGCCTGCGGCGTAAGCAATTTGTGTTGCTAGTTTGTGTTTAACAGTTTGTCGTTGAGAGATGGCATGAGCTTGTTCAGGTGTATATGCACGCGAGCGTTTTATTTCTTCTAATAATGACTTCACGCGGTAAAGGGTCTGTTTCGGCTGTAACTTGCCATTGAACTGCATCATCGCTTGTATTGCTTGGCGTTCCATATCTAAGGCTTTTTGGCCAACAATCTCAGCCCTGTAATCGAGATACATGCGTGCTTGCTCTATACTCATACCCTGAATGCCGTTGATGCCGATATCTTTTGACCAGCTGGCAACCGTTTTAAGTGACTGCATATAGTTTCTAGCAGTACCTAGAGATTTTATACGCTTTGTTTTAGTTAGTCCTTTAATAACGTTTTTAGCTTGCGTTTCAGCTTTGGCAAATTTAGGCATTCTTATCAATCCACCGTTTTACAGTTGTCCAATGCACTTTCACCCCTCGTTTAGCAAGCCAAAGTTGAAGGTCAGCTTTTGTATGACCATTTTCATAGAATTTCCTGAGCTGGTACTGGTATTTGTCGAGCTTTGAAGGTTTATGTCGTTTTTTAGTACGCAGCTTTTTTAGTTTATTTAATTGTTCGATTTCTTTATTAAGATTAAAAGTCATGTCTATCTCCAAGGTTGTAAGATTAACTGGCAACGTTGTTGCTCAGCGACACTGAAGCCTATTCGCCCCTGTTTTTCGCACATGCGAAAGGCTCGGACCGATCTCGCCTTAATGCATTTCCTCTTTACGTAAAAAACGGCAGCAGAAAGCGCCGACATAACGCCTTAAATGTGGCGTGAGACATGACTATTAAATTGAAATGAGTGAGGGTCCTCACTACGTGTTGTCGGCAGCTGAACAGCGCCGTTTTTGGTAAATGCCTAATAGGCTATTTCAGTATTAGATTAGCGTTAAAATTGATTATGTGCAATCTGCAAATAAAAACATGCGTATAAGACATGCAAAACCAAGCCCCCCGCTATGAAGCGAGCGATTTATCGCTTCGACATAGCGGGGGGCATAGCCCCTTTTAAAAGAGGGGAAAATTGCTCATGATGCCTGAGTTAAAAAGGTTTTTACTGTAGCAGTATATCGATTGTCATTATTTAAAACATACATTGACAAGATTGAAAAAAGTATCATTTCTTAGGGAAAGTATTCAAAAATCTTATTATTTATTAATTCGATTGTTGAAATGCTCATGCGCTGAATCTGAAATATCACAGCCTAGGAATTCTCTTGATAGATTCTTTGCTGCTACTAGTGTCGAGCCAGAGCCAAAAAAAGAATCGACAACAACATCTTTTTCTGAAGAACTTTGCTTAATTAAAACTTCTATAAGTTCGACTGGTTTTTCTGTGGGGTAACCTCTCCATACTCTTTTATATTCAAGTACATCAGGAACACTCAAATCATTGAGTTTTCTTTTTCCTTTTTCAAAAAATAAAATAAACTCACATCGAGCTCTATAATGATAGCCCATTCCAATTGCACATTTATCCCACACAATTGGCTTCCAAAATTTAAATCCAACTTTTTCAGCTATAGGCTTTGCGATAAACATTGTTTCTTGATCACAAAATAAATAAAAATGAGAACCTTTCTTCAATACACGAAAGATCTCAATAAATAACTCTTCGAATCGATCATTTGGAAAAATATTAAACCACTGGTTACTAGAAGCTTTACTTTCTTTTAATCTAGTTGTTGTACCAATTTTTCTATGTTTTTCTAATGATTCATATGGTGGGTCGGTAATGAAAAGGTCAATGCTAGAATCATCTAAAGATTTTAACCATTCTACTGCGTCCATTTGATAAGTCTGGGACATTTTTTCGCCTAAATAACTACAAAGCTAATTAAACTAACATAAAAAAGCCGATACGACGAGAGTGTATCGGCGTTAGGTACTAGTTACATTTCGGGTGGTCAGCTTCGCAATGCAAGCTACGACATTCTCTACAGTATGATTGTACACGAACTGTACCATCACCCATATTTCTTAACCCAAATAAGTTATCTACTTGTTCTTCATTGTTTGCAACCGTATTACACCCACGGCATGGACAGCGAGCTTTAGTTAAATCAGGCATATTTTCTCCTTTAGATTAGATACCCACATAATATATGTGGACATAAAATATTTTATCAAGAGACTTTATTACTTAAAATTTACACAGTTAAATTTCCGTTTATGATTTGTGAGCACTTAACACGAATATCTAATTTGATTCATATAAATATATGGGGTAAAAGCACTTATTTAAAAGTAGTAATATATTTAGCCAATTCATCTTCTTCACAAAATAAAAAGGCGGTAGGTACTTCGAGTACTTTAGCTAATGCTCTTACCATCTGAAAATCAGGTGTATGTACACCTTTTTCATATTGATTCATTCTGGGTGAAGCCGAAGAGGGGTCAACACCTGCAAGTATACCAAGCTGTTTTTGAGAAAGGCCTTTTCGCATTCTTGCTTCCTTTAACCTCTTAGGAAAAGGCGAACCATCATTTGTTTTCATTATTTTTAAAATTCTTACTTGAAAACTAAGAGTTTCTTAGCTTTAATTGGTTGTGGATACTAAGGATTTCTTAGTTTTAAATTTTGGAGATAAGCTAATGCTACTTAAAGCACTTAAAGTAACCGCACTTGTTGCGCTTGACGTGTTATTCGAGGACACAGAAAATAAAAAGACTGAACAAGATAAGTTCATTGATGAACATAATGACGGGACAGGTAACGTTAACTTCTTTGGCGATGATTACACAGAGCAAGAAGCCAGAGAAGCGCATGATCGTGGTGAGTTTTATTATTGATTTCTAGTCGGATCACTGCCAATGTTAGTTGGGGTTTTTACAATAGCATTGGGATACGCAGCTTTAGGCTGCGTAGCTTTTATTAGAAAAAATTAGGCGCTAAAAGCTGAAAGATTTTTTAAGCGTTCTGGCTTTTTATTTCTCGTATTTCAGTTGAACGCTCTAATATAAATAACTGGTTCAATAGCATGAACTCACGAAGTTCATCGCATGGATTGGGGTCAAGCTGTTGATGGGCTCGTCGATTACGAAATGCCATGAAAATACTAGAAAACATATTTGCGCGACCTGTGCTTTCACTACCATCTAGCCCTTCCCAGTAGAGGGGGGAATTTTCGCCCGAGAATGCTTTTGAAAAAAGCTTTGCGCCTGTTTCTTTAATTAAACCTGACTTTTCTTTAATTACTTTCTCTAGTAACCGATATCCGTCCATTAAAGCGTTGTCGGGGTTTTGTTTCATTAAAATTGCGATACTTAGCAGTCTTTCATCGATTATAGAAAGTGGAATTTCTACAGGGAAGTCTTGTTGCAAATGAGATTTGGCATGGCTACTTTCATATATATAGTCATACCATTGTTGAGGTCTCACTGGTAGCTGTTCAGAGAGCCAATCTAAGTCTTTTACAGTTAGTGCAGAATTGTTTATTCTTTCTAAAAACTTTCGCGGTACATAATACTCCTCAATTTCATTACAAAATTTCCTAAGCACTGATAAAGTATAAGAAAATGATCTTGGTCCTTCGCCAGAATAACCAGATGTGAAGCCTGACTTTATTGCAACATCAATACCCACATCGGTATTGATTAATAATGCATGATTATAGTTATATTCACTTCCGGTGGTTAGAATTTTTACTGTATTAAATACCCTTCCAAAGTGAATCATTTCTATTACAGCATTAATACAGTGTTTTGAAATACCAGCTGTACCTCGATATTCTATTCCTGCCAACTTTGTCATCATAATCCTTTATCCATATTTTACAGCTGCCTAATTAACAACCCACTTTACTTTTACCTAATCATAGCTTAACCTAAATTTACTGGATTAATCCAGTGTCAAAAAAGGCGCTTCTAGTGAGCTGCCTGTTACACGTAAAGAGGACATAAACGGCTTTTATAAAAAAGCACGGTCGATACGTATTTAACAGGTTTGGTTAGTTAGGAGGGCTCATGTCCACATTTTTTACCACAAGAGAAGCTGCGAAGTTTTTAAACTGTTCAGAACAGCATTTATATAATATCCGAAATAGACGAAAGGCTGCTCTCATACAAGGTGATCATTATCTTGCGAGAAAAATTGCACCTGAGGCTATAAAAATTGGCGGAAAATTGCTTTTTGAAGAGTCAACATTAGAAGCTTGGCTTAGAAAGTACGGCGAAGTTGCTTAACTTGCGAAAACGGCAGGCGTAAGCGACCAAACTATCCGCCTGCCGTGTCGAATTTACTTCAACACGGATATTTTATGACAAATACTGCTAAACAGCTAGTTTCAGCTGCGCCAAGGTGTGTGCGGGAGCAGCTTATTGAACGACTTTATAAAACAACTCCACCAAGAACATTATGCACAAATGAAGACATTACAATGGGGCGCTACCGTTATGGTGAGATAGCTTTGGATGAGTACCTCCATGTTCAAGTTAACCCAAGAGTCATTCAATATTGGTTGATTTTTGATATCGATGACGAATCAGCATTTTCTTGGGAAGACAACCTACTTCCAGTTCCAAATATAATTATTAGTGGTCCATCTATAAGTAAATTAGGCAAAACAGAAGGAGGAGCACATCTGCTTTACGCCATTCAGGGCGTTACAACGAGTCTTAGAGGTAGGCGAAAACCTATCGCGTTCCTGAAGTATGTAGACCAAGGTATGCGAGTCAAACTTGGTGCTGATGAGGATTACACAGGGCCTTTATGTAAAAATCCGCTTCATCCACATTGGAAAACTACTTATTTACACGCGCATGAATACAGCCTAAATGAACTTAATGACTTTTTATACAAGCCTAAGAGAGAGTATGGTCATGGGTTCGATTGGAATAGTGTCGCTGATTCTCGTAATTGCTACTTGTTTCACCAATTACGCTTTATCGCGTATAAAAGAATTAACTATGCCAGAGAAAATTGGCGATTTGAGGACTGGCAAAAACATCTATTTGAGGTTTCTGAAAGCATAAATAATTTTGATGGATTTGGTTTAAAAAAAGAATATCCATTGAAGTATAAAGAATTGCAGTCGATCACTAAAAGTGTAGCTTCTTGGACTTGGCAAAAATACTATCCAAACCACAATCGAGGGGTAGCGGGAACGTGGTTGTATCAAATACCTATTCAATCAATAGCACTTGCTCAACGTGAAGGTGCACGATATACCCATCAAAAAAGACGTAAGACATCTGAAGAGTTAATAAAGCAAGCAATCAGGAAGTTAAAGGACACAGGCCTGAAACTCACTCAAAAGAATATAGCAAACGAAACAGGGCTTACTCGACAAACGGTAGCGAAGTATAAACAACTAATTTAGGATGTTAATTATGCTTCCCCTCAGGGTATTAGAGGTTAAGGTAAATAACTTAAAGGGAGTGATGGTTATTGTATCTTTAGCTCTTAAATGTATAAGTAGAGTAAGCTACATATATGCTACACATAAATAAAATTGACTAATATTTAGTGCTACATTAAAAAATGTGTGTTTAGCTAAATTTTTGAATTAAATAGTAATTAAATGGTCGGTATGGAGAGATTCGAACTCTCGACCCCTGCCACCCCATGACAGTGCGCTACCAAGCTGCGCCACATACCGACTTCGACTGCAATAGTACGTGTATTTTTAAAAAAATCAATAAGCATTTGTTTGTTTGGATGTTTATTGCGCAAGCGTTTAATATTAAGCGCTTGCGCCAGAAGTTTTACACGGCTTTACTCTTTATTTAACCACTGGTTGATCGTGTTATACATTTCATCTCGTAGTATTGGTTGCGCAGTTTTGTTAGGGTGTAAGTTATCGTTTTGCATTAGCTCGCTTTTGCCTGCTACTTTAAGTACAAAAAACGGCATTAAATACGAGCCTGTGGCTTTGCTAACACTGGCAAAGCTATCGGTGAACATTTTACTGTAACGTGGGCCATAGTTAGGTGGAATATAAATTTCCATTAGCGCGGTTTGTGCATCTATTGCTTGGCTTTTTTCAATTAGAGCGGTCAAGTTGTCTTGCATTTTAGTAA
>JGI24525J20082_1000698_pt1 | contig 16004 bp, 12 predicted proteins | sample LinPmetageLP50_FD_20082 | JGI IMG/M metagenome (IMG submission 20082) | reverse complement strand
TCCGTGGTAGCTGCTAGCTGATTTAAAATATTCATCAAATGCATTTTCATGTGCCCTTTCTGTATTCCCGTAGTTACCAAGGAGCGTATGGCGGCAAAATTTTGTGCTAATCCAGCTACTGCTACAATTTTCATGAGTTCTTTAGCGGTTGGTTTTTGTAGTATTTCAAAAGCTAGTTTTACCATTGGGTGTAATGAGGTTAATCCGCCCACCGTGCCAAGCGCTAGTGGCAATTCAATCCAAAATGTAAAAATACCATCTTCTACTTTGGCATGGGTTAGGCTATTGTAAAATCCATTTTTTGCGGCGTATGCATGAACGCCGGCTTCCACCGCTCTAAAATCATTTCCGGTTGCCAGTATCACAGCGTCAATACCATTCATGATCCCTTTATTATGCGTGACGGCACGCCGTGTTTCGGCTTTCGCAATGTCGATCGCACGAACAAATTTTTTGGCAAACGTAGCTCCGTCTATGTCTTTATTGTTTAAAAACTCAACAGGACAACTCACGGTTGCTTTTACGCGACATTCGGGCACATAATTAGAAAGAATACTTAATACAACTTCAGGAAAGATTGCTATTTCGGTAAAAAGTGAATTCTTGTGTGCTTCAGTTTCAAACGTTTTTGCAATTGTCTCTAGGCAACTATTTATAAAGTTTGCGCCCATGGCATCCAAAGTTTCAAACCTACAATGTAGTTGAAAATACCCTTCAAGGGTGTCTGTTGCGTTTAATAATTCGATATCCAGCAGACCACCACCGCGCTTTTGCATATTTTCTTGTATCGAAGCAATGCTCGCGATCAATGTCGGTTTTATTTCAGAAAAGAAAGTTTTTAATGTGTCTTCTTCTCCGTAATAATTAAGGTGTATTTGCCCGTTTTTTTCGGTCGAAATCACTTCCGCTTTAAATCCGCCGCGATCCAACCAGAATTTAGCCGCATTACTTGCTGCCGCAACGACCGAACTTTCCTCTATCACCATTGGGATGGCATAAAGCGTTTCATTAATTAAAAAGTTGGGAGCTATTGCAAATGGCAGATAATAGTTAGTGAGTGTGTTTTCAATAAAATCGTCGTGTAGTTTCTGAAGATCAGAATCAGCATTCCAGTACTTTTTAAGGGTCTGTTCGGCTTCAGTAGTTTCTTTTAGATAGGTGCTTAAGAGCCATGCTATTTTTTCTTCTTTCGATTTTTTTGAAAATCCGCTGATGGGTTGTATCATTTATTCGATAATTATCCTGCAAAGATAGAATATTAACATTGGTTTTTTTAAGATTGAAATGTAAAACCTATTCTAGTATTTAGGCTATCAACGAAGGCTTGTGGGTAAATAGCTGTCCCCTTTAACACAAAAACTGATAAAATTTTAGTAAACTTGGCGTTATAAAATTTTAACACTTCGATGAATAAATTCCTCACTACACTTACTGTGCTGTTTATAGCTTGCTTAGCAACGATAAACGCGCAACAAAAAGACCTAACATTAGACGTAATTTTTGATGGAACATTTGGTTCTGAAAGATTGGATGCTTTACGGTCCTTGGATAACGGAAAAGAGTATTCAGTTTTAAATTATGATCGTGATGCCAAAGCATCGATGATCGATGTATATGATTACAAAAGTGGAAAAAAAACACGTACTATTTTAAATACGAATGAACTGGATGGTGTAGATTATGTAATTTCCTACGATTTTAGTGCGGATGAAAGCAAATTGTTGCTATCAACGAAGCTGAAACAAATTTACCGTAGATCTTCCTTGGGGACCTACTATGTTTATGACCTAAAATCGAAAAAACTCACCTTGGTTTCTGAAAATCAGATTCAAGAGCCTACGTTTACTAAAGATGGCAGTAAGATAGCCTATGGATATGAAAATAACCTTTTTATAAAAGACCTAGCATCTAGCCAAACAAAGCAGGTTACAACCGATGGTAAAAAGAACAGCGTCATCAACGGGATCACAGACTGGGTGTACGAAGAAGAATTTGCTTTTGTGCGGGCTTTCGATTGGAACAAAACAGGAACTAAATTAGCGTATATAAAATTTGATGAAACTGAAGTTCCAGAATTTTCAATGGATGTCTACGGAAGCGATCTCTACCAAGTGCAACAAGTATTTAAATATCCTAAAGCAGGTGAGGCAAATGCAAAGGTTTCGTTGCATACCTACGACCTTGCAACAGGAACTACAGATCAAGTAGACCTTACTAATTATAACAGCTACTACATCCCGCGTATTAAATGGACCAATGATGAAAACCTATTAAGTGTACAACTTACTAGCCGAAAACAAAATGAGGTAGACCTCGTTTTTGTAGATGCCGCTACTAATAAAGCGAAACTAATTCTGAAAGATAATGACGATGCGTATGTGGATGTTACCGATAATCTTACTTTTCTAGAAGACAACAGTTTTATTTGGACAAGCGAAAAAGATGGTTGGAACCATATTTATCACTATGACAAACAAGGGAAACTGATCAATCAGATTACAAAAGGGGACTGGGAAGTGACTAATTATTATGGGTTTGATGCTAAAACGAATCGAATTTTTTATCAAAGTACAGAAAACGGAAGTATTAACCGTGACGTTTATGCCATTGAGACTAGCGGTAAGAATAAAACACGATTAAGTGATCAAACAGGAACTAATAGCGCTTCTTTTAGTGCCGATTTTACCTATTTTATAAATACATTTCATGATACTGAAACACCTTATTTGTTCACCCTTAGAGATGCTAAAAACGGGAAGTTAATCCGTGAAATCAAAAACAATAATGATTTAAAAAAGGTGGCTGAAGGCTACAAAATGTCACCTAAGGAATTTTCTACCATTAACGTGAATGGGTATGACCTTAACATGTATACCATAAAACCGAAAGACTTTGATCCAACAAAAGAGTATCCTTTGTTTATGTTTCAATATTCAGGCCCTGGTTCACAGCAAGTGGCCAATAAATGGAGCAATAGAAATGATTACTGGCACCAGATGCTGGCACAAGAAGGCTATGTGATTGTTTGTGTGGACGGTCGCGGTACGGGATTGAAAGGGCGTGATTTTAAAAAAATGACCCAAAACGAATTAGGGAAGTTTGAAGTACAGGATCAAATTGCAGCAGCCAAAAAATTGGGTGCACAAGATTATATAGATGAAGACAGAATAGGAATATGGGGCTGGAGCTATGGAGGTTTTATGTCGGCCAATGCACTTTTTCAGGGAGCTGATACTTTTTCTATGGCAATTGCCGTAGCACCCGTTACGAGCTGGCGCTTTTATGACACTATTTATACCGAGCGTTATATGGGAACTCCACAAGACAATGCTTCTGGGTATGATACTAATTCACCAGTTTCTCACGTGGATAAACTGGAAGGTGATTTTTTATTGGTGCATGGAAGTGCAGATGATAATGTGCATGTGCAAAATACCATGCGTTTAGTGGAAGCGCTGGTGCAAGCAGATAAACAATTTGATTGGGCCATTTATCCAGATAGAAATCACGGGATTTACGGCGGAAATACAAGCAAACATTTATTTACAAAATTGACCAACTTCGTTCATGAAGCTTTAGGAGAACCTACCGCAGAAATGATGAAAAACTAGAAACAACTTAATTAACTAATACACAATTTTATGGAATTTAAATTTGGCGGTTCAGAAACGAATCAAAAAACGGTGTTAGGGCACCCATCAGGATTATTTGTATTGTTCTTCACCGAAATGTGGGAACGTTTTTCATACTACGGAATGCGCGCCCTATTGGTGCTATTTTTAGTAGCTTCCATATTAGATGAAGGCTGGGGATGGGATCGGGCAGATGCTTTGGTTCTTTATGCATGGTACACTGGGTTGGTTTATATAACACCAATATTAGGTGGATTAATTGCCGACAAGATTACGGGGTATCGTAAAGCGGTCATCTTAGGAGCTTTATTAATGACATTAGGACACGCGTCGATGGCTTTAGAAGTAGCTTCAGACCCGTTCTTTTTTATAGGATTAGGATTGTTAATCGTAGGTAACGGTCTTTTTAAGCCAAATATTTCTTCTATGGTTGGGCAGTTGTACAAAAATCAAGGAAAGGAAAAAGATGCCGGATACACGATTTTCTATATGGGAATTAACGCTGGAGCTTTTTTAGGAATTTTACTTTGTGGATATATCGGTGAAAGTATAGGATGGCATTATGGTTTTGGGCTTGCCGGAATTTTTATGTTCTTTGGTATGTTGCAATTTTACTTTGCACAAAAAATATTTGGTCGAATTGGGCTTTCGCCACAAGGCACTAAGGATTTTGATGCCTTAGAAGATTCAGTTGAGGATGCGAAAGAAGCTATAGATGATACGATAGATGATGCGAATAAATCGAAGGTAACAAGAGACCGTTTAATCGTTATTGGAGTTTTTGCCTTTTTTACCATTTTCTTTTGGTGGGCCTTTGAACAAGCGGGTGGTTCGATGACTATTTTTGCTGCAGATTATACAGACAGAGTATTAGAGGGAAGCGGAGCGCTTACGTTTAAGATTTTCAATACACTCTTGACCGTAATACCGATGCTTATTATTACATGGGTATTAGCCATGTTGTTTAAACAAACCTTCGCGAAGTATGCCCTTTCTAATTTTTTCTTAGGAACCAGTTTTGTGATTATTTGGGCGATTGTTATTTGGATGTTAGTAAGAGAATTTAATGCAGATGTTGCTGAAGTAAAAGCTTCATGGTTCGGAATTTTAAACTCATTCTTTATCATTGCTTTTGCGCCTTTATTTTCTAAAATATGGCAGAGTAAAATGAATCCTTCGGGACCTGTTAAGTTTGCTATCGGTCTTATTTTATTAGGAATAGGATTTGGAATTTTAGCATATGGATCTATGGCAATTCCTTTAGGGGCTAAAACGGCTTCGGTTAGTATGATGTTCCTGGTGTTTGCATATTTATTCCATACACTGGGAGAACTTTGTGTTTCTCCAGTAGGATTATCGTATGTGAGTAAATTAGCGCCTCTTAAATTAGTGGGATTAATGTTTGGTGTTTGGTTCGTTGCAAACTTTATTGCAAACTTTGCAGCAGGTATCACAGGTAGTTATATTGATCCAATTGTAGAAAATTACGGGATGAGTACGTTCTTTTTAATTTTTACTTTTATACCGATAGGAGCAGGGATTGTGATGCTCGTTATCAATAAACTATTAATAAAAATGATGCACGGTATTCGATAATTGACAATACAATACTTCAAAAAACGTTTCACCTTTGTGGAACGTTTTTTGCTTAAATTGTAATTATGAAAAAACTATTCTTTCTTTTGGCGTTGTGGATTTCAGTTTCGGGTTTGGCACAAGAAATCAATTGGATGTCTATGAATGAGGCAATTGCACTTCAGAAAAAGAACCCAAAGAAAATTTTTGTGGATGTGTATACTAATTGGTGCGGACCCTGTAAAATGCTGGATAAAAACACATTCAGCAATAAAGACCTGGCAGCCTATATTAATAAAAACTTCTATGCGGTAAAATTTAATGCCGAGGGTGATGAGCTTATCACGATGGGAGATAAAAAATTTACCAACCCAAAGTATGACCCTGCAAAAGCCTCCCGAAGAAATAGCCAGCATCAATTTGCTGCCTTTATGGGCGTACGTGCCTACCCAACAATGCTATTTCTAGAAAGTGATGGCACCCTCATTAATCGTGTTGCCAGCTATCTTGGTCCGAAACAACTTGAAGTATATTTAAAATTATTTGGGACCAACGATTACAAGACCATTGATACACAGGAAAAATTTGATGAATACTATGCAAACTTTGATTATAAATTTAAGGATGCGAAGTAAAAAAACGAGTATGATGAAACAATTATTTCTATTGGTACTATTTTGTGGAGCGACCTCCATGACAGCCCAGAAAATTAATTGGCTTTCTATGGAAGAAGCCTTAGAAGCTCAAAAAAAGGAACCTAAAAAAATTATAATGGATGCTTATACGATATGGTGTGGCCCTTGTAAGTTGTTAGATAAAAACACCTTTAGTAATGCAGCAGTCGCTAAGTATATCAATGCAAATTATTATGCTGTAAAGTTTGATGCAGAAGGCACAGAAGAGGTGACCTACCAAGATTTTACCTATACAAATCCGAACCATGTGCCGGGTAAAAAAGGGAGAAATGCACAGCATCTCTTTGCCCATGCACTTAAGATAAGAGGATATCCGGCATTGGTCTTTTTTGAGGATGATGGTAGTTTGATACAAACGGTTACAGGATACAGAACACCGCAACAACTAGAAATCTATCTTAAAATGATTGCTAATGGTGATTATAAAAATATCACGACCCCAGAAGCCTGGGCCGCGTACCAAAAAAACTTTAAAGGCACATTTTAAAACAAAACTCATTTGAGTACATAAGCTCCCTTTTCACCCGTGTAGTGAAAAGGGATTTTATTTTTTATACAGGTCGCTTGCCATCGGTACACATAGGATTTATAATTGCTGCCGTCTGCTATTACTTGTAAAGGTTGTAGACTATCCAATATACGTGGCAGATTGACTTTTGGGCTGTAGGTAAGTAACAGCCATTCGGGCTTTACATTTTTAGGATAAATGCCCAAACTGTCAAGTACTATTAGCTTCTTTGAACGATAGTTAAAAATAGCAGGTATTTTTTCTTTAGAAATGGTTTTGATATTTTTAGCGGTCTTATACGATTTTAAAGGATAGGTGTACTGGTACTTAAAAATAGTATCATTACTGAAAACAAGTAAAGTCGCATTGTTTTTATAGCCTATCAACGTTTGTCTACTTTTCTGAAATATTACCAATTCATGGGTTGCGGTTTCTTTTTTATCCCAAACAAATATTCCCAGCAATAAAATTATACTAGCTAAGCTGAGCGCCGCTGTCTTAAAATTTCCTTTTTTCCAAAATAAGATGATTGTAATTATAAGCAGGTAACTTCCTACAACTTTACCTTCCGAAAAAGGGATGTCGGTAAACAGAAATGCATCCTGTGCTGCCACCCATTTAATAAAAGCGTTGAGCTGTGCCACCATCCAGTTATAAGGTAGCACAATGAAATCTGGCAGTATATTGAGAACCGCCAGCAGAATGACTAGCAGCCCACCACCCAGTAAAATACTGAGCACGGGAAGCACCACCAGATTTGTAATAAAGAACAACCCTGGAAACTGATGAAAATAAAACAAGCTTAATGGAATGATCCCCAGTTGTGCTGCAATGGTGACCGTAAAAATGCTCCATAATAGTTTGGTGACTTTATTTTTAGGGACGTAATACCGATATAATTTTGGTTGTACCCAAAGGATAAAGAAAACCGCCAGATAACTCAACTGAAAACCTACATGAAAGAGCCATAACGGATTTACAAGCAACAATATAAAAAACGACAAAAATAAGGTGTTGATAGAAGATGTTCGCCTTTTTAGCAGCCCTGCAAACGCGAACAACGAAAACATGGTAACCGCCCGAGTGACCGATGGCGATAATCCCGTAACAAAAGCAAAACACCAGAGGAAAAGTAGCACTAGTATAATCTGAACAGTTTTGCCGTATCTTATGTAGTGTAATGGCTTCAGTAAAAATAATAGAATGATGTAGAGGATGCCTACATGCAATCCCGAAACCGCCAAAATATGTATCGCGCCCGCCGCCGCATAACTTTGGTACAATTCTTTGCTAATGTCACGTCGCTGTCCTAAAACCAACGCCTGTATAATGGCTCGTTCGTCTAAGCTAAGTTTTGTTTTTTCAAGTTTATTTAAAAGAAAGTTTCGGGTTTGTTCCGCCTTTCCTCTTAGGGTCGAACTTCCGTTCGTATTGAGGATGATTTCGTCGTTAGCAATTCTTATCTGGTCATAAACACCCAACGTTTTCATGTATTTTGAATAATCAAACTGTCCAGGGTTTTGCGGTTTGTTAATGGGAATCGGTTTTGCCGAAACAACAAGTACTTGATCAATTTTTAAATCTTCAAATAAACTATCTTTTACAATACTTAGAAGCAATATACCTTCTGAAGAAATCTTATTTACCGCTTTAACCGTCGCAAGGTACTTCTGGTTATAGGTGTCGGGTTTAAGGATTTCAGAAATTTTTAATTGTAATATTTCAGGATCCTCATTTTCAAGTAGAATGTTGGAATAATGATTGGGATTATGAGAAGGTAATCGTTCTTGATAGTTAAAATAGCCAAGCGCAAAAAAACAGATATAAGTAATGATTCCGAAGAAAACAGTAGGCTGTAGGGCATTTCGGGTAAACCACCAGAAGAGTCCTAGCAAGATGATTATGGGAAGAATGATCTCTAAAAAAGATACCGATGGAAAAGGAAAAAAATGTGCTGTAAGAATGCCCAAGGTTAGGCATACAGAAAATTTTACGACCGCAAAATTTATAAATTTCATCCCCATTTCAGCTTACCGAAAATTTTGGGGAGCAGGTCTATAAATATAGTGAATTTTTAAATGACACGCCGAATCGCCACAAATGCTTTTTTCCAATAACTTTCATCGAGCGTAGAAGTTATAACGCCTCGGGATGTACTAGCATGAATAAAATAGATCACATCGTTTTTTATTTTAGTAACAAGTCCCACGTGATTTATCCTATTTCTGCTGCTGGTTTTAAAAAAAACCAAGTCGCCTTCTAATGCCTCATTGAGGTTAATCTCTACTCCTCTAGTGGCCATGTCGCGAGAAATTCTGGGTAATACGACGTTCTCTTTTTGAAATGCAGTAAATATGAGTCCGCTGCAATCCATTCCTTTATCGGTAGTACCACCAAATTTATACCGAGTGCCTTCAAACGACTCGGCATGTTTTATGATTTCCTTTAATGTCTCTGTGTTAGAATCTTCGGTGATTACTTCATCCGCTTCGGTTGTGGTGATCACGATGTTCTTCTTGTCTTTTGCGATTGCCTTTTTCTTGGTGCGATTGGGGGTACCTTCTTTATTAACTATAATCGTTTTAGAAGTGGTTGTTCTTTTGGAAGTTCCACAGCTAGCGAGCGCTAGTGATAGTAAGAGAAGTAGGGCTGTCTTTTTCATTTAAACTTAAAGGCTTTTAATTATTTTGCTTTGAAAGGGTGTCTACAATGAGACCTGCTGTTTTTTCACTCGCTCCTTTTCCTCCCAATTTTTTTTCTAGATCATAATATTCCAGAAACAGTGCAGCACGCTTGTAAGGGTCTAAAATTTTAGTGAGTTCTTCTTTTAAACGTTTGGTATTGAGTTCAGATTGTATCAGTTCGGTCACCGCTTCTTTATCCAAGATTAAATTAACTAACGAAATATAATTTAACTTAATGACACGCTTTGCAATATGGTAGGATATTGTGCTTCCCTTATAGCAAACAACTTGTGGTACTTTAAAAAGTGCGGTTTCTAAAGTGGCCGTGCCCGAAGTTACTAGTGCAGCATTAGAAACACTTAAGAGGTCATAGGTTTTATTGAGTAACAAATGCACGTTTTGCTGCTGAATAAAGGGCGTATAAAAAGAGGCATCTTGACTGGGGGCACCAGCAATAATAAATTGATATTGCTTAAAATCTGAAACGACGGAAAGCATCACTTTCATCATTTTAGAAATTTCCTGCTTACGGCTACCTGGTAAAAGTGCAATAATAGGACGGTCATCCAAATTATGGAGTTTCCTGAATTCTTTAGGATTTATTTGATTTCGATCATAAATAGCGTCGATAAGGGGGTGGCCTACAAAATGAACTGGAAAATTGTGNTTTTGCTCATAAAAATCTTTTTCAAACGGAAGGATGACATACATTTCATCCACATCGCGCTTTATATCCTTAATGCGGTTTTCTTTCCATGCCCAGATTTGTGGCGAAATATAATAATGCGTTTTCAGTCCTTTTTTCTTGGCCCATTTTGCGATTCGAAGATTAAAACCGGGATAGTCTATAAATATGAGCACATCTGGTTTGTAATTTTCGATATCTTTTTTACAGAAGGTGATATTTTTGAGAATGGTACGAAGGTTAAAAAGTACTTCCACAAAACCCATAAAAGCGAGTTCTTTGTAATGCTTTACAGGCGGTCCGGCAACGACTTCCATAAGGTCACCTCCCCAAAATCGAAACTGGGCATCTGGATCTTTCTGCTGTAATGCCTTCATTAAATTAGCACCGTGCAAATCACCTGAAGCTTCTCCTGCTATAATGTAATATTTCACCTATATAGATTAAATGCTAAAGATACAGGAATCAATAAAGAGGATGCAAAATTTTTTAGGTAAAATAATAGGCTAGGAGCTTACATAAATTTAGAGATGACAATAAAAATTGTCCCAACGATGGTAGCTAAAATAACGCCTCTCGCTCTGTAATGACGTTTTTTCTTTAAAAGAATAAAAAAAGCAGCAAGGTTAAACAGTGCTCCGATGGCGACAATATTGCCAAAAACATCTTCTTGCAGTGCCAGCCTAATGGTTTCTTCTATAGAAAATTCAGAAAAGAAATAAATGTATAAGTAGCTACCAGCAAGATTTGCAAAAATTCCAATGAAGAAGCCTATTACTATTTGTACTGCAATTTTTTGTTTCATCTGTCTCTGCTATTCGTTTTTTAAAGGACATATCAAGCATCCAATTCGTTATATCGCTGTATGTTTAAAAATTAATTATGGATGTTTCATTAAATGTCCCACGTATTTATCTCATTAATAGCGTGGTGAGCGGTCAAGTCAAACTGAACTGGAACTACCGAAACATATCCATTTGCCAACGCCCATTCATCGGTATCTTCTCCTTTGTCGTTATTAATAAATTCTCCGGTAAGCCAATAGTAATCACGGCCTAGCGGATTGGTTCGTTTGTCAAAAGTTTCCTGCCAATGCGCATTGGCTTGACGACATACCTTAATCCCTTTAATTTTGCTTTCGGGAAGTTTTGGAATATTTACATTGAGCACCACACCTTTGGGCAGCCCATTTTTAAGGCATTCTTCCACCATCATTTTAATATATTTTTTTGAAGGCTCAAAGTCGGCGTCCATAGAATAGTCTAATAATGAAAACCCAATAGATGGAATCCCGATTGTACCTGCCTCAACGGCAGCACTCATAGTTCCGCTATAAATCACGTTGATCGAGGAGTTGCTTCCATGATTTACGCCACTTACACAGAGGTCAGGTTTCTGCTTTAAAATTTCGTTAACGGCTAGTTTTACACAATCTACTGGAGTTCCGCTACAACTATACTCCGTTTGTGGTTCCCCTTCCTTTACTTTTAATACATTACAGTATAACGTATCGTTTATGGTGATGGCATGTCCCATGGCACTTTGCGGGGCATCTGGGGCCACAACGATGACGTCTCCAATGGTGTTCATGACTTCAATGAGTGCGCGTATGCCAGGGGCTGTTACGCCGTCATCGTTGGTAACTAAAATAAGGGGTTTTTGCTTTGCCATCTTCCTTTTTTATTTTGGGCAAAAATACAGTTAATTAAACTAAATTTTGAAAAGAACAATTCAGAATTCATTGAGGCTTTTCAGTTTAACAAAAAATTAGTCATTATGCTTATGTGTGGCACGGTTTTTTGTATACTTTAGATGTCTCAAAAAATTTAAAAAACAATTATGCGATTAATGAAAAAGAATTTCAAGGTCTTGTTGTTAGCGGTATTCGTAGCAGCGGCTTCATGTAGTTTTACTACGAAGAAGTTTGAAGACCCAGATAAAGATAAACTCCTCATAGATTTAATTACGTATGTTATTAATCGGGGACACTACAATCCGCAAGATATTGATGATGCGTTTTCTGCAAATGTCTATGATAAATTTTTAGAGGGTTTAGATCCTTTAAAACGGTACTTTTTAGCTACAGATATTGAGGAATTTAGTGCGTACAGAACTAAAATAGACGACCAGTTAAAAGAGAAGGATCTTACTTTTTTTAATCTTGTTAATGAACGTTTTGAACAACGCATGGAAGAGGCACAGAAGCGGTACGAATCTGTTTTAGAAAAGCCGTTCGATTTTACAATAGATGAAAGTATCAACGTAGATTATGACAATTTATCGTATGCGACTTCAGAAAACGAACTTAGAGAACGTTGGAGACAGCAGTTAAAATTTTCTACCATTTCAAACTATTACGATTTAGTTGAAGAGAAGAAATCTTCAGATAAGGCAAAAATAGAAGCGGAAGCAAAAAACGAAGTTTATGAAGTAACCGATAACGCAAAACTTACGCCAACAGAGATGGAGGCCAAAGCGCGGGACCAGGTTAAAACATCGCTCAAAGAATATTTTGATTTTACATCAGACCTTAACAGGGACGATTATTTTGCAACATTTTTAACCACAATCGTTGAGGGTTTTGATCCTCACACAAACTATTTTGCCCCACCAGATAGAGACCGTTTTGATTTGGCCATGTCTGGGAAGCTAGAAGGGATTGGAGCAAGACTTCAAAAAAAGAACGATTACATCACTATTGTTGAGGTAATTAGTGGTGGTCCAGCTTGGAGAGGCGAGCATGTAAATGTGGGTGACGTTATATTAAAGGTAAAGCAAGAGGNTGAAAAAGACCCTGTGAGTATTGTAGGAATGAGGACAGATGATGCGGTAAAGCTAATAAAAGGTCCTAAAGGCAGTAAAGTGACTTTAACGATGAAACGTGTTGACGGAACTATCGAAGATGAGATAATTACACGTGACGTCGTAGAGATTGAAGAAACGTTTGCAAAATCTGCCGTAATTGAAAAAGAACAGCGAAAGTTTGGTCTTATCAACCTTCCTCAGTTCTATTTTGATATGGATGATTACAAAAAGAAAAATGCCGCAATAGATGTTCGAAACGAGATTGTTCGATTAAAAGAAGAAGGTATGGAAGGTCTAGTATTAGACCTAAGAGATAACGGTGGGGGATCACTAGCAACAGCTGTAGATATTGGCGGTCTTTTTATTAAGGACGGTCCAATTGTACAAGTAGCAGCAAATGGTGACGCTAAAGAAATCTTGAAGGATCGAAATTCTGAAATTATTTGGGATGGACCTTTGGTTATTCTGGTAAACGAACTTTCGGCTTCTGCTTCAGAGATTTTAGCTGCGGCAATGCAAGATTATAAGCGTGCTATTATTATAGGAAGTAAACAAACATATGGTAAAGGAACAGTCCAAAACCTGCTAGATCTTAATCAATACGTTCGTGAAAATGATATGGGAGATATGGGTGCTTTAAAAATTACCACTCAGAAATTTTATAGAGTGAATGGAGGTTCTACCCAATTGGAAGGTGTTAAAAGTGACGTGGTTATGGCAGATCGCTATAGTTATATCGATGTAGGTGAGCGTGATTATGACAATCCATTGCCTTATGATAAAATAAGCCCCGCAGATTATGAAATTTGGGATGGATATGTTGATTTTGATGGTGCTATTACGAAAAGTAAAGAACGGTTAGCGAAGAGCGACCAACTAGCGCTTATAGAGCAAAATGCGAAGTGGATCAAGCAAAAGCGTGACGAACTTTCAGTAAATCTAAATTTTGACGCCTATAATAAAGAGATCGAAGAGCGAAAATTAGAATCTGAAAAGTTTGATGCCATCGGTAAATATGATAATAAATTAACCCTGCGTTCTCTAGAAAGTGAGCTTAAACTCATGAAACAAGATACTGTATTAAGAGAAAAAAGGAAGCGCTGGCATACAAATCTTGCGAAAGATATTTATGTAGAAGAGGCGGTAAATGTGTTAGAAGATTTAAAGGGTACTAATATCAAGACGGGTAAAATGGCAGATATTAAAAATAAGAGTTAGATAACCTTCTTTTTTAGGTTTTCTTACCAAGGTTATTTGCCTATTTTTACCACATGAATAAGGCGAACTCATTATCTAAAATTGCGCTCCAAAGGTTTAAAAAAAATTTTTGGGGCGTTTTTAGTTTGTCCTTTTTGGCCGTGTGTGTGCTCGTGGCTATTTTTGCGTATGCGTTGGCACCAGACAGTTCTCAGAACGCTAACCAAATGCATCTTTCGGTGCATTCTAAAGCACCAGGTTTTACGGTAAAGATGTTGACGATACCGAGTAAGACAGAAGATCAAAATGCCGTTTTCATTTTTTTATTCGGAAGTAAAAATGCAGATAGCGAAATCCCTATTTCGAAGTATTCAGAAACAGAAAACGGAATTAAAATTATAGAATACTCCGAAGGTTCCGAAGAAGGTATTGAAAAAGAATACCCACTCTCAGCCTTTCCAGAAGCAACTTCAGTAGCAGAAATTAGCGCGCAATACATTACCAATAAGAAGTTCTTTTTAGGTACTGATAAATATGGTCGTGATCTTCTTAGTAGAATGCTTATTGGAATACGTATTTCACTTGCTATTGGCTTTGTAGCCGTTTTTATTTCGTTATTGATTGGTGTTACCTTAGGTGCCATTGCGGGTTATTTTGGCGGTAAAATAGATGCTGCTATTATGTGGGTCATCAACGTCACATGGTCTATACCAACGTTGCTTTTGGTAATCGCGATTACATTAGCCTTAGGAAAAGGGTTTTGGCAAGTTTTTATTGCTGTAGGTCTAACCATGTGGGTTGAGGTGGCCAGAGTAGTGCGTGGACAAGTATTAGGGGTAAAACAAATGCAATACGTAACAGCTGCCCGAGCTTTGGGATATAAAAATATGCGTATTATCGTGAAACACATTTTACCGAATGCCATTGCACCCGTAATTATTATAAGCGCCGCCAATTTCGCAGGCGCCATTTTAATCGAGAGCGGATTGAGTTTTCTTGGTATTGGCGCACAACCTCCCATGCCCAGTTGGGGAGGAATCATTAAAGACCACTACGCATATATCATTTTAGGTAAACCTTTTCTTGCCATTATTCCCGGACTTGCTATTATGAGTTTGGTCACGGCATTTATGTTAATCGGTAATGCCCTTAGAGATGCACTTGATGTGCATAATTAATAGTTCAGAATTGATTTAAAATTATTATGAGAAAATATATCTATCCCATTTTGGCCATTCTTGTGATTGTAGTGCTGTATTATGCAGAAGACTATACAGACAAGCAAGTGGAAGCATATCCAGATATGTCATCAGAAACGACTAAGAAAACTTCAGCAGAATTTGAGACCTCACTTTTGCCCGTTTCTACAACAGGAGTAATCGTTAATCATGCCTATTATACATTGTCTTATGCTGAAAAACATGAACAGGCAGAATGGGTGGCGTACCCATTGTTAAAGGAACATCTTACCCGCAATAATTTTGACCGCCCAGATTTTGTTGAAGATAGGAGCGTAGCTACTAAATCTGCAGATTGGCGCAGTTACAAAGGTTCAGGTTACGATCGCGGACATTTATGTCCTGCAGGTGATCGCAGGTTTACATTTGAGGCCTACCATGAGACTTTTTTAACCAGTAACATCAGCCCACAGAACAGTGATTTTAATGGAGGCATATGGAATAAGTTGGAACAGAAAACCAGGTATTGGGCAAAGCAGAAAGATGGTGTCTATGTCGTCACAGGCGGCGTTTTAAAGGAAGGGCTGCCTTCGATAGGTATGGAGCGAGTTTCGGTCCCTGACGCGTTCTATAAAATCGTACTTGATCATACAGGTGGAAAATATAAAGCGATCGCATTCTTAATTCCGAATAAAGAAACCAATGATTCATTTTATGATTATGTTACCAGTATCGATGCGATAGAAAAGGAAACAGGAATTGATTTTTTTCCGAAGTTACCGAGTAAAATTCAAGAAGAATTGGAATCTAAGGTAAATAAGAAGTTCTAGTGGAAAGGGTTGGAGAATTCAGTACTCAGTTTCAGTAGGCAGTCAAAAATTTTTTCAAATTCAAATTCAAATTCGATTTCATTCCTCTACGTATAATAATAATTTGAAGCGTCCGGTCTTACGAAGATAAATAGCGCTTTTTTTAAAACGCCTTCGCATTTATTTTTGTGCCAAAAAAGTTACAAAAAATAGAATGCTCGCCACCCCGAATTCAG
>JGI24525J20082_1000691_pt1 | contig 16100 bp, 12 predicted proteins | sample LinPmetageLP50_FD_20082 | JGI IMG/M metagenome (IMG submission 20082) | reverse complement strand
CCCATGCCCGCCTCTGAATACGCATCCCGGAGTGTTACCGCCAACAGCGGGCCAGTCGTCGTAAAACTGTGCCCCGCTCTAATTGCATCAACAAAAGCCGTCTCATCCAGCGGAAGCTGCTTATTTGAATCAGGGATGTAAACATAGTTGCGGGGGGCGGCGACCACGCTGCGTAAACCATGGGTGTCACTATTCCCCGTTGCCGCCCGTCTGGCACCTTGATTCAACAGCGAAAACCAATCGTCCCGAATTTGCGAATACACCGCAAACTCCGCACCATTAAGCACTTCAATCACATCGAAATCGATATCGCGAAACCCTGACACTGGATCAGGGGCAAGTAAGCTACCGTTATTAATACTGTCTAAGGGCTGCTTTGGATCATAACTTTTACCCACAGACAAATGATCAAAAAACGCTAAATCTGCATCTAAGGGAATTACCGCTCGAGGGTGGTTTAATTGAAATAGCGCATTGGGCGCCTGCTCACGCACTCCGGCAATAACTTCACGCAAGGCCCTGTTTTCTGCTGCGGGACTGCCGCCGGCAAATTCCATTGGCCTAGCAGTTAAAGGAAATGCATTGCTATGACCCACAGTCGTTGGCGCATTCACCGTTCTAGCCATCCCCGTCAACTCACTACCGGTAATGACCTGCACCTTATTCTCCAACCCCATTGCGGCCACTCGCCCGCGTTGATCAATCAAGCGATTGTGCTCACTGGCCACCAACACCTCAGCCCCCTGCGCCACAAAACTGCGCAGACGCTCATCAAAGGGCAGAGTTGAGTCAAAGCTCGCGCCGCTATGAACGTGTAAATCGGCGGAGTGCCAATCTCCGCCATGCCAAATACGCTTCAGCGGAACGATGGGTAGCTGGCTGGTTTTACCGGCAACAACCGTCAACAAATACTCTCGCACATCAAACTCGATACCACGTGCCGCTAACACGCGATACTGGCCAGGCGGCAAATTAATTTCTTTTAAATCTGAGTCCACACCGGCTAGATCAATACGATTTCGGCGCAACATACCGGGCAGCTGCACGCCCTGCTCGGTAAAACCCAGCAAATCGTTGCCAAACTCTGGCGTTGCGGTATCGCCAAAACCAAAAAAATATAGGCTCATAGCAATGTCACGCGGCAATTTCAGCGCGCCATTCTTACGGAATACCCAGCGGCCACTGTCGTTGCGCGCATCAGCCAATGATAATTCCCGAGTGATTTTTTGTCCCCAAGGCGCAGTGGCCTGCATTTTCACCCACTGCACGTGGGTCGGTAGCCTAATATTGAAACTGCCATCCGCCGCGACGCGACTCTGGGTCACGGGCCTGTCTTCCTGATCCCAAACCGCCACCGAAACGTCGAAATTATTCGCATAACCACGCAATCGCGGGCCGCTATAAATTTGGTCTGTCACCGATGCAACGTCGGCACGATCACCCAACAAAACCGTAAACCTGGCAAGCATTTGCTCACCTTTTTCTAAATCCATAAACTGATTTTGCAGCAGTGACAGCCACGTTAGCCGCTCACTTTGAAACCACAGTGGGCGGGTCATCCAACCATGCAAACTATAATCGGGAAACACCGCCAAAAATCGTGGTAAGGGCTGACGACTTCCATTTGCCTTAATCAATTCCGCGGACCCCAGCTGCACGCCGTAACTGATTTTGGTGTCGTAAGTATCCGCGCCCACCAAAATATTCCAGTCGTTTGGCAGCATGCCACCAAGCAGAGAAGACACTTTATTGCGATCAATCGCGGGATGCTGAAAACCCAAGGTCGCATCAGGAATATAACTAGACAAACTAAATGGGGTTAATGCGCGCTGCGAGTACAGGGTAAACAAGCCACTCATCTGCACAGCACGACCGTCACCAATACGCTCTATTTTTACGTCAATTTCGAGGTTTTCGCCGCCCTCTAATAACCGGTATGTAACGGTTTGACGTATGCCGTCGCCCTCTCCCTCGGTGATAATGTCGGCGTGATCACCTTCAATCAACGTACTAACTTTCGAAACTGGAATCGCGGTCTCTTTTGCCAATCCAGTCAATATATTCGCATAGGTCCACTGATCATTCCCGCGCTCACAATGCGACACGTCAATAAGCGTACCACCACCGGCAACAATACCAGCGTGATGGTTAACACCACTTACCGCCACACAAATTTTGCCATTAGACAGCCACCAATCGCCAAGCCCAGCAATGCTATCCGGACCGCCGCGAGGAAAACTATCAAATGTCTCAAGCTTTATTTGTTCTGCGCGCAGCAACGATGGTGGCGGCGGAGCCTCCTCTACCGGCAAAAATTCTTCGGCGGTTCCGAGGCCAGCCTCTTCTGTAGCCTCAGTTTTCGCATAGCCATTTGCACTGAGGACAAAGCCCAGCGCCAAACACAATATCCATATCTTTTTGTCCATCACTGCCGTCATTCGTTTTAAGCCGCCATTATAAATAGAGCAATACACGCTCCAAGACCGACTAAAAATGACAGAGAACGAAGNGCATCCTTGTTCGCTATGTAAAAAATTGGATAGAGTATTCGCGCGACAATAAACACCTCTGCGGCGATGGCAGATTTACTTGCGTCAACGCCCGCCAAATGCGCCACCAACACGGCAGCAACGAAGATAGGTAAAGCTTCCCACGCATTCTGCTGCGCCGCGTAAGCACGCGCCCCCGGACCTTCAAGTTGCCCATACTGAGCGCGAGGGTGTTTATTATCGATCTTACCGAACTGCTTCCCCCGAAAATACCCACACACCCATGCCGTCACGATTGGCAGCAAACACGCGATAAATACACACCAAAAAGCCACAGTCATCTTCACTTTCCCTATTAATTATTATAAATAGCACGCAGATTTGCGCATCCCTTTACCCAACAAGCCAAAGCTCACTATTGGCCAATCAATATAACCGGCCACATTACGCTTCGATAGCCCTATATGATCACCTCTAGTTCACTCACTTCGCAGCACGAGTGACTGTCACTTGAGGGATTTCAGTGGACATCGTATTTAACAAAAATTCGGCTGCCTCTTGACGCCGCAATTCACTTAATGCGAATTTTGATTCAAAAAACGAATAAACCGCCAAGGTAGTAAGCCACTGTTGACGAACGGGATTCATCGCCGAAGGCAAAGGATCTATAGTACAAAGCGCCGTTTGAGGCACCACCAATATCCCCTCCTCCGCAGAACCTAACTCGTTCGCCCACAGTTCATCCGCAGTTTTTTCGAGTCCGCGCGTTACCATCGTGCAACCCAATAAATCGGGATTATCCAGCCATCGCAGATAACGACCTGGGTCGGCAAAACCGGTGTGTGAAGCCTTATCCATCGTCACCAAAACCGCGCCTTTTACATTCGGCAAAACTGTTGCCGCATTCGTTTGATAATCAATCATGGCGTCAATCGGCGACGCGATCATCATAAAGGGAATATCTCTCGACTCGTAAAAATCTGACCCAAAAACGAAAACTGGCCCCGCAATAGAGACCGCAGCAGAAATACGTAAATCAGCACTGCGTGGGTGAAACGCGGCCAAGGTCGACGTCATACCACCCAAGGATAAGCCCATCACGCCGATTCGCTGCTCATCTACGCGTTCGTAAAACTGATTACTGGCATCGGTATCCCACGAGACAAACTGGTCGATCAAAAAACTAATATCGTCCGCTTGATTCACAACATCTTTTACCAGCGGCCCGCCCGGTGCGTTCATATTAGTGAGCGGATAATCCATTGCCGCAACAATATAGCCATGGCTCGCAAAATGCTCAGCGAGATAACTACCGCCGCTTCGCGACGACATAAAGCCATGACTGTATATCAGCAAAGGCGCCGACCCCACAAACCCATCGGGATACCATATCCGAGTTTGCAAGCGACGCTCATCACTCCCCGCGTAATCCCCATTTTTTTGGGTCGGACGAGTATCATCAACTAACTCTACATCAAAATAACTGACGTCATATATGCCGCCCTCCAACCAATGACTACTTTGCGTATCCGCCGGCAAGGGCTCAGGCAGGTGACCAAATCGAAGATAGACAGCCGCAATAATTAACAACACCGTCAGCGATAATAAGATTTTTTTAAACATGGCGCTCACTTGTCCTGATTAAAAACAGCCCCTAACTTATCAAGGCTGCCGGAATGACTCCACCTTAAAGCGCTTATCTATCAATTTATAGCGAAATAAACACCTTGCTGATCACGCTAGCATGCATTGTTAAACTGCGCACTGAATTAGCGTTGACGAGTGGTATTTGCAAAAAGACGACGGCTGACAGAACAATTGGCGGGAGAAACTTCATACCCTATCGGGGTGACCTAAAAATCACTAAAAAAAGCCCCTTTACAAGGGGCTCAAGAAAAACAAAGCACCGCAGACATTAATGCTCGACAAAAGCTCGCTCAATCACGAAATGACCATACTGACCACCACGCGTCTCCTGAAAACCGGCACCATTAAGCAAGCTACAAGTATCTTTCAACATGCTTGGGCTACCGCAGATCATAAAACGATCATCATCGACATTCAGCGCAGGCAAACCCACATCCGCCATCAGCTTTCCGCTGCGAATTAAATCGGTAAGACGACCTTGGTTGGCGAACTTTTCACGGGTAACCGTGGGGTAATACACCAATTTATCGCGCACCACGTCGCCAAAAAACTCATGCTGCGGCAAATGGTGGCGAATAAAGTCTTGATAGGCCAACTCACTTTCGTAGCGAACACCATGTACCAGGACTATTTTCTCAAACTTCTCATAAATATCCGGGTCTTTGATAATGCTCATAAACGGCGCCAAGCCCGTACCCGTGCTCAGCAAGTATAAATTTTTACCGGGCAATAAATTATCCGCAACCAAGGTGCCTGTGGGTTTGCGGCTGATTAAAATCTCATCACCCACTTTGATTTGTTGAAGCTTAGAGGTCAGCGGGCCATCAGCCACTTTGATACTAAAAAACTCAAGCTCCTCCTCGTAATTCGCACTCACAATGCTATAGGCGCGCATCAAGTTTCTTTCACCCTGCTTCAGACCAATCATAGTGAAATGGCCATTCTCAAAACGGAAAGATGGATCACGGCTAGTTTTAAAACTAAATAGCGTGTCGTTCCAATGGTGTACGCTGGTAACTCGCTCAGAAACTATATTACTCATTGCAAACCTCTCTTCGGTATTAGCGCATTGCCCGCGCCACTTATCGCGCTTGCCAACACTGTAAGTCAGGTCTATGATATCTGCAAAATGACTTATAATGATTTTTTATATCGGTTTTACAGGTATGCACTACACTCTACGCCAACTCGAAGTTTTCCTTGCCGCCGCTCACACCGAGAACATCACGCGCGCCGCAGAAAAACTCGCCATGTCGCAATCCGCCGCGTCTAGCGCTCTCAAAGACCTGGAACAGCAATTTTCGATACAACTATTTGATCGAATAGGTAAGCGACTGCAAATTAATGAGCTCGGACGCGCGCTGCGCCCTCAAGCAGAGGCGCTACTAGACCAAGCGCTGGCACTGGAACAAGGCTTTCGACGTCACGACCAAGTGGGGGAGCTGAACGTTGGCGCGACACTCACTATCGGCAACTATCTCGCGGTCGACATTATGGCGGAGTTCATTAATCGCTATCCCGCGGCAAAAGTGCAGCTAAATGTTGCCAATACCGCCGTCATTAGCCAGCAAGTCTTAAATTTCGACTTAGACATAGGCTTAATAGAGGGTGAGTTACACCACCCTGACCTTGAAGTGACGCGCTGGCGTGAGGATGAACTGCAAATATTTTGCAGCGCGAAGCACCCCTTAGCCAAAAAGAAAAATCTAAGCGACGAAGATCTGTTGGCCGCGCAATGGATATTGCGCGAAGCCGGTTCCGGCACACGCCAAGCTTTCGATCGCGCCGTCCACGAACTGCTGCCCGACCTCAATATTCGACTTGAATTGCAACATACTGAAGCGATTAAACGGGCCGTTGAAACCGGGCTTGGAATAGGCTGTCTTTCAACGTTGTCGCTACAAGCTGCCTTTGACAGCGGCCGGCTCGTGCCACTAACCGCTAATGGTCGCGACTTTAAACGCTATTTCTACTTTATCCTGCACCGCCAAAAATACCGCAGCGAAGGCATTTTGCGCTGGCTAGAGCTTTGCCAAAACAGCTAATGAACAGAATCTCAGTGTCCGCTCGGCGCTGACTCATAGTGGCGCAAAACGCGTTGATTTAATGTGCGCACATCAGGGCTAAACAACATTTGGCGCGACGGCCCGGATAGTGCGGAAACCTCATTGTCAGAGAGCGCCCGATTCGAGAACAGAAGTGCATTAAGATAGCCCGGAGCCGTCTCAAAATTATTATCCGCAAATAACAAGGCGAACTCATCTAAGGCCCAGCGCTGCCCGATATCCCCATCAGTTTTTTGACCGACCAACTCACCGTCAATAAACACCTTAAACGTGCCACCCGCACCCTCGCCTTTCGGGGCCGCATAAAATATCAAGGCCACCCGATGCCAGCTCTCAGCGGGCAAGCTACCGAAATAACCGGACTCCGATGTCGCCACGCCCACACCGCCCGCAATGGCTTTATCAACAAAAATGTCGGCGTCGTCACTATTGTTTAAAGAGGTTTGCAATATAGCCCGCCACTCGTTATCACTGCCCGCCGGCCAATACAAATCCATGACCACCGAATAGTCAGAGACCAAGCCGATTTCAGTAAATGCGCCATTAGCCGCGCCATTATGCCGCAACATTATCCCTTCTTCGGGTCGATAATCTGCAAACGCCAAAACCCCAGATACGCCATCGGGGAGGTCGCCAATGCCAAGCTCAGTGGTGGTCACGAATCGGGTTACCGCAGCACTGCCACCATTTAACTCAGGGTCATAAAAAGATAGCTGAGCCGGCCCATAGTCCGCTGCAAATGGGTCTCCCGGATCATTAAACTGCCACACCGTGGTTTGTGTTTTGGGAATACAGGCAATAAGGGTCTTATTTGTATCTAGATGTAAGCATTCACTCGTTCGATATCGCGCATACTGATCTAATGCAAACCAGCTCTCAGATAGCAATGCTGCGCTGATGTTAGTTTCCTCATTAAACGTCAACGGGAAAAAAAGCGGCAAATTAAGTGCTGGGCCTTTTTGCAAAGCCAACTTATAGGTTTTGTCCGCCTGCAGCTGTGTCGGTAATTTTGCATACCAGTTCGGCTGCTCCGCTACCATTTGTTCTAACTGCGCGCCACTCATCGACACCATATATAAAGCATTAAATCCCGGCGTATTCGATGGCTGGCGCTCAACCTGATAACTATTGATAAAATGTTCCTGACTCAAACTGCCCGGCAACCAAAGGCCAGTCACCTGTGACGGATCGAGCAGCGCCACATCTACGCCGTGAACATACATGGCAGATTCTGCGGCAATTCGCGCAATCTCACGTTGATCCGGGTAGTTTTCAGACACAGCAATTTCAGTCTCGGCGTCCGGCGCGTACAGCCCCATGATCTCATCTATGCTGGCAGAGGTATTAGCATCGACACTTAAAACATCGGCGGTGGCATAGGTTCTGTAATCAATATCTGTCACGACCTTATCACTTAGTCGAAATACCAATTTCAGGTCGGTATAGCCCTTGCCATAAAACTCAGGCTGAATAACTACTGTTCCATTATCAAGTGTTTCAATGCTCTCACCGCCGTGGGTATGTCCGCCCAGCACCAAATCGACACCACTGACCTTTTCAGCAAGGTCTTGATCCGGCCCTCGCCCCATATGGCTTAGCATAACCATGTAATCCACATCGCCGCGATACTGGTCAACAATAGACTGAGCGACGGCCTGCCACGACCAGTTCATAGAAAAATCAGCAATAAAATCGGGGATCGGCGGCGTCTCTATCGGTTCGTCCAATTCATTCCACGGAACCGATGTCATTCCGAAAAAGCCGATCTTGATACAGCCTACATTGACCGTTGCAAAGTCAACCGCGGCAAATTCACCACTGCTGCCGGTGTACCAAGTATTACTGGCCAACACCACCGCACTGTCGTCCTGCGAGTATTCGAGTAACTGTTCTGGCCCCCATGCATAGTCATGGTTACCGACTACCCTCACATCAAATGCCATCGCCTTAGTCGCTGCAATAGTCGCCGAACCAGAGGACAGCTGTTCGGCAACAGTGCCCTTTTCAAAATCATCACCGCCATTGGTAAAAACGGTATACGGCTCTTCTTTTAAGGCCTGTAAATGCGCTGCCTTGATTCGGCCGTATAGCTGCTCACGATAGCCAAAACGGGAGTGCAAATCAGCCACATGAATGAATCGCAAAGACTGCTCTGCACTCGCTGCCACACATTCAGGACCTATTGTTTTATCTACGATCCGGGGCTCCCTACGCAAAATAGCGTAAGTTCCGAGGCTACTTATAGACGCCGTCACGGAATCACCCGTGCGGGATGAAGAAGTGATGCTCTGCCATTGCCCATCAATAAGCTTGGCGAGAAAAAGTACATCATTGGGATTAACGCTCGCTGGCATGACCAGGCTTAAGGTGGCGATCTTAGAGAGAGTTAAACCCTTTGGAGAAAACTCATATGCCGCCGAAACCACGCGGCCAGCATCGGGTAAGTCTGCGTGTTGGAGTATTGATATGCTGACCGGCGTGTCCTCACTGACCGCGCCTTCCGGTACAATCAGGCGCCCCGCCTGCTCGGCCAAATTTAAGTCAAGGCCATTCTGTGCCGAGATAATCTGGTCGCCATTTTCCGCAGGGTAAGGCGCATCGGGAAGCCCACCGGAGCTACTGTGACCGCAAGCGACAAGTGCGGAAATAGATACACTGAGGAACAGAACACCAATTTTCGCTCGCATTGACACTACCTAAATTTCATTTACATCAGGCGGTCAATGCTCTAACAAATTAGGCTTGCGCGCAATGTTTACCGTCCTTAGGCACAAGCACCAGGGCAAGTAGCGCGGCGGCAAACATCGTTATGGTCATTGGCCACATTTGGGCGCTTAAAAACAAAGTCGATAAGCCACTAACAAGCGCCGCGATTAAATATTGCGCGCTACCAAGTAAAGCTGAGGCAATACCACTGTGATGTGGAAAATACTGCAGCGCACTCGCCTGCGAATTTCCCATTACTCCACCAAGCGCGCCTATACTGAGCATAATCAACGGCACGACCAACCAAATCGGTGGCGCGAAGCCACTAATCAGTACTAATCCACCCGTCGCTAAACACTGCAACGCCATAGCCCTAGGCAAGATTTGCGCCGCAAGCGTGGTATTCAACAACTTATTATTTACTCGATTGGCAACAGCCAAGGTGACAATATTTGCCGCGAACAACATCGAAAACTGGGTTTCAGTCATGCCATATTGATCGATATAAATAAGCGCCGCATTCGCTAAGAACGTCACCATCACGCTAAACGCGAGGCCTTGCGATAGTAAATACCGCATCGCTTTGCGATTGCTCAACACATAGCGATAGCGCTCAATTAAGCTATCGCGAACGGGCTTAGGTTCAGCAGATTGCGAATCCTTAGCCTCACCGCCAATAAATATTGCCCCCATAATACACACGACAACGGCATACGCGGCAAGCACATAGAACACCATACGCCAGCCACTGACACTATAAACAAAGGTCCCAATACTGGGCGCAACTGCGGGAGCAATGATCGTTATTAACATGATTTGCGAAAATAATTTCGCCGTGGCCTGACCTTCGGTGTGGTCGCGAATAATAGCCGGCACGACCACCGCGGCAAAACCACCGCCGACGGCTTGTAAGAATCGCGCAAACCAAAGTACCTGCAAAGAATTTGTCAGCGCAATGCTAAGACTCGCTAACGCAAAAACGGCTAAGCCAAAAAACAGCACCGGGCGTCTGCCGATGTAGTCACTGATAGGCCCACCAAAAAACTGACCGAAACTTAAACCCAAAATATAAAGACTGACTGTAATCGCAACGTCTTGAACAGGTACTGCCAGCTCACCTGCGATTGCAGGAATGGTAGGCAAGTACATATCAATTGCTAAAGGCGATAAGGTAAAAATCAACGCCAATGAAATAATTAACCGCATTGGCGGCATAGAGGAGACCATATAAATTCCATATTTATCTTACCGGAAAGATATTATCTAGAATTTATCTTTCCGGCAAGATAAGATCCAACTATTCACTAAACAAGTCACGAGCAACAACCTCGCGACAACGCTATATAGCGGGATTATCCATGGATGACAAACGTATCACCGTCGACGAACTTCATCGCCAGCAAGAAGCATATTGGCCGGAGATGTATGCGGCTGCAAAACCCGCTGTGCTAAGAATACTCCGCGCCAGCGACGTATTTACGAATCAAACGACACTCAAGCTTAAAAACCACACACTTTCGCGAGCAGAATTCGATGCCCTCGCAACGCTTCGCCGCCAAGCTGCACCGCACCGCATAACACCCACAGAGTTGTGCAAAGCGCTGCTCATCAGCTCCGGCGGCTTAACCAAACTGCTGTATCGACTGGAATCTGCAGAATTAATCAAACGTCCCGCAAGCCCAGAAGATGGCCGCAGCTTGCTAGTACAGCTCAGTCCAAAGGGGAAAAAACTCATTGAAGGCTTAGTCGCAACGATTGGCCAACTGCACACGGATCGACTGCGCAATTTGACCGACACGGAACAGGCACAGCTGGATCACCTATTACGCAAAATGCTTCAAGACAACGAGGGAGAGGCGCTTACACGAGAAGACCACCTAGAAGGTCCAACGTAAGCGCCAAAAAAAGTCTGCTTCTAAGGTATCAAGGCGCGCTTGATCGACCACGTCATCCATTAACGGCGCCGCCGCAACTAACTCCGTCTCAAAACCATAAGCAAGTTCGAGGCTCAGACGAGCACCAGCATCGGCCACAATCTGACCTGAACCAAGCTCGCCGGACACATTATTAAAACTGGTCGCCCCGTATTCAACGAAAATTGACGCCTCCATCGGCATGCCCCAAACACGCTGCTTGGCATTAATGGCGGCATGTAAAAAATAACCGTTGTCGCCAATCAACACACCCGGTAGATAGGCACTTAAACTATTCATCCCCCCCAGCACATATTGTTGCTGCTGAGGCAATTGGGTGTTGTCGGTAAACTGCCCATCCAAGTTCAATGCCAACTCATACTGTGGGGCTAAGGCAAATTTATAACCCAATTTGGGCCGCAACATTAAAAAGTCCGCCGAGCGCTGACCTATGCCAACACCGTCGCTGCGATCGCTCTCTAAACTGCCACCATCGCCAAATCCGCCGCGCACAGAAAGTTGAGCTTTAAAATACGACGGTGACTGACCCAAAGCGCCGCGCACCGAATACTTCGCACCAAGCTCCAGAGTTTGATACGACTCATCTAACAAGGGCTGAGACTGCAAGTCAGATTGAATTTCCGAATTAACATACTCAATGCGCTCAAAGACCGACCAGCGCCGCACCGGATTACTGTATAGCACCTGCTCACCGGAAAGCGCCGCAATATCGATTCTGGCATCGAGATCCACCACCGTAGAGCCGCCGCCCGGTGTGCAGCTAATCAAGGGCGGTAAACACAAACCGAGAAGACCACCCGTTGTCGCCCCGCCGCCAACCACGGGCTGCCGCTCATACTCAATACGAGTCAGATCCAGACCATACAACCCGAAGGTAAACGGATGCTCGATACTGATATCCAGCTGCTGATAACCGTCACCGTCGCCGGCTTCACCAAACTCTTCAAAGATAGTTTTGTAGGCGACACTTGCCTCGGTTCCACTCGTAAAACGATGACGGACGCCAGCCAAACCAAAGTAGCGCCCGAGGAAACGGCTACCCTTATTATTTGCTTCCAGCACCACGTCAGTCGCGTCGTGATTTTCGACAGGCACTTCGCGAAAATCGAGAATCACCTGATTATCATAGTGCTGCTCGTAGGCAATGCTATACGCCAAGCCAGCGCGTTGCGCGTGCAAATCTGCCAAGACCCGCGCGCGATCAAATTCCGCCAAGCTTAAATCGGGATCGCCAACCAGCCCATCAAAATGCGCGGTAATGGCGGGATTACCACGAAAGCCTTTGACAGCTGCTTGATTCACTAGAATCGTCACGGTGTCGTCTACGCGAAAGTAACTCACGCTCACCAACAAATAGCCGGCATTGTAATAGCGCCGCGTTAAAGCCGTAATCGCGGCGGAGGGTGTTTCTGCCGCAGATAATATTGCGGTGATTTGCGCAGGGGACAAATACTGATTACCCACAACGCGCAGAGTGATACCCGCCACTACCGCAGTAATCGCCTCGGCATTTGCTTGCGCTGCGGCTTCAATCTGAACATGGGTCGCCAACTGTGGTGGCATCACGGGTGGCAGATCAATTGCCATTCACATTCTCCTAAACTCATTCGGCTGTAGTGAGGCCGCAAGACCCCACCAGTGTTTTGCTACTGCGCGCTTTTTACTATTTTGAGCTCCACGCGACGATTCAAGGCCCGCCCCTTGTCACTCGTATTGTCCGCTCGTGGCGACGACTCGCCGTAACCTTTAGTCTGCAAGCGCGCCTGTTGAATGCCTTGAGCAATCAAGTATTCACGCACTGTGGCTGCACGCGCCGCCGACAAGCGCAGATTGTATTCAGCATCACCGGCATTGTCGGTGTAACCACCCACTTCAATTAGCGTCGCGGAGGACTGTTTAATGACCTCGGCAACTTTACGGAGTATTTGCTGGGCAGGAATAGTTAGCTGATCACTGTCGTTTGCAAAAAATACGCCCTCCAGCGCGACGCCACGAGGACCGTCTAAATAGCAGCCATTGGCGAGAACCTTGATACCGACCGGTGTTTTTAAACACTGGTCATCCTGATCACATACCCCATCGCCGTCACCGTCGCTGCATTGATAAGTTTGGGTTTGTATTTGTCCCACATCAAACACCGGGTCGAGGTTTACCAAGGGAATCAACGCCGGCTGATCAAATGCGGGAGCAGGTGCAAACACACTGGATAAAATAGTACCAAGCGCGGCCGTCACCGGCGTATCCATACTCAGCAAATCACTGCTTTGCTCTGATGTTAAATTCAGTTCGGCACCCATCATATCTGCGCCGCTCATATCTCCACCGAGCACGCCACTAACAGCCCCATCAAGGCTTGTCACGGTATCGTCTAATTCAATACCCACTGCCGTGGTCACTGGCGTGACAATATCAAGAATGCCTGTTTGGGTGAGTAACTCTCGCAATACGCCAGCGTGAGTCGGCACGCAAACGCTCATTGCGGTCATCAGCACCACCAGGACATATATTCGACTTGTTCTTTGTTCCATCATGCAAACAGCTCAACCTTAAGCGCTGAATCACCGTGTGACCCAAAAATAGAATTCCGTGTTTTAGATTAAATCGTATTTAACACGATGAAGCATGGAGTTTATTCAAAATGCGGTGTCTTTTTAAAAAGAGGAAACGGCCTGACAGGGGATTTGTGACGCCATTCACACATCCCCGGCAGACTAGTACTCCTTCAACATCATATTGGAGGAGTACTAGGCTAGCTGATGCTCGGCTATCACAGAGGCTTTTGCTTGCTCGAACTCAGCGTCGCTCAAGGCGCCAGACTTATGCATGACATCTAAACCCTGCAGGGCCTCGACCAATGACTGACTGGGCGACTCCGATTCCAGCGGTGCTGACGTAGAAGGAGATGCGGTTAATGCTACCGCCGGATCACCTGCTGCGTCGCGGGTTTCATCTGCCAGGCCAAGCCACTGACCAATTTTCCGAAAAATCCGCCCAATTCCACGCCATAACTTTGGTAGCAACCAAATTAATAACAACAGGAAGGCAACAAAACCTATCAAGAATAGCACCGGATGATTCAGCGCAACCCACAAGCCACCGAAAACAGCGACGTCCTCAGAAATAGACGCAACCCAATTACTCACCGGTTCCGGTGAGGTATTTATTAAAACCCGCGTACTGGCCTTGGCGGCATGGGTTACCGACGTAACCGAGCCGCCCACTATACCGGCTGCAAGCTGTAGGGCAGGACTGACATCACCGACGGTATTCGCCGCCAGCAAAGCACCGGCGGGAATTCTGATAAAGGTGTGCAAGGCATCCCAACCGGTATCCAAACCCGGCACCTTATCGGCAAAAAATTCGACTGCGTACATCAAGCCCGCCGCCAACATAACCGCCGGATCCTGCACAATCTGCAGGCTTTCGGGTAAATCGATATTGCCCGTAGAGCCCCCAAAACCCAATACCAGAATGGCAGCATAAAGATTCAGACCACTGGCCCAGGCCACCCCCATCGTCAGGGAAATAACGCCTATTAATTGTTGATATTCTTCCACTGCTTTATTCCTCGCTGCGCTTTAAACCACGCGCCAATAGCCAGCAAATCACCACCGTACTTAACTCAAATGCGAGCGCTGACGCCGTGTATACAGACATAGTGCCAGCAAGCGCGACGCCAACCAAGCGACCACCCGCAATGCCACCAGCAACCACACCATTCAAGAATAAAACATGACAGCGCCAACGCGGACGCAACAGGGCCAGGAGCACTGCGCCACCAATGGCCAGCTCCATACCGCCATACATTGCCCGCAGCTCAGCTTCGCCGGTTGGCGTCAACGCCGCCACCCCCGCGTAGGATTCCAAGGCGCTGGGGTCGTAAATTAGCCATGCACCAATGCCAAACCAACTCAACATTAAATACACTAAAAATATCGCCATTCACTCCACCACCTTATTGTTATGTCGTCCGCCATTTCCGGCTATGACCGAAAGCGTCACTGAAATAGACCGCTAAGGTCACTTTCTTTAGCCGCCAAGTCGATAATATCGTAGCCTATTGTGGAGGATACGTATGCACGCGGCGCCAGACTACCCAGAAAACCCGAATTACGGCCTTGGCCGTTATAGACGCCGCATACGCCTAACATCTATTGGCAACAGCGTTCGCGGCGAGCTCGAAGACAGCAATCACGCATTTCGCTGCGAAATTAGCCACGATGGCGAGCGCGTCACTGACATTCAAAGCGAGGTCCTCAGAATACCCTTTAACACCTGCCCCGGCGCGTCGGAGCCCATCCGCAAACTCATTGGTCTCAGCCTGTGCGACGACATCCAGGAACTTATTCCACACACCGACACCAGCGGCAATTGCACCCACTTACTTGATTTAGCGCTACTGGCAATTCGCCACGCCCGCAGACAAGAAAGCGAGCGCGTGTACGATATTTGTATCGAGGATCAACAGGGCGAGCAAACTGCGCAGGCGGAAATACGCGCCAATGGCGAGCTCCTCCACAGCTGGCAGACCCGCAACTGGGAAATTATAGAGCCCGCGCCATTGACGGGAAAAGTCTTATACAAAGGGTTTAGTCAGTGGGCCAGCGCCACATTCAGTGGCGACATCAAAGAAGCCGCATTTGCCCTGCAAAAGGGGTATTTTGTATCGAGTGCGCGCCGTTACAATATCAACGCTCAAGCCGGACTGCCCGCCGCCGAACACATGGATGTCATGTTGGGCGCATGCTATAGCTACAGTTCGCCACAAATTGAAGTAGCACTGCGCACCGCCAATAGCGCCCGCGACTTCAGTGACACACCTGAGCAATTACTTATGTTTCTCGACCCCACCGCAACGTGAGTATTTTTATGCCGATCCATAAGCATAATTACGAATATTGTTCCAGCTCTGTTGCCACTATTCTGAGACCATTGTTAAGGCACACAGCCCCATCCAACGGTCTCCATAGTAGCACCCCCGCTTGGCACCCAAATTTTGGGTGCTTTTTTTATGCCTGGGGATTTGCCAATCACAGCGCAACCCCCAGCATTGGCTCACTTCAGCAAAAACACCACATTCAAGGTTGCGCTCACAGTCTCTTTACCGAGCAACATTGGCGCGGCGCTCATCTTGGCGTCCATCATCACCATTCGCTCTTGACGAATAGGCCCCTCAGTGCCTTCGTCAATGTGGTAAACACCCGCCACTCTGCGCCCAAAACCGGCTGCCAAGGTGGCCGCCTTCGCATTGGCATCAG
>JGI24525J20082_1000688_pt1 | contig 16181 bp, 17 predicted proteins | sample LinPmetageLP50_FD_20082 | JGI IMG/M metagenome (IMG submission 20082) | reverse complement strand
TGAGGTGCGAATACGAGCGTTAACGAGTAACGAGTTTCGAGTAGCGAAAAGCACAACCGGAACCTGCCGGGCCTGATAGGTTTGGTTTTCGAAACTCGCTTCTCGCAACTCGCAACTGTTTTGTTCGCGCCTCAAGTGGCGCTCCTACAGCGACGTCGAATCAGACGATGATGCGTTCCGGTCGACCGGTGATCTGGCAGAATAATTCATAACTGATGGTGCCACAGGCGCGGGCCACGTCATCCACGTCCACCACGTCGCCCCACAGCTCCACTTCATCGCCCACACTGGCATCCAGCCCGGTCACGTCAACGGTAAGCATATCCATGGAAACACGGCCCACCAATTCCGTGATATTCCCGTTCACAGCCACCGGTGTGCCACTGGGGGCATGGCGTGGGTAACCATCGCCATAGCCCACAGCCACCACAGCAACCTGGCGAGGCTCAGCTGCGGTCCAGGTCGCGCCGTAGCCTACACTTTCACCTGCCTCCACCGCATTAATGGCAATTACACGGGCGGTAAACCGGTGACTGACCGCCAGGCCCAGCTCGCTGGCCGTTTGCCAGTCGAAAGGAGACGAGCCGTACAGCATGATGCCGGGGCGCACTCGCTGCGCATGGGACTGGGGGTAACGTAACAGCGCCGCCGAGTTGGATGCTGACAACGGCAGCATCAATTGCTCGGCTATCTGGCCGGCGACCAGTAGCTGTTTTTCGGAATACGCATCCTGACTCACATCCGCACAGGCAAAATGGCTCATGACCCCCACCGGCGCCATTCCCCCTGCGCGCAACTGCGCCGCTGCCTGCAGAGCAATGTCCGGACGAAAACCAAGACGGTTCATGCCCGTGTTCACTTTCAACCAGATGCGCACCGGGCAAGGGCTGGCCAGCAGCAATTCCACCTGCCACTGCGAGTGCACGACCACTTCAAGGGATAGCCGCTCCGCCTCCTTCAGCTCTTCCGCATCGAAGAAGCCTTCGGCGACAAGAATCGGCAAGGTCATGCCGTGCTCTCGAAGCGCACGCGCCTCTTCCACCAGCGCCACCCCCAGGCCCGACACGTTTTCGTGCATGGCCTGCGCCGCCCGCAACAGGCCATGCCCGTAGCCGTTGGCCTTGACCATGGCAAACACCTCAGCCCCATCAGCCAGGTGCCGGGCCAGGCGCGCATTATGGGCCAGCGCAGAAGGGCGAATTTCGACTCGGGTGCCTCTCATAAAAAATATCGCCAAACGCCTGACGCCTGACGCCTGACGTTTAAAGAACAGGACTTCGCATCCGGCATCCGGCGTCTAGCGTCTAGCGTTTTATTCATCCCCTGCCGCCAGCTGGGCATAGTATTCCGGCGCCAAGTCATCGAAGCGGGTGAACTCGCCGCGGAAGGCCAGCCGCACGGTGCCGATAGGACCATTACGCTGCTTGCCGATAATGATTTCGGCCACACCGCGCTCATTGCTGTCCTTGTTGTACACCTCGTCCCGGTACAGGAAGACGATCAAATCCGCATCCTGCTCAATCGCCCCGGATTCACGCAGATCCGACATCACCGGACGCTTGTTTGGTCGTTGCTCCAGGGAACGGTTCAACTGCGACAGGGCCAGCACCGGGCAATTCAGCTCCTTGGCGATCCCTTTCAGGGAGCGGGAAATTTCCGAGATTTCGTTCACCCGGTTTTCCACCCCCGGCACCTGCATCAGCTGCAGGTAATCGACCATGATCAGCCCCAGTTCGCCGCCACATTCGCGGGCCACCCGGCGGGCACGGGCGCGCATTTCCAGCGGGCTTAATGCCGGCGTGTCGTCGATAAAGAAGCGCTGCTCACTGAGCATGTGAATGGCCGAGGTGATACGCGGCCAGTCATCCTTTTCCAGGTTACCGGAACGGATCGCGCCCTGATTGATGCGCCCCAGCGAGGAGAGCATCCGCATGACGATGGACTCCGCCGGCATCTCCATGGAGAACACCAGCACTGGCTTGTTGCTCTTGATCGCCACGTTTTCGCACAGGTTCATGGCGAAGGTGGTCTTACCCATGGAAGGACGGCCGGCGACCACGATCATGTCGGCGGGCTGCAAGCCACCGGTCATTTTGTCCAGCTCTTCAAAGCCGGAGGTCAGGCCGGTAAGCGAGCTCTTGGTTTTGTACAGCTCATCAATGCGGTCCACCGCCTTTTTCAGCACCGACTTGATGTTCTGGGGGCCATCGCCTTTCTTCTGCTGCTCGGCAATCTCGAAAATGGAGGACTCGGCCTCATCGAGAATTTCCAGGGATTTACGCCCTTCGGTATTAAACGCGCTATCCGCCACCTTGTGCGACACATTGATCAACTGCCGCAGGATGCTGCGCTCACGGACGATATCCGAATAGGCGGTAATGTTGGCCGCACTGGGAGTGTTTCGGGCCAGCTCCGACAGATAGGTCATGCCGCCGATGGATTCGAGCTGCCCCAGGTTATTGAGCGCCTGGGAGACGGTGACCAGGTCACTGGGGTTTTCCTCTTCCACCAGCTGGGCAATCACGTCGAAAATCAGACGGTGCTCCTTGCGGTAGAAATCCCGCGCGCCCACTCGCTCAGCCACATCATCCCAGGCGCTGTTATTGAGTAGCAAACCGCCCAGTACCGCCTGCTCCGCCTCCACCGAATTGGGAGGAATACGCAGGTTCTCAGGCAGGTGTTTGTCCAGCGACATGGGTTCATTCATGGATAAGCCAACGTGTTGGGAAAATAGAGTTGAAAGACCAAAGTTTAAAGTTGAAACGCGATCCAGGCATTTAACCATCGTTAGATGCCATAAGCCGCAACAACGCTATGGTCACGGCCTTCTACCGCCCAGAACACACCGGCTCCACTCGCGTTTCAACTTTAAGCTTTTAAGTTTGCACTGCCCTTCAACAAAAAAGGGCACTGCCCCCACCTGAAAACAGGTTTCGGACAATGCCCTGATTCTGTCACCGTGCCCCCGCGGGGGCAAACCGAGTGTCAGTTCTGTCGATTACTCGGCAGGAACCACAGCCAGTTTGATGGTCACAGTTACCTCGGCGTGCAACGCCAGGTCGATTTCGAACTCACCGGTGGTGCGCAGTGCACCGTGGGGCAGCTTCACTTCTGCTTTTTCCACGTCCACGCCAGTGGAAGAGGAAATGGCTTCCGCGATGTCGCGGGTACCCACAGAACCGAACAGCTTGCCTTCGTCGCCCGCTTTGGCGGCGATGGAAACTGCGGCTTCGTTCAGCTTCTCGGCGCGTTCCTGGGCAGCACCCAGCTGCTCTGCAGCGTGCTTTTCCAGCTCGGCGCGACGTTGCTCCACTTCCGCCAGGTTGGCTTTGGTAGCAGGCAGCGCTTTACCTTGCGGGATCAGGAAGTTACGGCCGTAACCGGAACGTACGTCTACAACTGCGCCCAAATCGCCCAGGTTCTTGATCGTTTCCAGCAGGATCACTTGCATGATGGTCCCCTCGGCTTAATTGTCGTGGCTGTCAGAGTACGGCAGCAGCGCCAGGAAGCGAGCCTGCTTGATAGCAGAGGCCAGCTGACGCTGGTAGCGTGCCTTGGTGCCGGTAATACGGCTGGGCACGATCTTGCCAGTCTCGGTGATGTAGGCTTTCAGGGTGTCGAGATCTTTGTAATCGATGTACTCAACACCTTCCGCGGTAAAGCGGCAGAACTTGCGGCGGCGATAAAAACGGGCCATTGGATAATCTCCTGTCGAATCCTTAGTTAAGGCTTTGCAGCGTTTGGGCAAGCAATTGCAAACGGTCCCGGGCGTCTCCCTTGTAACCGGCGCGACTGAGGCATCCGGTTACCTTGATTCGCTGACCCTCTTTTAGGCCCTGGGCCTGTTGGGTCATCCCACCCGCCAGAATCACGGCGATGCGGGCCTGGACTTCACGGGGATGTCCGTCTTCCAGTTGCCGGGAGCGATGTTCCAGCCAGACTCGCTGGCGGGGCACTCCGGCTGGAGTCAGGGCCACCTTTTCCAAGGTGACGATCACACCAGTGAGTTCGCAGTGGTTGCTTTCCAAAATTAGCTGGCAGCCCCTTCCTTCTCGTCGTGTTTCGCCAGCGGCGACGGCTCGGTTACGGCGTTGTCGCGACGAATTACGAGGTGACGGATTACGGCATCGTTAAAGCGGAAAGTGTTTTCCAGCTCGCCCAGGGTCTCGCCGTCACATTCGATGTTCAGCATCACATAGTGAGCTTTGTGGATCTTGTTGATCGGGTAAGCCAGCTGACGACGGCCCCAATCTTCAACACGGTGGATAGTGCCTTTGCCATCGGTCACGATCGCGCTGTAGCGCTCGACCATGGCAGAGACCTGTTCGCTCTGGTCCGGGTGAACCAGGAACACAACTTCGTAATGACGCATGTTAGCTCCTTACGGTTGCGACGCCTCACGACGCCAATTCAGCTTCCCGCCGTGATCATGATCAACGCACGGTGAAGCAAGGAGACCTGCATCCCCGCCCCGAAAAACCGGGGAGACGCAGGAAGCGCGCGATTCTATCCCATTGCAGGGGGCAACCTCAAGGCATATCCATTGCCATCTGCCGGCGACGGACGTATGCTCAAATAAAACAAAACGCTACAAACGCTTACAAAAAGCGTCGTCACCCCCAAGCCCCTGAAAAGACAGGGGAAAACAACAACAATGGGATACGACAATGTACATCCGAGCCCTGGCCACCGGCCTGTGCGGTTTTTTATTGCTGACTCCAGTTCACGCCCAGGAGCCACCGTCCCCCTGTGGCAGCCCGGTGGCGGTGCCGGACAAACCGCTACTGGAAGACTACCCGGATTACAGCAATTTCCTGCTGCAGATCATGAAATACAAGCAGGCCCAGCGAGACCAGGCGGCCCACCGCAACGCCTGCCCCGACGACTACCTGCCCCAGCCCATGGCCAGCAGCGACCCGACCGTCATTGACGAACCGGAGACCCTGTCCAGCGCCCTGGCACGCACCGGTAAATTTGAGCAGATCGATTACCAGCGCAATCGCACCTGGTATAACCGATCCACCTCGAAAAGCTTTGTGCTGCCCCCTCTCGGCGGCGACTCCCTGGCCAGCGAACGCATCCGTACCCTGCTGGCGAACGCAGGCTCTGACACACCACTGTTCCTGCCCATGACCATTGTCGGCATGCAGCTCGACGGCATCAACGATGGCGGCGAAGCACAGCAGCAAGAGGTCCAGTTCAGTTATGAGCTGCTTCCCAAGCAGGAGCGCCAGGCCAGCCGCGCGGCGTTTATTGCCAACACCCAGCAGCAGTTCAGCGGCGTGTATCGCAGCGGCAATCTGCTCCTGTATCTGGATAACACCGGCGAAGCCTTCCTTATAGAGGGCACCGTGGAGGGGAGGTTGAGGTAGCCATGACCGGGCGCGTGCTGCATACCCCCATTATGCTGATCAGTGTCATGATGCTGGCCCTGAACGGGCAAGCGCTGGGCGCCCAGGAGGTGGAGTCGCCGCAGGAGGCGCTGGCCCGCGCGCTGGGGCCGAGGCCGGAAATTCGCGACTACACGCGCCAGGACCGGTTCGTGACCGACCTGCTCGCCTGGCAACGCCACAAAAGCGAACTGGAGGCCAAACTGGCCCGGGGGGAGCCCATTGCCCCTCCTGCACCAGCGCCACAACCAAACTGGCACCATGTTACCGGCCCGGAAGACCTGGATACCGCCCTGCACAATGCGCAGGGCTACAAACAACCGAACTACCAGGAACCCATTCGCTACGACCGCACCACCCACCTGAGTTTTCCGCTGCCGCCATTGCCGCAACAACAGCTGTCAGAAAAGTATTGACCGGCGAACGCCCCGTGCCGGCAGACCCGGCCAAAGAAGAGATTCATGAGGAACTACTGGAGGAGAATACCCGGCTACAACGGGAAATGGCCGCCAGCCGGGCAAACCTGCCGCCCCCGGAACTCAACCGGCAGCATTTCGTCAGCCATTCTCAGCTACGCTGAGCCCTGACCTGAAACAACATCACACCCGTGGCCACCGACACATTGAGGCTCTGCACCTCACCGGCCATGGGGATTTCCAGCAGCTGGTCGCACTTGTCACGGGTCAGACGTTTCAGCCCACTCCCCTCGGCCCCCATTACAATTGCCAGTGATTCCGGGGGCTGAAAGGTAAACAAGGACTCACTTCGCTCTTCCAGTGCCGTGCCCACCACCCACACGCCGCGATCACGCAACTGATCCAGCAAACTGGCCAGATTACCGATTTCGTAATAGAAGGGGGGGGGGGGGGGGGTCAGCCCTGCCGCATTGCGGCGCGGCACGATCACCGCCTGAACCCCGGCTGCATCCGCACTACGCAGGCAGGCACCCAGGTTATGCGGGTCGGTGACATTTTCCAGAATCAGCAACAGCGGGCTGGCCGGCTTGCCGTCCAGCCACTGCAGCAGCGCACTCTCGTCCGCCGGCCGGCGCGGGCGCGCCCGCGCTACAATGCCCTGGTGCTGTGGCCCGGCATGCTTTTCCAGCACCTCGCGGCGAGCCCGTTGCACGGCAATTCCGAAGTCCTTTGCCGCCTGGATCATGGCGGCAAGGCGCGGGTCATCCCGGTCCACCCGGGTGTCTTGCACAAACAGTTCCAGCACCGCCTCCGGGCGATGCCGCAACAAGGCCTCCACCGCGTGAAAGCCGGAATACATCAGGGGTTTATTCATAACGACGCCTGCACGCTGGACGCATCACGCAAACACGCAATGCGCAGTGGAGGTGGAATCAAAACACAGGAACGGCGCTTAAGCGGCGAATCATTGCCATCAAGACAACCCATTCGCGGCTCAAGCGCCGTTCCTGCGGGCTAGCTCTTTTTGCTACGGCGCGCGGCTTTCTTGCCGCGGGGCGGCCCCTTGCGCTTGGCCTTGGGTTTGGGAATATCACCCTTGGCCAGCTTTTCCCGCTCGGACGTGCCCGAGTCTGCCTTTGCGGCACTCCCCGAGCGCCCGCCCCGGCCTCTGCCGGACGGCTTTTTCTTGCTGCCGGCTTTGGGGCGACCTTTACCGCTGGGGGTAAACGATTCCAGCTGCAGGTCAATCTTGCGGTCTTCGGTGTGCACCGCCGCCACGCAGACCGTGACAGCATCACCCAAGCCAAACTGACGACCACTGCTTTCACCGGTCAGGGTCAGGCTTACTTCATCGAAGTGGTAGTAATCGCTGTCCAGATTGGCCACATGTACCAGACCATCGATGTGCAGGTCATTGAGCTGTACAAACAACCCGAAACTGGCCACGCCGCTGATGGTGCCCTCAAACACCTGCCCCAGATGCGCCTCCATGAACTGACATTTAAGCCAGGACACCACATCGCGGGTAGCTTCATCCGCACGGCGCTCGGTCATGGAGCACTGCTCACCAATCGCCACCATGTCCGCCTGGCTGTAAGGCAGGATTTTCTGGCGTGGAATCTCCGGCAAATCCCCCGGATTATCCACGTGATTCGGCTCGCCGTTACTGCGGATCAGGAACCGGATAGCCCGGTGCACCAGCAAATCCGGATAACGACGGATCGGCGAGGTGAAATGGGTGTACGCCTTGTAGGCCAGACCAAAGTGGCCTTTGTTCTCGGCCTCGTACTTGGCCTGGCTCATGGTGCGCAACATCATTGTCTGGATCACGTTGCGATCCGGGCGCTCCAGAATTTCTTCGCGCAGGTCCTGGAAGACATAAGGCTTTGGCGCCGCCCCTTCCGACCAGGCGATACTCAAGCCCAGCCCACCCAGGAACTGCTGCAACTTACTCAGGCGCTCTTCCTTGGGCGGCTCGTGGTTCCGGTAAAGCGCCGGCACACCGGCCTTTTCCAGCAGTTTGGCAGAACAGATGTTGGCGGCCAGCATGGCCTCCTCGATCATGATATGCGCCACATTGCGCTGCACCGGCACGATGGCTTCGATCTTCTTGTTCTCGTCGTAAATAATACGGGTGTCATCGCTATCGAAATCGATGGCACCGCGCTCTGCACGACGACGGCGCAGGGCCAGGAACATTTCGTGGAACGACCAGATCATGTCCAGGGACTCATCGTCCAGGCTGGCCACGGTGTCCTGGGCCAGTTCGGACTCCGGCTCTTCGATGATCGCGCCAACCTTGTTGTAGGTCAGACGGTGCCGCGAGCGCATCACCCCTTCACGGAAAATAAACCGGGTGAGGCGACCGTTGGCGGAAATCTTCATGTCACAGTACAGGCACAGGCGGTCCACATGGGGGTTCAGGGAACATAACCCGTTGGACAGCGCCTCCGGCAGCATCGGGATTACCCGATTGGGGAAATACACGGAATTGCCGCGCTTGGCCGCCTCCTGGTCCAGCTCGGTGCCAGGCTGCACATAGTGGCTCACATCGGCGATGGCCACGATCAAACGCCAGCCACCGCGGGGGCGACGCTCTACATAGACCGCATCATCGAAATCACGAGCGGTTTCATCATCAATGGTAACCAGCGGCAGATCACGCAGATCCACCCGGTGGGCCTTGGGCTTATGGGGCACCTTGTCACCGAATTTTTCGGCGGCGGCCTCCACCCCTTCCGGCCAGACATGGGGAATCTCGAAGCGGCGAAGCGCCACCTCCACTTCCATGCCGGCTTCATCTGGGGTGGCAATAATCTCTTCCAGACGCACCAGTACATGGTGGTCGCGGCTGGGGTACTGGGTAATAGTGGCACGGACATGATCGCCCGGGTTGGGCTTGATGCCGTTCTTGTCCTCGATCAGGACTTCTTTGGTGATCCGGCGGTTTTCCGGCTCGATAAAGCTGATCCCGGCTTCCCGGGAATAGCGACCCACCACTTCCGTGGCCACGCGCTCGGTGATTTCGACGATGCGGGCCTCTTTCTTGCCGAAGCGGTTATAGCCGGCATTGCTGACCAGCACCCGGTCGCCGTCCATGACGTTTTCCATCTGCCGGGGGGCGAGAAACAGGTCACCCTGGGTCTTGTCGTCCGGAATAAGAAAGCCAAAGCCATCTTTATGGCCCTGCACCCGGCCAGCGATCAGGTCCATCTTGGACACCACGCCAACCTTGCCGTTGCGGTTCTGAACCAGCTGGGCATCACGGAGCATGGCCTTGATACGGCGATCAAGCCCGACNTCCCCCTCTTCATCCACTTCCAGCAGCTGAGCCAGCAGCTCAAACGACAGGGGTTTNCCCTGATCATTGAGCACATCCAGAATCAGCTCCCGGCTGGGAACAGGGTTCTCGTATTTTTCCGCCTCTCGGTCGGCATGGGGATCGCTATAGCGTTTTTTTGAGGTCATCGAAGATTTTTTCGAAAAGGAATTTGACATTGGCCCATCATATACTAGAATGCACCCGCTTTCGCGATGAACGGCTAATAAATTTAGCCCACGCATAGCGAAGCCGAGGTGGTGAAATTGGTAGACACGCTAGCTTCAGGTGCTAGTGCTCGCAAGGGCGTGGAGGTTCAAGTCCTCTCCTCGGCACCAATTAAGAAAGAGGGCTCCCAAACGGGGGCCCTTTTTCGTTTCGGGCCCGGCCCAACCCCCAATCACTGATAGCGCAGGTCCATATGACACTCCTTCGCCCCGTGATCGCTGCACTTGTGCTGGCCTGTGGCCTGGCCCTGGCCCCCGTGGCCACCTACGCCAAACCGGATAATACGGTGCAAGCCACCGAATCCGTCCACCCGGCCATTCAGCAGGCCGATGCTCACCGGGAGAAAGAAGCCCGCCGCAAACGCTACCTGCTGTTTTTCCCCATCGCCGTGGTCGGCGTCACCGTGGCACTGATTGTGATTACCCGCCGCAAATAACCCCGCAAGCCAGACTGCCTGCTATGTTCAGCCGCTCCTCACCGTGCGGAGCGGCGCTCAAGATACGATAGCTGCCACTGAACATCCCCGCCTCCGGCTCTCCCGGTCGACACTCGCACCGGCAGACTCACCGCTGGCACCCACAACACATCCTCCCCTGAAGCGTGGACAAAGACTTGCACCGGGCAGCCCAACACAACGCCAGCAGCACCGTCTTTGAGCTGGAAACCGGCCCGCTCAAGCATCTCTCTGCCCCGTCCCTGCCCCCTTGCTTCCAATAACTGAGCGAACAGCACAGGTGCCTGCGGCACTGCTTGTTGAGGATATACCACCATAGGAGGCGCCACGATCTCTTCACNCCCCAGCAACGGCACCAACCAATCCGGGCGCGCTGAGGGCAATGCCATCTGCACCAGATANCGCCCATCCCCGGCACTAACCTGATATCGGGCATGCACCACCGAACCATCACCGGGNAGACAATTCGCCTGAAGGGATGCCGCAANCCCCAGCAAGCCCCACGTTAGCAAAACCCATCCACCACNCATGGCTCTCNCAACCCTTGCTGCGCCGACAAACATCAGGATAGCGCCTCGCCATCANTGGCCATTGGCTGCACCCAGCGAGAACAGAGCAGGCCCACTTCAAAAAGGAACCACATGGGAAGAGCCAACAAGCTCTGCGAGATAATATCCGGTGGCGTAAGCAGCATGCCGGCAACAAAGCAGCCCACCACAATGTAGGACCGAGCCCCTGACAACGCAGNCGGCGTAGTGATACCGGATGCCACAAGCAGCACGACAACAACCGGCAACTCAAACGCCATCCCGAACGCCATCACAAAAGTCATGGTAAANCCAAGCCAGGCGCCGATGTCCGTCATCACGGCAACCCCNTCCGGGGCAACCGAAACAAAGAAAGCGAATAACAAAGGCATTACCACGAACCAGGCAAAGAATGCGCCGAGATAGAACAACAACACACTGGAAAAAAATAACGGTCGCGCAAACTTTTTTTCGCGACGATAGAGCCCCGGCGACACGAAACTCCAGCACTGGTGCAACAGAAACGGCATCGCCAGCAACATGCTCAGGTATAACGCCAACTTGAATGGCACCAGAAACGGCCCGGTCACATCGGTGGCAATCATGCTGCCACCCTCAGGCAGCGCCTGCATCAGGGGCTGCGCCAGGCTGGTGTAAATCTCCCCGGCAAACATGAACAAGGGAATAAAAACCAGCACGATGGCCACCACTGAACGCAGTAGTCGCTGGCGCAACTCCAGCAAGTGCCGAGTCAACGGCATGGTGCTCATGCGGATTCCACTTTTTTCGCCGGTAGCCGTTTCGCTCTGTCATCCTGCCCGGCAGACTCATGTTGCAACAATGCAAGCTCACGCTGGATTTTTTCACGGCGTTCTTTCATATCAAGATTGCGCGCTTCGCTCTCCAGCTGCTGCTGCATTTTTTTTACCATTCCACGGCCTCGCCCCACCCATTGCCCCAGGGTTCGCACCAATCTCGGCAGCTTTTCCGGCCCCAGCACGACCAGCGCGATCACACAGATCAGCAGTATCTCCATGAAACCGAAGTCGAGCATGGCTGTCAGCTCCGCACCGCGTCTTTTTGTTTTTCCATATCACTGGATACCAGTGCGCCTGATCATCCTGCTCAGTTTTCAAGTTTTTTTCGCCATCCTTTACCGCATCACGGAAGCCCTTGAAAGCGCCCCCCAGATCAGAACCAAGGCTGCGGATACGCTTGGTACCAAACAGCATAATAACGATGGCCAGAACGATAAGAAGTTGCCAGAGACCAATACCGGAAAGCATGAATTTTACCTGCGTTTTTCTGATGGGATATGACTTGCATTGTCATGGTTTCCCATGACTTCGGGATGACAACATAACGCTATCTTGGTGACACCTTTTGCCTTTCAGAAAGCAGGCGCCACAACAAGAAAAGCCGTCCACAAGGGTGTGGACGGCTTTAGTCTCGCGGTTGCAACCTACAAAGCGATTTCACCATTGTCTTCACGGGTGATCACGATCGTAGCGGAGCGGGGCCGACTGGCACCATTACCCAGCGCCAAGGCATTGCCATTCGGGTTTGGCCAGGAGCTCACATCTGTATTGAAGTTGCCTGCAGAGCCCCCTTCTCCTGGGTGCTGGACATTAATGAACAAGCTGCGAGCATCGGGAGTCATAGTGATACCGGTAATCTCACAGCCTTTCGGGCCGACCAGAAAACGGCGAAGGTTCACCGCCGACGCGTCTTTACCAACAAACGTCGTATTTTCCTCGTCACCGAAGTCATTGGTGAACGTCAGCATGCCGCCGTCACCCACTTCACCCGGTATAGCCACCAGCATCTGGTTGTTCACCGTATCGCGGTAGGCACCGTCATCGGTCTGAATCCACAGCAGGCCACGTTGATCGAAGTACAAACCATCCGGGCTGGAGAAATCATTGTCTGCGGTCAAGCCGGACAGGTTGATACTCTGAGCATCCTTGTCGGCAGGAGCGCCGAACAAAAACACATCCCAATCGAAGCTGGTGGCACCATGATCGCCGCCCTCTTCGCGCCAGCGGATAATATGACCGTTGGGATTACCGCCCGAGCCGCCATAGGTGCGAGGGTTGGCGCCATCAACGGTATCAGGGGTGCGGTTGCTACCACTATTGTTGGTTAGCGTCAGGTAGCATTCNCCATTCATTGGGTTGACCGCAGCCCACTCCGGGCGGTCCATTTTGGTCGCACCAACGTNGTCCGCGGCAAGACGAGTCGCCAGGATCACATCCCCCTGGCTGGAGAAAGGGTAAAGCGGATTCATTGCATCCAGCCCATTCANCCCAAAGCTCAGCTCTTTCCATTCGCCGGAGCCATCATTGTTGAAGACCGCCACGTACANCTTGCCGTCATCCAGATACTTGTTGCCAGCAGCCGTACCCATGCCCACATCAGCCGGGTCCCAGTTGGTGGCACTGACAAACTTGTAGAGATATTCGTTGCGGGAATCATCGCCCATGTAATACACCAGCGGCTTGCCGGCTTCGACGGGAGCGAAGATCGCGCCTTCATGGGCAAAGCGGCCCATGGCGGTCCGCTTGACCGGTTTGCTGGCGGTGTCGAAAGGATCCACCTCCACAATATAGCCAAAGGTGTTCGGCTCATTGCGGAAATCATCGGTGGCCGCCGCCCCCGTTGCGCTGATATCGAAGCGCTGGTACATGTCGCCGGCAACGGTGTCCCATTCCCGGTACGAGAACCCTTTGCTCACCAACCCCATGCCATAGCGTGCAAACAGGTCATTCTCGGTGGCACTGCGTGCATCCGCCGCGTCGTTGCGATTGAAATATGAAAACCAGTTTTCTTCGCAAGTCAGGTAGGTGCCCCAAGGGGTACGACCGCTGGCACAGTTATTAAGGGTACCGAATCCCTTGTCACCGGCGGGGCTCAGCTTGGTTTTCAGTGCATCCAGCCCCGCGCAAGGCCCCGAAATGACCGCTTCCGTGGCGCCGGTAACTCGACGATTGAACACCGAGTCTTTTACGTAACTCCACTGACCGTCCTGCTTGATAACTTCCAGGCACGCCACACCGTGGGCGAGAATTTCCCGGTCAATTTCAACTTGCGGACGGGCACCACCGTTATCGGCAGCCTCTGTCACTCCATTCTCGTGCAGCGTGTTATCTTCCAGGTTCTCGTGGTTCATGCACAGCACACCACGCTCTGACGCATTCGGATCCCAGGTGCCGTCGGCGCCCAAGCCGAAGAACTCCATGCCGTCATGCTCATCACCAGAACGCTTGTCGAAATCTTCACCGCTGCCATCGTTCTGATAATCCGTAATACCTGAAAACAATGCATCGCCCTTCGCGATCAGAACACTGGCTTGATAGCCATCAGGCAACACCACACGATCCTCCAGTGACCGTGGTACTGAAGCAAAGCCCAGCTCGGCAGGCATCTCGCCACCCGTATCACCGCCATTGCTGCGATTGCTGCTGTCACCACCACAGGCCACCAGGCTGGCACCAGCCACCACGGTGGCCGCAGTGGCGCCGCCGCGCAGAATCTGGCGACGGGAAACGTGCTGCTCCAGCACAGAATTAATGGAGGTGTTATCGGAACGGTTACTGTCTTCTACGGGATGGTGCCCCATCTCTATTCTCCCTGTTTCTGTTTTCGTTGCCTGCCTGCAGTAGCCAGCCATTGGTCGGTAAAAGTTCGTCAACGAGACTAGACAGAACGAATGACAAAAAGGGGTACAGACCGTGTCATTTTCAATGCACGGATATGTCTATCAAAAGACAATAATTAGAGAGGAATAATCAGGGCGGAGCGGAAGGGGAAATAAACATAAACCACTCCGCCATCGACCCCCACAGGCATCGATGGCGGAACAGCATAAAGATCAGGCGAACGGGTGCCGCTTGATGATGGTTTCCACCCGGTCCGGGCCAGTGGAAATAATGTCGATGGGCGCGCCGGTGATTTCCTCNATGCGCTGCAGGTAAGCCTTGGCGTTGGCCGGCAGATCGTCTTCCGACTTCACGCCCAGGGTGGATTCACTCCAGCCCGGCAGNCTTTCGTAAACCGGCTTCACTTCTTCGTAGCTNTCCGCATCCCAGGCGCACTCCAGCGAGTTGCCGGCCGCATCCTGATAGCCCACNCAGATGTTGATTTCTTCCAGGCCNTCCAGCACGTCCAGCTTGGTCAGGCACAGGCCNGTGATGGAGTTGATCTGGATNGANCGNTTCAGCGCTACNGCATCGAACCAGCCGCAACGACGNGCGCGNCCGGTGGTGGAACCGAACTCGTGNCCTTTCTCGGCCAGGTAACGGCCATTTTCGTCAAACAGCTCGGTGGGGAACGGACCGCTGCCCACCCGGGTGGTGTAGGCCTTGGTGATCCCCAGCACGTAGTCCAGGTATAGCGGGCCGAACCCGGTGCCGGTGGCGGTGCCGCCGGCGGTGGTGTTGGAGCTGGTCACGTACGGGTAGGTACCGTGGTCGATATCCAGCAGGGTGCCCTGGGCGCCTTCAAACATGATGTTTTCGCCGCGCTCGCGGGCACCGTGCAACACGGCAGTCACATCGGTGACCATGCTGCGCACGTCTTCGCCCAGCTGCAGGGTTTCATCCAGGGTTTTCTGGAAATCCACCGGCTCGGCATTGTAGTAGCTGCGCAGAACGAAGTTGTGGTAATCCATCACTTCGCCCAGCTTGGCGGCAAACAACTCACGCTGGTACACATCACCCAGGCGCAGGCCCCGGCGAGCCACCTTGTCTTCATAGGCAGGGCCGATGCCACGGCCGGTGGTGCCGATTTTCTTGTTGCCTCGGGCCGCTTCGCGGGCCTGATCCAGTGCCACGTGCACAGGCAGGATCAGCGGGCAGGCCGCCGACAGACGCAGGCGCTCGCGTACCGGTACACCCTGATCTTCCAGGCCACCGATTTCCTTGAGCAAAGCCTCCAGGGAAAGCACCACGCCGTTACCGATCAGGCACTGCACATCTTCACGAAGAATGCCTGACGGAATCAGGTGCAGGACCGTCTTCTTGCCATCGATCACCAGGGTATGGCCGGCGTTATGGCCGCCCTGAAAGCGGGCCACCAGTGAGGCCTGATCGGTCAGCAGATCGACGATCTTGCCTTTGCCTTCATCACCCCACTGGGTGCCGAGAATGACTACGTTCTTACCCATGATTGCTTGCTGCCATCTGTTCAGGAAAAAGGAAATTCAGTTTAAAGGTCGGTCACAACCCAGCCATCTGCCTGGGCGACCAGGCGACGCTGGCAACCCAGCTCGGCCGGATCATTATCGGCGCCGGGCAAGGCCAGCACTACGCGCTCACCCTGCTCACGCAACGCGGAAACCGTAGTGGCAAAGGTCGCATCCTGCAGCGAACCTTCCGCCAGAATACCGGTGAGCGCGGCGGATTCCGCCCGCTCCGCCAGCATCTTCAAATCTGCACTGAAACCGGTGGCCGGACGGGCCCGGCCAAACACTTCACCAATGTGATCGTAACGGCCGCCCTTGGCCACCGGCTCACTCTCACCGGGCAGGTACGCCGCAAACACGCAACCGGTGTGATAGTGGTAGCCGCGCAGCTCACCCAGATCCAGGTGCAACTGCACACCGCGGGCACCCAGCACATCGACCAGCACAGCCAGTTCATCCAGGGCCGCCAGCGCGCCGGGGAAAGGCGACAGCAGCGCCCGTGCTTCGGTCAGCACGTCCACGCCCCCCGCCAACCAGGGCAAGGCTGCCAGGGCTTTACCGGCAGCGGCGGGCATATCATGGCTGGCAATAAAGGTGTCCAGCTCTACCCGCGCCTTGCGGACATAAATGTCTTCCAGCTGGCTCTGCTGACTGTCACTCAAGTC
>JGI24525J20082_1000641_pt1 | contig 16945 bp, 11 predicted proteins | sample LinPmetageLP50_FD_20082 | JGI IMG/M metagenome (IMG submission 20082) | reverse complement strand
GCTGCGTGGATTTCATTTTCATAGAACCCGAGCAACTTTTGCAACGGAGTTAATGCGGGTTGCACTTAAGTTCATGCCGGTTGGTGATGCTATTCAGTATGTGAGGGAATCCTGTCTTCATAAAGATGAAAGCACAACCATGAAATACATAAAGTTCATCGAAGCGAATAAGGCAATGTCCGAAGCGGCAGATGCATTTACTAGCTTATTCATGGGGCTTGCTAGAGGATCTGCTGATGAGTGAGCTAGATCTTACGTTTCCTAGTTTTCCACTTGGTACACATCAAGTGCCATGGGATATGAAAATACTACTATTCAAAGATGCTGCAAGTGAAGCCCGAAAATCTGCGATGTTATCGATAGATAAGGGAGAATTTGGCAAGCCAATCGAAGAACGATTCCCACTAGTTATTGCTTTTCATGAAGCTATTTCTTCTATGATTAGCCTTGGAAAATCTCGGGCACTAATTGAATCTAACCTAGAAGCTCTTTGGCGATTTTTTGCTTGGTCAGACTCCAGTTCTGAGATCATTTCTCGAGAAACGGTTATCGAAATTTTTAAGGGGTGGACTGAGATCCAAATTCATAGATCTCATGTCAAAAAAGAAATCAGCGCCATTTATGCTTATCGACAAGTATCAAAAATGGCTAATCTAATTGCAAAAGCATTACAGCTACCCGGGACTAAACCCGGTAGAAATTTAGTACTTCAAACTAGAATGAAAAAGCCGCCTGAGAAGAAACGCGTTTTAGGAGTAGAAGCTGAGAAGCAGAACCTCAATCACACATTTGAATGTGGCCATGTATTAACAAAAATATGCAGTGCGTTGGATCTGGCAACGGTTCGAGGAACGCTCCCAATAATTATAGATCTTGGCAATGAAAGAATGTTGACGTTAGCGGGTAGTTTAATGAACCCAGAAATGGATACGGATGCTATAAAAAACACCGAGGTAAAGCGTCGGGCCGAGATTGCTCGAGCCCCGTTGAATGATAGTGAAGGCCTGTTCGATAGACACAAGCGTTCTGGAATACTCAACCAAAGAATAGAAGCGGAATTACTTATATTTATTGCGCAAACTGGAATGAATCTGACGCAAGCAGCGAGCCTCGAAAGGGAAAGCTATCGTTGGAAATCAAATGGTGACGATCTTGAAGTTTTTCGGGTTTATAAAGGCCGTCGTAGTGGTGAGGCGATTTTTCGTTGTTTTAAATTCTATCGGGAGCACTTAGAGAAATATATGGTTTGGCTAGATGAGACGGGGTTTAGTGATCATGACAATCGATTGTTCCCGATTTTGAGTAGAGGCATGATTCGCGCGAAAGGCGCTAAGGTGACTTTTTCTACTACCAAAGGGACGTTCAAGAAAATTAATTTAGCGTTTACTGGACCTCAGCAACTGCGAAAAACCCGAGTAAACTGGTTACTGAGACGCAGCCGAGATCTTGACTTGACTGCTGAACAAATGGCACACGATAAAGGTGTCCTTCTACGTGACTATGAGATGCCACATCATCAATCAGCAGCCGCTGAAATTATTAAATTTCACTGCGCTACTGATCCTACTTTTTCACCTCCTGGCCCTGGCGTTTGCATTGATGAGAGTCATGAGCCCGAGTCAATCCTAAGCCTCCCAAGCGAAGCGCCAAAGCCAGACTGCATTAGCCCGGAGGGCTGCCTTTTTTGTACCAAACATCGAGATATTATGAGTTCAGAGTATTGCTGGAAACTTGCTTCTCACTCATATATTAAAAGTTTGGAAGCAGCTTTGTATAAACCATCGCAGAAACAAGAAATACATCCAGGTTATCGCGTCATCGATCGAATCACTCAAAAACTTGATGCGATTGCCTCGGGTAGTCAGATTCGAGCTATGTGGGTTAAAGAAGCTAAAGATTCAATACGCTCAGGCACTTATCACCCTTATTGGGACGGGCATATCAAACTGTTGGAGATGATTATATGAATGTCGCTGAGCTTCCAGGATTACAAATTGAGTCAACGATAATTACGACGGATGCGGAAAACTTTAGACCATCTAGTTGGCCGCCTCCGATGGATTTCCCCGTGATTACTGATGCTGACGGCAATGTGGTTTCGCGTTATGGTGACGTTCGTTGGGACCTTTCTCCATGGGCAGGACACACGCTAACCATTCATTTTGGAGATGGTCCAGGGCAAGGAAAAAAAATAAGTTCAGAGAATGCCTCTTTGCTGCGTCAAATAGTTGCTTGGTGGCTTTGGGGCAACGCGGCGGTCCGCTCGGCCCGTTCTTTAGTTTATAAGTTTGAGTCAATCAAACCGCTATTTGTAGCGTGCACAGACAACGGCATAGTGGCGTCCGATTTATATAAGTTCCCCAGAGTAATCAAAGACGTTGCTAACTATTACTCTGCGAGGGGCAATCGGCTTATCTCATACCTAAATGCGTTGAGTTATGCCGAAGACCAATTAGGGTTTACCGTACTCAACGAAAAAGGGATGAAAATTCTCAGCGAAGCTTTGCCAAATAATGAGGAAACACAAACAGCCTATATTCCAGTTCGCATATGGAATTATCAGATCAACCGATTACGAGAATGCCTAGATGACTTCATAGCTCATAAAGATGACATCGAAGCTTGTTACAATTTTTGTTTAGATGCCTATGCAAAGAATGCCGGAGGAAGTCTGTCGATGGCTTTTGGAGGGCTTGGAAGCAACGCCCCATTTAACGGGGCACGATCTATCGGCTTGCAGAAATCAGGTAAAGTGTTTTATGGCATATTTCGCGACACGACTAGGAATTATAAAATTGAGGGGCTTCTAGAAAAGTGGTGTAACACTGAAAATAAGATGGCGCCAGTGACTCTTTCAAGCTATTTGAGTTTAGTTTGCCAGGCTGGCCTTGCGTATATTCTGAACTTCTCTTTGATGCGTGTTGAAGAAGCTGGAAAACTAAGAGCTGATTGTTATGAGGTCGAGTCCGATCCTTTGGGTAATGATATTCATCTTTTAAAAGGTATTACTACTAAAACCATTGAAGATGGCGACGCTCGTTGGATTGTTTCACCAACGGTAGATATTGCAATTAAAGCGATGACAGCTATTGCAACTATGCGAATGAAAGCTGCTATAGAAAACCCATTTATCGAATTAGCCAAGGAAGATATTGATAACCCAGTCTTGCAGTCTCCAACTCATGAGCCATGGAGCCCAAGGGCACCGCGCACACAGCCAATCAAAAAATTCAAAAAGGCGAGATCCTATGGAGACATATGGAACATCTGGCCAAAACTATTTGATGCTAAAGAACTGGCTATCACAGAATCAGATCTGGAGATGGCTAACCGGTTGACTGACGGACTTGATCCGGAAAAGTTTTCTGTAGGACAGGTATGGCCATTAGCGTGGCATCAGCTACGGCGCACTGGAGCAGTTAATATGCTAGCAAGTGGTTTGGTCACAGAGGCTTCTCTTCAATACCAGCTTAAGCATGCCACGCGTGCGATGAGCCAATACTACGGCAAAAACTATTATCGATTAAAAGAGCCATTGAACGACGAGGCCAGAGGTTATTACCTCCGTGAAATGTACCAAGCAATGGTACGCGAATTTAAGTCCTTACAATCCGATCAATATATCTCTCCTCATGGTGAAAAACGGAAGGATCAGATTCTTCACGAGATAACTGAAAAAGATCATAAGCAGCTAACCAAAGCCGCGAAGGCAGGCAATATTAGTTACCGACAAACCTTCTTGGGCGGTTGCGCAAACTCAGGGCCACCATGCCCATTGGGCGGTATCAGCAATATAAGCGCCTGTATGGGGTTCGGTGAAGAAAAGCCTTGCAAGTCTGCATTATTGGATAAAGACAAACTACCGATAATAAATCAGCTTATAGAAGTGGTTTTACTTCAGATTAATGAGGCAGAAGAAGGATCACCTATGCATGAATCATTACAAGCACAATTAGAATCTGCGGAGCGAGCAATCAATGTCATCGAAAGCTGTTAAGCCAAAGAAAATCAGTAAAGCTGAATTAAAGTTTCGAGATGCCTTTGAGCGTCTCAAACTTGGAAAGCCAGACATACTCCCTAAAGGCACACCACTGAGCCAGAACAATGTTGCTAAAGAAGCAGGAGTAGACCCTTCTGCTCTTCGTCGAGCCCGATTTCCTGAGTTGGTTTCAGAGATTCAAGACTGGATCGATGCCCACAAAGATGAGCAAACCGAAAAATCGCCAAGACAAATGATGCTTGCACAACGTTCTAGAAATAGAGGTTTGAAGGAAAAAAACCATGCTTTAGAGGAGCAAAAGGATATAGCCATGAGCAAGTTACTCGATGCTCAGGCTAGAATATTGGATCTCACACTAGAAAATCAGCGGCTTAGAGCGCAACTCCCAGAGAGCAATATTCGCTTCATGCCAGATCTAACGTAAAGATATTCAAATAAAACGTTCTTAAATATCTGAAAAGCCGATAAAAAAGTAGTTTAAATCCTGTTAAATCAGCTTAAATCGACTAGAATTGGCTTAGTTCAGGCTTTTCGGTAGATTGTTATAGAAACAGAATTAATGAGGCAAAGATGGACGAAATAGAAGATCGTTGGTTGTCGATGTCAGAAATTTGTAAGCATTTGGGTATATCCAGTGACACAGCTTACAAATGGATCGAGAAAAAAGGGATGCCAGCCCACAAAATTGGCAGGTTATGGAAGTTTAAAAAGGATGAAGTTGATGGCTGGGTCATGTCTGGTCAAGCGGCTGAATAATTCTGATAGTTTAGCTTAAGAATTTATAGAGAATGGACGTTTTAATATGCAGGTAATAGACAACATAAACACCTTATTTGGTGAAGAGTTAAAGTCATCATTGACTGCTAACTCAAAGCTAAAGGTCGCTGCATCATGCTTTTCTATGTACGCTTTCGTCGCCCTAAAAAAAGAGTTATCAAAAATAGACTCGCTCGAATTTATCTTTACCTCGCCTACATTCCTTCCAGAGAAAGCTACCGATAAAATCAAAAAAGAACATCGTGAATTCTATATTCCAAAAACACATAGGGAGCGCAGTGTATTCGGGTCAGAATTTGAAATTCACCTGAAAAATGAACTCAATCAAAAAGCCATCGCCAAAGAATGCGCTAGCTGGATTAAAGACAAAGTAACTTTTAAATCGAATACATCTAGTGCCCAAATGCAGTCATTTGCTGCAACAGAAGCTAAAGATGGCGATACAGTTTTCGCACCGATTAATGGCTTTACTGCAGTAGATCTTGGCTATCAGAAAGGCAGTGCGGTATCGAATTTTGTTCATAAATTTGACCAGATGCCATTTACTTCTCAGTACTTGCAGCTATTCGACCAAATTTGGAATGACCCAGAAAAACTCGAAGACGTAACCGATCAAGTCGTACAACACATTGAGTCGGTCTACCATGAAAACTCGCCAGAGCGCATTTACTTCATCATGCTCTACAACATCTTCCAAGAATTCCTAGGTGAAATGAATGAAGATGTACTCGCCAACGACCGCACGGGCTATCAAGACACTGTAATTTGGCAAACCCTATTCAATTATCAAAAAGATGGTGCCACGGGTATCATCAACAAACTTGAAATGCACAACGGCTGCATCCTCGCTGATTCGGTTGGCTTAGGTAAAACGTTCACTGCATTAGCGGTAATGAAGTATTTCGAGCTGCGTAACAAATCTGTATTGTTACTTTGCCCCAAAAAATTAGCGGACAACTGGCTCACCTATAACCGCAATGTCACGACGAATATACTGTCAAAAGATCGCTTCAACTACGATGTGCTTTGCCACACAGATTTAAGCAGGGTTTCAGGGGAGTCATTTGGCACCAAACTTAATCAAGTGAACTGGGGTAATTATGACCTGGTTGTGATTGATGAATCGCATAACTTTAGAAATGACCTTGCTGTAAATGATCGTGAAACCCGCTATCAAAAGTTGATGAATAAAGTCATCAAAAGCGGCGTTAAAACAAAAGTACTTATGTTGTCGGCAACTCCAGTAAACAACAAATTTACTGATCTGCGCAATCAGCTTGCACTGGCTTATGAGGGTGAGTCAGGCAATCTCACCAAACACTTGAAAACAAAGAAAACCGTAGAAGCTATCTTTAAAAATGCGCAAAGGGCTTTTAACGATTGGTCAAAACTAGAGCCAGAACAACGCACACCAAAAGCCATTTTAGATACGTTAGATATAGATTTTTTTGAATTGTTAGACAGCGTTACCATTGCCCGTTCACGGAAACACATTCAAACCTTTTATGACACCACAGATATTGGTCATTTCCCCAAACGAAGAGCGCCTTTGTCTTATCGCTGCCCCTTGACCACACGCGACGATGTCGTCAGCCTCAATGATATATTTGATCACCTTAAGCTACTCAAGCTCTCAGTTTATGCGCCTATAAGTTATATCTTGCCAAGCCGATTGAAAAAATACGAAGAGCTATACGATACCGAAGTAGACGGGGGTAAAGGCAAGCTTAGGCAAGTTGACCGCGAGAGGAGTCTAGTGGCGCTTATGACCACTAACTTGCTCAAGCGCTTAGAGAGTTCGGTTTATTCATTTCGTAAAACTTTGCAGTCACTTTCAGATAATCACAATCGCGTCTTAGCATTAATCGATAAATTCCATAGCAAGGGCGGCGTAACAGAAATAAGCGATCTAAACGAGGCGATGGACTTACTTGATGACGATGATGGCGAAGCCTTTCAAGAAATGAGCATCGGCAAAAAAGTACAAATCCAGCTAATGGATATGGACTTACCTTCTTGGCAGCAAGATCTAAGTGCCGACTTAGAAATGATTGATGCCTTGCTGGCGTCTGTCTCCAAAATTGCGCCTAAAGATGATGCAAAGCTGCAACACCTAATAAAGCATGTTGACGACAAGATTGAACAGCCAATCAATACGATAAAGGGTAAAGGCAATAAAAAAGTTATTATCTTCACCGCCTTTGCCGATACTGCTCAATATCTATACGAGCAATTAGCGCCCCAATTATGGTCAGCACAGCGACTACACACAGCGATGGTAACAGGCTCTAGTCCACCTAAAAGCACCCTTAAAAGCGCAAAACGTGGCTATGACATACAAGAAATACTCACGCTCTTCTCGCCCATATCAAAGTCTAAGGCGGCCATTCTTCCCCAAGAGCCGTCGGAGATAGACGTGCTGATTGCCACAGACTGTATTTCAGAAGGCCAAAACCTACAAGATTGTGACTACCTCATAAACTACGATATCCATTGGAACCCCGTTCGTATCATTCAGCGTTTTGGTCGTGTTGACCGTATTGGCTCACCGAACGAATCCATACAGCTGGTTAACTACTGGCCTGATATTTCGCTCGATGAATACATCAATCTAAAAGATCGTGTTGAAAGCCGCATGACCATTGTCGATGTCACAGCAACCGGTGATGACAATGTGCTCAGCGCCAAAGCGAACGATTTAAGTTATCGAAAAGAACAGCTTAAACGCCTACAAGAAGAAGTGGTTGAGCTAGAAGACTTGAAAACCGGTGTATCCATAACCGACCTTGGCTTAAACGACTTTCGAATGGATCTTATGGGCATGGTAGAAAAATATGGTGAGCCTACAACCGCTCCTAATGGCATGCATGCTGTGGTGCCAGCCAATCCAGAAAGGGGCTTAAATCCAGGGGTACTCTTTGCGCTTAAGAATATTAATAACACAGTAAATATCGACCAGCAAAACCGGCTGCACCCTTATTACCTCGTTTACATTAGTAATGACGGCGATATTGTTGCAGACCATACCGAAGTGAAGCTACTACTGGATTTAACAAGAAGCTGCTGTAAAAACCAAAATAGCCCTATTGCCAATGTCTGCGCCCTGTTTAACTCAGCTACTCAAGACGGCCGCAATATGGAACCTTACTCAAACTTACTCAGCGATGCCATACGCAGCATGGTAGATGTTAAAGAAGAGAAAGACCTAGACAGCTTATTCAGCAGTGGCGAAACTACCGCGCTAGTGAATAGCATTCAAGGCTTAGACGACTTCGAGCTATTGGCCTTTATTGTCATACAAGGCGAGCCATTAATACCGGTGACGGATAACGGTAATGAATGACGCAACCAAACAAAATCAACCACGACTCCATTGGAAGTTTCCAGAAGCTGCCAAGTTTGGCCGTGTTATCCCCAAAGAAAAGCTCTACAGCCAAGCGGGGGCAAACGCTGAGTTAAAGCAGTTGTTTATAGAGCAAGTCGCCCAAATTAAGTGGGCGTTTAAACTGGCCAAAAGCACCATAAACCTAGCCAAAACCGAGCAGGTGCATGAGCTAGAAGTGATTCACATAAAACTAAAAGCGCAAACCCTTGATGAAAAAATACTAACCGCCATCGACAAAGCCATACCACACCCCACATTATTTATGCTGACTCGTGATGCAAAAGAGCCAAACACAACAGAGCATGAAATCGCTTATCAAGCAGCCCATAAACTTAGAACTCTCACGCAAAGCAATAAAGAAAAATGGCAGCAAAGCGCGTATCTAAAAAGCCAGTGGTTAGCACCAAACAGCCAACAAGCAGCACCATTACCCGCTGCAACCAGTTTAGAGAGCCTATACACCCAGTTGCTTGAAGCACTCATGCCCTTGTATTTTCAGGATGTAAAAAAAGGGCAAAGTGCAAAAAATTTACAAGAACCGAAAAGCGCCTATGAGCATACTAAGCCACAACAAAAAAAGCGCAGCTTAGAGGATAAACTCGCCGACCTAGCTGCCATAGAAAAACTGAATAAACAGATTGAACAGACCAAAGCCAAGCGTGATAAAGAAAAGCAATTTAACCGTAAACGTGAACTGAATGACCAGTTTAAAGCCTTAAAAAAACAGCTGGCAGCGCTTCACCGCGGTTAAAATAGCGCATATTTAACGCGCTACTTAAGCCATAAACCTTAAAGCATACAAAATTTATAAAATTAGAGACCAATATGGATAAGCTAAAAATGCACAGCCCAGATATAACACAACAAAATATCGACAAACTGTTAGAGCTTTTTCCCAATTGCAAAACAGAAAAGCAAGACGCTAATGGTGGGCTCGGTATAGGGGTGGATTTTGATCTCCTCAAGCAAGAGCTGTCTAAAAATATTGTTGAAGGCCCACAAGAGCGTTACCAGTTAAATTGGCCAGGTAAAAAAGAAGCACTATTAACAGCTAATGCACCGATTGCTAAAACACTGCGCCCTTGTCGTGAAGAGTCAGTAGATTTTGATACAACCGAAAACTTGTTTATTGAAGGCGATAATCTTGATGCCCTAAAGCTGCTTCAGGAGAGCTATCTCGGTAAGGTGAAGATGATATATATCGACCCGCCTTATAACACAGGTAAAGACTTTATCTATGCGGATAATTTTGCTGAATCAAGCGATGAGTATTTGCAAGAGTCTGGCCAAAAAGATGATGTGGGTAACCGCCTTGTAGCCAATACGGATTCAAATGGTCGTTTCCATTCAGATTGGCTTAGTATGATTTACCCAAGGCTAAGGCTCGCAAGAAACTTGCTAAAGGATGACGGACTTATCTTTATCTCCATTGATGATAATGAGATAAAGAATATGCGTAGCATATGTGATGAGATTTTTGGGGGGAATAATTTTATAGTCTGTATTGCATGGCAAAAAATATATAGCGGTAAAGCTGATGCGACACATTTTGGGCAGTTTCATGAGTATATACTGTGTTATGCAAAGAATGAGATCGAAATAAAAATTAACATGCTGCCAAGAACTGTTGAAATGGATGCGAGGTATACAAATCCAGATAACGATCCAAGGGGAGTTTGGTTGTCCAATGATTTAACAGCGGCAGAAGAAAGGACTAATGGCCATTTTGATTTGATATCTCCTTCAGGTAATGTCTTCGATGCTCCGAAAGGAAAGCATTGGCTATATGCAGAATCAAAAATGAAGGAACTATTACATGACAATCGTATTTGGTTTGGTGTTAAAGGGGATGCATACCCGCGTTTGAAGCGTTTCTTGTGTGATGTTCAGCAAGGCAGGAAGCCTCCGAGTGTTTGGCTACATTCTGAGGTTGGGCACACTGATGCTGCAACAAAGGAAGTGAAAGGAATTTTTCCTGAGTTTTCAAGATTATTTGAAACCCCGAAGCCCACAAGATTAATTAAGCAGTTACTTGATATTGGTATTGTTGAGGAAAATGAAATAGTGCTTGATTTTTTTGCTGGTTCGGCAACTACCGCACATTCAGTAATGTTGTTGAATAAAGAGAAGGGTAAGAAATGTAAGTATATATTGGTTCAACTTCCTGAAGTTTGTGATGAAAAGTCAGCAGCCTACCAAGCTGGTTTTGGTAATGTTGCAGAAATCAGTAAGGAGAGGGCTCGCCGTGCCGGAAAGAGAATCAAAGAAGAGAATTCAGACGCTAGTGATTTAGATACTGGCTTTCGCGTCCTAAAAATCGATTCTAGCAACGTGAATGATGTCCACTACACACCTGATGCAGTATCTAAAGGTGATCTATTCAATCAAGTAGAGCACATTAAAACAGAGCGCAGCAGCGAGGATTTATTATTCCAAGTCATGCTCGACTGGGGCGTGGATTTATCCTTACCCATTCGCAAGGAATCCATCGAAGATAAAGAAGTCTATTTCGTAAACGACGATGACTTAGTTGCCTGTTTCGACAAAGATATTGATGAGGCGTTAATTAAAGCTCTTGCGGCGAAAAAGCCATTGCGCGTGGTATTCCGTGATGATGGTTTTGTATCTGACAGTGTCAAAATCAATGTTGAGCAAATCTTCAAACAGTTGGCTCCGGCCACCGATATCAAAGCGATATAGGGGCATAATCAGTGAAGATTAAATTTAAAAGTCAAGCCTACCAAACCCAAGCCGTGGAAGCAGTGGTCGATTGCTTTCAGGGTCAGCCAAAAATCAATCCAATCAATTATCGTTTAGATAAAGGTGTTTCTAACAACACTGGCCAGCAAGTAGGCCTGGCTATCGACAGCGATGAAGGTTTTCGTAACCCTGATATCAAACTCGATGAGTCTGAGTTGCTATGCAATATTCAGCAGGTACAAAGCCGTCAAAACTTGCCCGTAAGTTCATCGTTGACTGAATTTACCCAACAAAGTAATAAAAAGCAGAACGATAAGAAAAAAACGATTGAGCCAGTCAAAGCCGTTTATTTGAAAAATGCACGTGCTATTGCGCCCGTACACTTAGATGTTGAGATGGAAACTGGTACGGGTAAAACCTACTGCTACATCAAAACCATGTTCGAGATGAATCAAAAGTACGGCTGGAGCAAGTTCATCGTTGTGGTGCCCAGTATTGCGATTCGTGAAGGCGTGACAAAATCTCTGCAAATTACAGCCGACCATTTTACCGATAGCTACGGTAAGAAGGTTCGCTTCTTCACCTATAACTCCAAGCAGCTGCACGAACTAGAGAGCTTTTCGTCAGACAGTGGCATTAATGTGATGGTTATCAATATTCAGGCCTTTAACGCGACAGGCCAAGACAATCGACGTATCTACGAAGAGCTAGATGACTTTCAGTCGCGCCGCCCCATCGATGTGATCAGCGCCAACCGTCCCATCTTATTCTTAGATGAACCACAAAAGATGGAGGGTGACAAAACCCTTGAATCCTTAGCTAAATTCAAGCCGCTCATGGTGATTCGCTATTCGGCCACCCATAAAACCAATCATTTAAAGATTCACCGATTGGATGCGCTGGACGCTTATAACCAAAAGCTGGTTAAGAAAATTGCGGTGCGCGGCATCAGTGTAAAGGGCCAAGGTGGCACGGCATCTTATTTGTATTTAGAGAATATCGAAATCTCAAAACAGGCACCTAAAGCCTGGGTAGAGATTGAAGAAAAATTAACGACAGGTGTGATCAAAAAGAAACGAAAACTCATAGGCAAAGGCGATGACCTCTATATTAAAAGTGGTGAGCTTGATCAATATAAGCACTATGTCGTCGCTGATATAAACGCCAATACTGATACCGTCGAATTTACCAATGGCGTGATATTAACGGCTGGCGATGCCTTTGGTGATGTAGATGAAGCTGTGCGCCGCCGGATTCAGATTCGTGAAACCATTAAGGCCCACCTAGAAAAAGAAGAGCAGTTGTTTAAACAAGGTATTAAGGTGTTATCGCTGTTCTTTATTGATGAAGTCGCCAAGTACCGTGATTACGATGCTCCAGATGCTAAGGGTGAATACGCGACGATATTTGAAGAAGAATACACAGAGCAAATTGCCTATAAGCTAGATCAATTAGAGCTTAACCCTGAATATCATGCGTACCTAAAAGGCATTCAGGTTGAGGCTACGCACCAGGGTTACTTCTCTATCGATAAAAAAGGCAAGATGGTTGATAGCGTTACATCGTCTAAGTCAGAAAAAACACAAAGCACCGATGTCGATGCCTATGATCTAATCCTGAGAGATAAAGAGGCTCTCCTGTCGTTACCTAAACCCACCGATGGTGAAGAAGCGCTTGCAAAGAAAAGCCTGCGCTTTATATTCTCTCACTCGGCACTACGTGAAGGTTGGGATAACCCTAACGTATTTACCTTGTGCATGCTTAAAAACAGCGACAACACCATCTCACGCCGCCAAGAGGTAGGCCGTGGTTTGCGTATCTCTGTTAATCAAAATGGCGAACGGCAAGATCAACCGTCAACGGTTCACGATATAAATGTGCTGACAGTGGTTGCCAGCGAAAGCTACCAAGACTTTGTGACTAATCTGCAAACGGAGATTGCTGATACCCTATCCACAAGACCGCGTAAGGCAGATAAAGAATACTTTAATGGCAAGACCTTAAAAACCGATTCGGGCGAGATAGTTGTCACGGAGATTATGGCGAATCAAATCTATCGCTATTTAATGAAGAACGACTTCACTAACGATGCTGACGAAATCACCCCAGAATATCATTTGGCTAAAGCCGAAGGTAAGCTGCCCGATTTGCCTGCTGAGCTACAATCTTATACCGAAGCCATTTTAAAACTGATAGATGGCGTATTCGATGTTAATCAAATGCCTGAGTTTGGTGATGGCCGAAAGCCCAAAACCAACCCATTGAATGACAACTTCAATAAGAAAGAATTTAAAGAGCTTTGGAATCGAATTAACAAGAAAGCAGTTTATAAAGTCGACTTTGATTCTCAAGAGCTGATTGATAACGCTATTTTTGCGATCAATAAAGAGCTTAAAGTCACTGAGCTAACGTATCGTGTTGAATCAGGCGAAATGAATAGCGGCGTTACTGATGGAGCCTTGAGAGATGGTAAGGGTTTTGCCATTAAAGAAAGCTACGATGATAAAACCAGCGGCAGTGTTCATTCAAGGGTGGAATATGATCTGCTGGGTAAAATAGGCGAAGCCACGGTTTTAACCCGTAAAACGGCAGCAACTATTTTAACAGGAATTGAAGACTATCAATTTGGTTTGTTTAAGAAGAACCCCGAACAATTTATTTCTGAAGTATCGCGCCTTATCAAAGAGCAAAAGGCGAGCATCATTATCAATAAGCTTAGCTATGATGAAACAGATCAAACCTTTGATTCAAATATTTTTACTGCATCACAAAGCAAGCAAGACTTCAGTAAAGCCACAGAGCCGCTAAAACGCCATATATATGACTATGTGATAACCGACTCCAAAGTTGAAAAGGAGTTTGCTGAAAAGCTCGACGTAAGCGACGAGGTTGTTGTTTACGCCAAACTACCAGGAGGATTCTTTATCCCTACACCTGTAGGTGACTACAACCCTGACTGGGCTATATCTTTTAAAGAAGGTTCTGTTAAGCATGTGTATTTCATTGCAGAAACTAAAGGTTCTATGTCTAGCTTAGATTTGCGTGGTATTGAAGGTAGAAAAATCGATTGCGCCAGAAAGTTCTTCAAAAAACTTGAAGAAGCTGGTTCAGGTGAAAAAGTGAAATATGATGTAGTGACGAATTATGAGCAACTAATGACGGCAGTTGGCAAACCAGCGGCTGTTTAAATTAAGCAAATGGAAAATACTATTGGTTAAATTAGTGGTGACATAATTGCCTATTTGTCACCACTAAAGGCCGCCTACGATGGACAGCTTTAAAAGGTCTTCAAATGCAGAGGAATCAACGGCTAGAGGGGATGTCACCAGCAATGAATGTTACGGGTGCATGGGCACCGCAGGCTTCCTCGCCCGCACCATGGAATACCTGAATCGGGTCCATTCCAGTGAGGCGGGTATCTTTGAGGATGAAGACGGCAACAAACACTACACCGGCGATTTGCTGGAGCCCTACCGGGACCATATCAACAAGCAGATGTTCTGGGGCTTCGATTTCGACACCACCATGCTGCGTGTATCTAGCATGAACATGGCTCTGCACGGGGTCAATGGCGCCAATATTCTCTATCAAGACAGCCTGAGCAAATCCATTAAGGAAAACTTCCCACAACAGGAAGAAAACTTCTTTGATGTCATCCTCGCCAACCCGCCCTTTAAAGGCAGCCTGGACGAAACCAATACCAACCCGGATGTACTGGGAATGGTCAAAACCAAAAAAACCGAGCTGCTGTTTGTGGCGCATATACTGCGCGCCCTCAAACTCGGTGGCCGTGCTGCTGTCATCGTGCCCGATGGTGTGCTATTTGGCTCCTCCAAAGCCCACCAACAACTGCGCCAGGAGCTGATCGAGAACAACCAGCTTGAGGGTATTGTTAGCTTGCCCAGTGGGGTGTTCAAACCTTACGCGGGAGTCAGTACCGCCATTCTGATGTTTACCAAAGGTGGCAGCACCGAGCGCGCCTGGTTTTACGACTTGCAAGCCGATGGTTACTCCCTGGACGACAAGCGCAATGAGCTGAAAGGCGAAGGCAGCAACGACCTGCCCGACGCAATTGCCAAATGGAAACAATATCGAGAACTGGTCATTCGTCATTCCCGCGAAGGCGGGAATCCAAAAGAAATTAATAAGGCCTTTGGCGACAAAACCCAAAAAGCCTTTGTGGTCGATGCCAAGGACATTGCCGACAATAAATTTGACCTCTCCATCAACCGCTATAAGGAAGTGGTTTATGAGGAAGAACAGTACGATGACCCGAAGCTTATTCTGAAAACGCTGAAAGCGCTGGAAAGCGAGATTATGGCCGATCTGGATGAGCTGGAGGCAATGCTGTGAGTTGGCCTTTGGTTAAATTGACTGAAGTTACGACAGTCAATCCTAGACTGCCAAAAGATGTCGATGAAACACAAGAGGTTTCTTTTGTTGCCATGGCTTCTGCATCTGAAGAAGGTCAACTGCTAACAAAGGAGAGTCGAGTTCTATCTGAGACGAAAAAGGGCTTCACTTATTTTGATAAAGGCGACGTCCTGCTAGCCAAAATAACCCCTTGTTTTGAAAACGGAAAATCCCTTCGACCAAATCAAATAGAGAGTCAGATTGGCTTTGGTTCAACAGAATTTCATGTGTTAAGAGCCAACCCTAAGAAGCTTGATAGCCAGTATCTTTTCTATATGATTTGGAGTGACAGTTTTCGCTGGCTTGGTGAGCGTTCAATGTCTGGCGCTGCGGGGCAAAAACGTGTAAGCGCAGATTTCCTGAAAGGATTTGAAATCCCCCTCCCACCCTTAAACGAACAAAAACGCATCGCCGCCATCCTCGATAAAGCTGATGCCATCCGCCGCAAACGCCAGAAAGCCATCCAGCTCGCCGACGACTTCCTCCGCGCCGTGTTTCTGGATATGTTTGGTGATCCGGTGACAAATCCGAAGGGGTTTGAAAAAGCTCCAATAACTAAACTAGCTGATGTCATTACAGGATTTGCATTCAAAAGCAGTGAATATATTCCCGACTCACCGGACGCGGTGAGATTATGTAGGGGAACTAATACCCTCACTGGATTCTTCGATTGGAGCGACACTGCTTATTGGTCGAAATACAAGCTGGAAAAGCTAGAAAATTATTTGATACTGGCGGGCGATATTATATTAGCGATGGATCGTCCATGGATTTCCAGTGGGCTTAAAGTATGTGTGTTCCCGAAAAACGAACGAGAGACGTATCTTGTTCAGCGGGTGGCTAGGCTACGGCCCCGCAACAAGGCATATACGGATTACATATTTAGCTGTATTAAATCGCAGGCCTTTGAAAGACACTGCTTTCCAACCGAAACTACAGTTCCTCATATATCGCCAGTTGAGCTTAAAAACTTTGAAGTTCTATTGCCTCCCCGAGAACTGATCGAAAATTACCATTCAGTCATCTCGAGACTAAATATTAGCTTGGATAGGATGAATAAAGGACTGAGTGACTCTGAGGATATATTTTCTTCATTTTGCCAAAAAGCCTTTTCTGGCGAACTCTAGGGAAAGAGTATGATTAATGAAATCCAGGTTAATCCACCCGTAGCGACCTATCATGAGGCAGCAAAGCTAGATGACCTGCGTAGTATCAATTACATCTTCGGCGCCAACGGAACCGGAAAAACGACGATCAGTCGTATTATTGCGCAAGCAGAAGGACACGAACTCTGCCAGCTGGCATGGCAGGGTGGCGTAGAACTTGAGTGCTTGGTTTACAACCGGGATTTTGTTGATAGCAATTTTAATCAGGACGGCCCGCTGCAAGGAGTGTTTACCTTGGGGGCGAATCAGGTCGAAGCCGAGCGCGAAATCGCCCGCATTCAGCCTGAAATCGATAAAGTGCAAGGCCAGATAGCCAGCCTAAATATCCAGCTGAATGGTGAAGATGGACAATCAGGAAAACGGCAGGAGCTGGAAGGGCTGGAGCCGATTCTGCGTGCGAAATGCTGGAGGTGCGTATTTTTGTAACTATGAACACTGAATTTTGCGAAGCGTGAACACCTGCACCCTTCTTTTTTGCAGGCACCGCTATTTAACGCGAAGTGT
>JGI24525J20082_1000624_pt1 | contig 17243 bp, 18 predicted proteins | sample LinPmetageLP50_FD_20082 | JGI IMG/M metagenome (IMG submission 20082) | reverse complement strand
GCGTGTGGCCGCGCATTCGCCCTTGCAGGCCGCCCTGTCGGAATCCTCAGGGGAAGCCGTGTCCGGGCCACGTGCTCTGGCGGTGTACTGTCTGTGCCAGGGGCAATGGGACCGCCATCAAGCGGCGCCGTTACGGCGCTGGTATGTGCTGGAAAGTGTCCGTGAGCTGGGGGAGGCGCTGGCTCGCCGGGGGATTGATCTGCATGTGCTGGAGGCGGATACCTTTGCCGCCGTGCCGGAGGTGCTGGCGCAGTTTGCCCAAGAGCACGGCGTGACACACCTGTACTGCAACCGTGAGTATCCCCTGAACGAAAAACAGCGCGACAAGGCGGTGGCGGAACGGTTGCGCGGGCAAGGTGTTTCCCTGCAGGGATTCGACGACGGGGTATTGGTGCCGCCGGCTGCATTGCGTACCGGAAAAGGCACGCCCTATACGGTGTTTGGTGCCTACAAGAAACGCTGGGATGTCTGGATGGCGGACCATCACCCGGCGGTGACGCCGGCTCCGCCAGAATCTGATCACCGCGGTAACTTTGTCGGGGCTGCGGTGGTGGACAAGGCCCTGAAAGCCTTGAGCGTCCCTGAGGCCTTAACGCAGCAGTGGTTGCCCGGCGAAGAAGCCGCCTGGCAACAGCTCGACCAGTTTGTGGAGCAATCACTGGCGGGGTATCGGCGCCAGCGGGATTTTCCCGATCTGGCGGGCACCAGTGGTTTGTCGGCGGCGTTATCCGCAGGGATCTTGTCGGTGGCCAGCTGTTACCGGGCGGCGAGTCAGGCCATGGCGGATGCGGGGAGCCGTGACGGTGCCGCGTGCTGGATCGGCGAACTGGCCTGGCGGGATTTCTATCGGCAGATCATGGCCCAGTTTCCCCGTGTCAGCCGCGGGCAGGCATTTCGTCCTGAAACCGATCTGTTGCAATGGGACCAGGATGACGAACGCTTCGCCGCCTGGTGCGAAGGGCGCACCGGTTACCCGCTGGTGGATGCGGCCATGCGTCAGCTGGTTGCCACCGGCTGGATGCATAACCGGCTGCGTATGGTGACAGCCATGTTTCTCAGCAAGCATCTTTGGCTGGACTGGCGTCGTGGAGAGGCCTTTTTTATGGCGCACCTGATGGATGGGGATTTTGCCGCCAACAACGGTGGCTGGCAGTGGAGCGCATCGGCGGGGACGGATGCGGTGCCCTATTTTCGGGTCTTCAACCCGGTGCGTCAGGGGCAGCGCTTTGATAGCGAGGGCCGTTTCATTGCCCGCTGGGTACCTGAATTGCGAGGCCTGGATAGCAAGCAAATCCATGAGCCCTGGAAGCAACCGTTACTGGCGCCGGATTATCCGCCGCCCATCGTGCCCCATGCCGGGGTGCGTGAGCGGGTGACCACCGCGTTCAAGGCAGCAAAGACACAGTTTGATCAGGAGCAATCCATGGGCTCGGCTATGGATGACAACAGGGATAACAACGGAAAGGGAAAAGCATGAGGCAGCGTATCGCCATCGTCGGAGCCGGGATCAGTGGGCTGACCGCCGCCTGGTATCTGTCAAAAGCGGGCCATCAGGTTGAGGTGTTTGAAGCCAATGCGTATCTGGGCGGCCATACCTGTACGGTGCCGGTTTCCCGGCCCCACGGGGAGTACGCGATTGATGTGGGATTCATCGTCTTCAATGACCGCACCTATCCGAACTATCTGCGCCTGCTGGATGAGCTGGGCATACAGGGGCAGCCGACGCCCATGGGCTTTGCGGTGAGTGACCAGAAGAACGGGCTGGAATATTGTGGCGATGGGCTGGGGGGCATGTTTGCCCAGAAACGCAATCTTTTCAGTCCATCACACTGGCGCTTTATTGGTGACATCTTGCGATTCAACAAGCAGGCGCCGGCCTTGCTCAATAGCGCAGAGGGAGACATTCCGCTGGGGAAATATTTGCGCGAGCACGGTTACGGTGAGCGCTTTTCCCGGGATTATATTCTGGCCATGGGCGGTGCTATCTGGTCCTGCTCGCTGGAGCAGATGGAGGTGTTTCCTGCCCGGTTCTTTATTCAGTTTTTCCAGAACCATGGCCTGCTGTCGCTGAATGATCGCCCGCAGTGGTTTGTGGTGCCGGGCGGCTCCAATCAATATGTGCAGCCGCTGGTGGATGGTTGTGATGCCGCGTTCCATGTCGCCACACCGGTGCAGGGGATACGTCGAGATCATGGCGGAGTGCACGTCACCGCACAGGGCAAAGAGCAGCACTTTGACCAGGTGGTGCTGGCCTGCCACAGCGACCAGGCTTTGGCATTGCTGGATGATCCGGATGCGCGAGAAAAAGACGCCTTGTCGCAATTGGGTTATCAGGATAACGAGGTGGTCTTGCACACCGACACCCGGCTTTTGCCCCGTCGCGAGCGGGTCTGGTCCAGCTGGAATGCTCTATTGTTTGAACAGGATCAGGAGCGGGTTCAGGTGACCTACAACATGAATATCCTGCAGGGCATCCGCGCCCCGGAAACGTTCTGTGTGACGCTCAATGCCACCGATCTTATTGATGAAGAACAGATCCTGGCCCGCTACCGTTTTGCGCACCCGCTGTTCACTCCGCACACCGTGGCGGCCCGGGAGCAATTGCTGAAAGAAAACGGCAAACAGGGTACCTGGTTTGCCGGTGCCTGGTGCCGCAATGGCTTTCATGAAGATGGCGTGGTGTCTGCGTTGAACGTGGTGGAAGGCATTGCTGGCGCAGCGCAGCCGGGGAGTGCTGCGTAATGCGTGCCTCGGCAGAGCCGGCGGTAATGTCCAGTGCCATTGCCCAGGGGCGGGTCTGGCATCAGCGCTTGCAACCCTTTACGCATCGCTTTGACTACCCGCTGTGGATGGTCTGGTGCGATCTGGAAAAAATTGATGAGCTGCTGGGGCGACACTGGGCCTGGGGCCGGGCCTGGCGACCGGTGACGTTTCGTGACCGGGATTACCTGGATGGCCGTTGCATTCCGCTGGCGGAAAAAGTGCGGGAAAAAGCCGTCACTCTGGGGTTGGACTGGTCCCGGGGGCGCACCTTTATGCTGGGGCAGTGGCGTACGTTTGGCTCCCTGTTTAATCCACTGGTGCTGTACCTGCATTTTCCTGAAGGGCAAAGCCAGCCCGACAGCATGATTGCCGAGGTGCAGAATACGCCTTGGCGGGAACGCCACTTTTACCCGCTCACCTTTTCTCGTGGTGATAACGACGCCCTGGTGGTCGATCATCCCAAAGCCTTTCATGTCTCGCCGTTCCTGCCCATGTTGCTGCAATACCACTGGGATCTTCACGTTGCCTTACCCGATCTGCGAATAGGGTTAGAGGACCGGGATAACCAGGTTCCCGTCTTCAAGGCCGGGGTGAAATTGCAATTATTTGCGTCAGAACCGGCGATGATGGGCAAGGGCATTTTCCGGTTTGGTGCACAGGGGTTGGCCACGCTGAAACGCATTTACTGGCAGGCCTTCAAACTGTGGCGCAAGGGGGCGGTTTTCCATGGCCACCCCGCTGGCAAGCGCGATGACTGAGATCAAGGAAACAGGGAGTGAGACACATGCTGTCTGGCGATAAAGCCTCTGACAATAAAGGTGACCAGGCCGGCACACTGAGTTGGCCGCAATCNGTGGCGCGCACGCTGGTGNTGAANCAGCTTGNGAAACTGCCCCNNGGTGGCCTGCGTATCGATGAGCCGGATGGCAATACNGTCATGCTTGGCTCCGCGGTGCGGGGCAATAATGCTCAGGCTAATGACCTGGGGCACATCGTGCTGGCCGACTGGCGNACCTACAGCATGATGATGAGCGGTGGAGCGCTGGGGGCGGCGGAAGCGTTTATGGAGCAAGGCTGGTCCAGCCCGGACCTGATCAAGGTGATTCGCTATTTCGCGGCCAATGTGGATGCCATGCAAGCCCTGGAAGGCGGCTTTGCCGCACTGTCCAAGCCGGCGCTGAAAATGCTGCATCGCTACAACCGTAATTCGCTGCAAGGTTCCCGCCGGAATATTTCTGCCCACTATGATCTGGGTAACGACTTTTTCAGCCTGTTTCTTGATCGCACCATGATGTATTCCAGTGCGGTGTTTCCCCGCCCGGATGCGTCTCTGGAAGAAGCGTCTGTGCACAAGCTGGAGCTGATCTGTCAGCGCCTGCAATTGCAGCCGGGAATGACCCTGCTGGAAATTGGCACCGGCTGGGGTGGGTTGGCCCTGCATGCGGCACAGCATTATGGCGTCACCGTTACCACCACAACCATCTCCCGTGAGCAGGCCCGCTATGCCCGCCAACAGGTGGCCGATGCCGGGTTGGATGACTGCATCACCATTCTGGAAAAGGATTACCGTGAACTCACCGGCCAATACGATCGTGTGGTGTCGGTGGAAATGATTGAAGCGGTGGGGGCAGAGTTCCTGCCGGGGTACTTTGATGTTCTGGGTAAACGCCTGAAGCCGGAAGGGCTGTTGCTGATTCAGGCGATCACCGTGCCGGATCAGCGTTTTGACTACGCGCTCAAGCAGGTGGATTTCATCAAGCGTTATATCTTCCCGGGCGGCTTCCTGCCCAGCGTGTCGGTGATGTGCGATAACCTGACCCGCCATACCCGCCTGGTGGCCACCGAGTTGCATGACATCGGTCACGATTACGCCCTGACCCTGAATCACTGGCGGCAACGTTTTCATGGTGCCTTGTCCCGCATTCGGGAGCTGGGCTTTGATGAGCGGTTCGTGCGTATGTGGGAGTACTATCTGTGCTACTGCGAGGGGGCGTTCCTGGAGCGGGCGATCAGTACGGTACACCTGGTGGCCGCCGGTCCTGCCTACCGGCCTTCCTGCAAGCCTTCCCCGCAGGCTTGAAGGAAGGCTTGAAAAGCACCGTCCACGCGCCCATTTTAGTCATTGCAGGGCGAGTCATTGACCGCGATTCAGCGGTTCTTTGATGTTGTGGTATTATGCCCGCCTTATTTTTCGTATTAACTTTCCAAGTTGTTGATATCAGGGGGAAACCCCGGGCGGTAAGGCAATGACTGCAGAGGCACAGGCACGGGTCCAGGCACACCTGGCCAAGGTGGAGCCGGACGACACGCTCAGCGATGAGCAGCGTGCATCCTATCGTGACCGGATCAAGGCGCTGTTGCGTCAGCGTGATGCGGTGCTGGTGGCGCACTACTACACAGATCCCGAGATCCAGTCGCTGGCGGAAGAAACCGGTGGCTGTGTTTCCGACTCCCTGGAGATGGCCCGTTTCGGTAAAGACCATCCCGCGTCCACGCTGATTGTGGCCGGGGTCAAGTTCATGGGTGAGACCGCCAAGATCCTCAGCCCGGAAAAGCGTGTTTTCATGCCGACACTGGAAGCCACCTGTTCCCTGGATATCGGTTGCCCGGAAGACGAATTCTCCGCCTTCTGTGACCAGCACCCGGACCGTACGGTGGTGGTTTACGCCAATACGTCTGCTGCAGTGAAAGCCCGTGCTGACTGGGTTGTCACTTCCTCCATTGCAGTGGAGCTGATCGAACACCTGGACAGCAACGGTGAAAAAATCCTGTGGGCGCCGGACAAGCATCTGGGTGGCTATGTGCGCGACAAGTCTGGCGCCGACGTGCTGTGCTGGGACGGCGCGTGCATCGTGCACGAAGAGTTCAAGGCCAAAGGCTTGCACGACTTGAAAGCGGCGTACCCGGATGCCGCCATTCTGGTGCACCCGGAATCTCCCGCGTCAGTGGTGGCCATGGCGGATGTGGTGGGTTCCACGTCGCAGCTGATCAAGGCTGCCTGCGAAATGGATAACGACGCCTTTATTGTTGCTACAGACAAAGGCATTTTCTACAAGATGCAGCAACTGGCGCCGGGAAAAACCTTCCTTGAAGCGCCGACCGCAGGGTCCGGCGCCACCTGCCGCAGTTGCGCCCACTGCCCGTGGATGGCCATGAATGGCCTGCAGAACATGCTGGCGGTGCTGGAAGATGAAAACGGCATGGGCCAGGAGATTTTTGTGGACGAGGACCTGGCAGAGAAAGCCATGGTGCCGCTAAACCGTATGCTCGATTTCGGCCAATCCCTGAAAGGGTAGAATAACCCGGGCCTGACCAGGTGATCTGCGTAGCAGGTTGCGAGGTCAGGCGGTTACGGGGTGCGAGTGGCGACAGGCGAAAGCCCGGCGGATTCTCGTACCTCGTTCTTCAGTCCAGCGCTTCATTCCCGCTCTTAATCAAAATTCCTCTTCGGATAACCGCTTCATTTCCCGCAAACGCCCGTTCAGTTTGCTGTACAGGGCAAAGTCATTTTCTGCATCACGCAGGGCATAACGCATTTGTTGCTGGGCCTTGGGGTCGTTGCCGCGCAGAAACTGGCTTTCGGCGCGGGCATGCAGGGCGCGCACGGTATCGCCACTGTTGCCGTAGGCATCCGCGGCCAGGTCCCAGATGTGCGGATCATTGGCGTGCTCATGGACAAGCGGTTTGAGTAGCGGCAGGGCCTTCTCCGGCTGCTTGCTGCGCAGATAAGCCTTGCTCTGCAGGATGGACGCCGCGTAGTTGTCCGGAGAAATGCGTTGTACCCACTCGGTTTCCTGAATGGTCAGTGGATAGTTACCTTCATCCAGCGCCACCTCTGCCAGCCCCAGGCGGAACCAGAGTTCGTCGGGATACTGGTCGGCCAGCCCCTGCATCAACTCTCGGGCCTGATCGTAATGGTTGGCTCGCAGATAGCTCAGGGCCAGGCCATAGCGCGCCGCTTTCAGGCCCAGGGCACTGCGCTCGTTGCTGTAGCGTTTGAAGTATTCAATGGCCTGATCATCAGAGGTGATGAAGCCTGCCTTGAGCCGCGCCTGGGCCAGCAGAAAGCCGGTGGAGACCGACAGCCGTGCCGGAGGCAGGGTGCGAGCCCGTGCCCGGCTGTCGGCAATACGGCTTTCGGTCACCGGGTGAGTGAGCAGGAACTCCGGTGGATCGCCGGAGAAACGCTGGCTATCGTGCATACGTTCGAAAAAGCGTGGCATGGCGCCCGGGTCCATGCCGGAGGCCGCCAGGGTCTGCATGCCCACGCGGTCGGCTTCCCGTTCATTCTGGCGCGAGTAGGCCAGTTGGGCCTGAATGGCGCCGGCCTGGGTGGCGGCAATGCCGGCCATGCCCGCTTCCCCGTCACCGGCAATGGCCACGGCCAGGCTGGCGAGCATGGCGGCCAGCACGGCGGTGTTCATTTTTTTCGAATCCAGATAGCGGCGGGCAAAGTGTCGCTGGCTAACGTGGGCAATTTCGTGGGCAACCACCCCGGCCACTTCGTCTTCGCTGTCCGCATTCAGAAACAGGCCGGCGTTGAGCCCGATGACGCCGCCGGGCACGGCGAAAGCGTTAATCTGGCGGCTGTTGATGACCACGATATCCAGGTTCGGCTCTTTCAGGTCGCTGTAGGACGCCAGACGATAGACCAGGCTTTCCACGTACTCCTGCACCATGGGGTCGGACATGATGGAGGTCTGTCCGCGCAGGCCGCGCAGCCAGGCCCGACCCAGGCGGTATTCCTGATCGGCAGACATCAGCGCGGCAGTGGGGTCCCCGAGTACCGGCAGGTTGTCATCGGCGGCGGACGGGCTGGCCAGCCAGCAGCAGCCGAACAGCAAAAAAGTACGTAAAAACAGCGTCAACAAATTGTGGCTCCGTCCAGCGACGAGTAACGGGTCATGAAATTCCGGGTATCGCTATGCGGGCACTGATTCAATGCCCGGCTTGTGACTATAATGCCGTCAGGGCGACGATGAATGAAGCGATTACAATGACTGAAAACCCTGTATCCGAACAAATGGTTGATCTCCATGTGGATGCCTCCACGTTACAATGCCCACTGCCGTTATTGAAAACCCGGCAGGCGTTACGGCAACTCCGCGCCGGGCAAGTACTGGAAGTGATCGCCACGGACACCGGCTCAGCCAGTGATATCCCTGCCTATCTGAGACAATCCTGTCATGAGCTAGTTCGCATGCAGGAAAGCAAAGGCCGCTACTGTTTTGTTATCCGCTGCGGCACACAGGAGCCTTGATGCTACGCATATTGAGAAACTGGGCCGATAACTACTTCTCGGATGAAGAAGCGGTGTATCTGGTTGTCCTGCTATTGGTCATTGGTCTGACCATCGCGTTCTTCGGCGGCATGCTGGCTCCGGTGTTCACGGCCATGGTGGTCGCTTACCTGATGCAGGGGCTGGTGGGGGCGCTGGAGCGCCGGGGTGTGAANCGCATGCTGGCGGTGGGGCTGGTGTTTACGCTGTTTATGGGGCTGTTGATTGCCACGNTGGTCGTGTTGTTGCCCATGGTCTGGCGGCAGCTGGTGCTGCTGGTTCAGGACCAGTTGCCCCATGTGCTCAAGAACGGGGAAATNTGGTTGCGGGGGTTGCCGGCGCATTANCCGGAAATCATTTCCATGGAACAGGTGAATTCCATTGTTGCGGTGATTCAGCGGGAAGTGGCGGAAGCCGGGCAAGGGGTGCTGACCCTGTCGCTGGCGTCGATCCCGAACCTGGTGGAAATCATGGTGTTCCTGGTGCTGGTGCCGTTGCTGGTGTTCTTCTTCCTGAAGGACCGGGAAACCCTGGTGAACTGGATGCTGGGCTTTCTGCCCCGCAAGCGGCGGATTCTCTCCCATGTATGGCAGGAAATGGACGGCCAGATTGCCAACTATGTGCGGGGCAAGGCCATTGAGATTTTGTTGGTGGGCGGGGCGACCTTTATTGCCTTTGTGCTGCTGGACATGAATTACGCGGTGCTGCTGGCGGTGCTGGTGGGGTTGTCGGTGGTGGTGCCGTATATCGGCGCCACCGTGGTGACCTTGCCGGTGGCCGCAGTGGCCTATGTGCAGTTTGGCTGGGGCGGCGATTTCGCCCTGGTGATGATCGTGTACGGCATTATCCAGTTCATTGACGGCAATATCCTGGTGCCACTGCTGTTTTCCGAGGCGGTGAACCTGCACCCGGTGGCGATTATTACCGCGATTCTGTTGTTCGGTGGGCTGTGGGGGCTGTGGGGAGTGTTCTTCGCCATCCCGCTGGCCACGCTGATCAAGGCGGTGATCAACGCCTGGCCCCGGCAGGCGGATTATTCTCCCGGGAAGCTGGAGGCGCAGCCAGAGGCCTGATAAACGCCTGACGCCGGAAGACGAAAAACACCACGCTTCCGTCACTGCAGCGCCAGGCGTTGGGCATCAGGCGTTAGGTGTAATCCCCAGCGCATCCAGTTCTGCCAGCAGATCCTCGTGATGGGACTTGGTTTTGAATTTGTCCATCACCTTCAGCAACTTGCCATTCTTGCCGACGATAAACGTGGTGCGGATGAGCCCCATGAATTCCTTGCCCATGAACTTTTTCATGCCCCAGCATCCATATTTCTCGGCGGTGGCGTGATCTTCGTCGGATAGCAAGGTGAAGTTCAGGTCATGCTTGTCGATAAACTTGGGCAGGCGAGCAACCGCATCCGGGCTGATGCCGAACACANCTACGCCACGCTTTTCCAGNTCGGCCNTGGTATCGCGAATGCCGCAGGCCTGGGTGGTACAGCCNGGGGTGAGGGCCTTGGGGTAGAAAAAAATCACCACNGGGTTCTTGTCCCTGAAGGATCGCAANTCAATCAGGTTGCCGTCCTGATCCGGCAGTTTGAAGTTGGGGGCCAGATTGCCAATCTTGGGGTGTGCCATGTCTGTGTCTNTTTCCCTTGTTTTGGTTGATGTCTTTTGCTTGCTGCGTGAAGCGTGCTGCGGATTTTAACGCTTCGGTGTCATGGTGGCGTCCAGGTTGCGCGCTTCACAGAAATCCAGGAACGCATCGCGCAACTGGGCCACGGAGTGCTCCGCACTCATGCTCAGGACCAGCTGCAGGCTGAACATGCGGGTGCCGGTGTGGGGCGCAGCGTAGGTGCCGGTATGCAAATCATCAATATTGATATTGCGCGCGGAAAAGAAATTGGCGATTTCATGGACGATGCCGGGGTTGTCCATGGCGACAACCTCTACCTCATAGGGCAGGGCGGCAGGGCGAGCATCCGGGGCGCGGGTGCGCTTGAGCGTGATCAGCAGGTCCAGTTGTTCGGATAGTTGCTGCTGCCCGGCTTCCAGGTTGTCCAGGGTGGTCGCGTTGCCGGCGACCAGCATCAGCACGGCAAATTCGCCGCCCAGCACCGTCATGCGCGAATCCATGATGCTGCCATCGTATTCCAGCACGGCCTTGGACAGGGCCTGCACTATGCCGGGCCGGTCCGTGCCCAGGGCAGAAATGACAATCAACTGGTCCATGGCTGCTCTCCATCAGTGGTGACCATTTGTTTATGGCCCTGCAGTGCCGGGGATAGACATCGGCATGCTGGGCTGCATTCGCCCTCTGCAGGGGCGTGTGTGGCCAATCAGTCTACCCAGTTCATCCAGTACTGAACACTTGCCGGTGTGGGTGGTCTTAACCCTGGGCCCTCAAGGCGTTGCCGTTTTTCGCCTCCTCTTGCTTTTGCAGGGGGAAACGGAGGACTCGCGTCTTGTCCGCCTTGGGGGCGAGGTTTACCATAGCGCCCTTCGGTCGACGATAGCGCCTGCTGGCAGGAAGCGTCGCGGTTAATTGGCGCATAGCGTTTGCGCAGAACAGGAGACAGGCATGATTCGCGGCAGCATAGTGGCCTTGGTGACCCCCATGCGTGCAGATGGGTCCGTGGACTGGGAGCGTTTGCGCTCGCTGGTTAACTGGCATGTAGAGCAGGGCACCCACGCCATCGTGGCTGTGGGCACCACGGGTGAATCCGCCACGCTGGGCTTTGAAGAGCATGACAGCGTGATCCGTGAAGTGGTGGCACTGGCCAAGGGGCGCATTCCGGTGATTGCCGGTACCGGCGCCAACAATACCGAAGAAGCCATTCGCCTGACCCGCGACGCCAAACGTGATGGCGCGGATGCCTGTCTGCTGGTGACGCCTTATTACAACAAGCCCCCCCAGGAAGGTCTGTATCAGCACTTTCTGGCAGTGGCTCGTGCCGTGGATATCCCCCAGATCCTGTATAACGTGCCCGGGCGTACGTCCTGCGACCTGCTGCCGGAAACCGTGGAGCGTTTGAGCAAGGTGCCTAACATCGTGGGCATCAAGGAAGCCACCGGGAACCTGGAGCGGGCCCGCGAAATCCGTGAGCGCTGTGGTGACGACTTCATGCTTTACTCCGGCGANGACGCCACCGCCCTGGACTTTATCCTGGCTGGCGGCCATGGCGATATTTCTGTGACTGCNAANGTGGCTCCGGCGAAAATGGCNGCCATGTGTGAGGCGGCCCTGGCCGGTGATGCNGATAAAGCCCGTGCACTGAATGCGGAACTGGAACCCCTGCACCGTGATCTGTTTATTGAAGCGAATCCGATCCCGGTGAAATGGGCACTGTTTGAAATGGGGCTGATTGACGCAGGCATCCGGCTGCCGCTGGTGTCGTTGTCAGAAGCGGCCCAGCCGCGGTTGCGTGAAACCATGCGCCAATGCGGCCTGCTGGAGGTTAAATGAAGAAAGCGGCGTTGCTTGCCCCCCTTGCGCTCGCCCTGCTGGTTACCGGGTGTAGCTGGTTGCCGGACAGCAGCCTGGAATACCGTAAAGCGGACGTGACGGACCCGATAAAGGTTCCGGAAGGTGATGTCTTTATTGGTGAGCAGCCGCTCTACGCGGTGCCGAGGCAGGATGAGCGGTTGACCGCTCCCCGTGAAGATGAAGACCGCTTCGAGCCGCCACGTCCGCCGCAACTGGTGGTGCTGGGGAATGCGCCGGACAAGGAAAACGATGAGCCCGCTCCGGAAGGGGAGTCTGCCAGGGCGCTGCTGGGCCGTGACGGCAACGGCTACCCGATCATCATGATGTCCACCCGGTACGCCTGGGCGTGGGAATATGTGGGCGATGCCCTGAAGAAAACCGATTTGAAGGTGGGTGACCGTGATCGCGAAGTGGGTATTTTCTATCTCAAGGTGCCCAACCGTTATGAACTCGGGGCCCGTGAAGCACAGCTGAAACTGAGCCACACCACCAACGGTATCCAGGTGGCGGTGCTGAACGAGAAAGGCACCGCGCTGGTGGAGAAAACCCCGGGGCTGGCCATTCTCGAGCGAATCTACGACGAGCTCGATTAATGCAGCTGGCGTCACTGGGCAGTGGCAGTAAAGGCAATGCCACGCTGGTGCAGGCTGACGATACCCTGGTCCTGATCGATTGCGGTTTCACGGTGAAAGAAACCGAGGCGCGGCTGGGGAGGCTGGGCCTGACGGCGGCACAGCTCAGCGCGATTCTGGTCACCCATGAACACGGCGATCATATTCGCAGCGCCGGGGCGCTGGCTCGCAAGGTGGGCTGTCCGGTGTATAGCTCCTTTGGCACCGCCAGTGCCGTGCACGACAAGCGCGCGACGCTGAAAGGTGCCGACTGGCAGGAAATCCGTCCCGGCCGCACATTCAGCCTGGGAGCCATGGAAATACTGCCGGTGCTGGTGCCCCACGATGCCCGCGAACCTTGCCAGTACCGTTTCTCCTGGCAGCAACGCACCGTGGGGGTGCTGACGGATCTGGGGGCGATTACTCCCCACGTGGTGGATGCCTACCGGGAATGCGATGCACTGGTGCTGGAATGCAATCACGACCCGCAGTTGCTGGCGTCTGGCCCCTATCCGTCATCGTTGAAACGGCGCGTGGGTGGTATGTTAGGGCATCTGAGCAATGATCAGGCGGCGGCGTTGCTGCGCCAGGCCAATGTGGACCGCCTGCAACATCTGGTGCTGTCGCACCTGAGCGAACAGAACAACACGTCCCGGCACGCACTGGATGCGGTCGAACGGGTGATTACCCAGGGGCGTGAGCGAATTGGCGTTGCCAGCCAGACGGAAGGGTTTGACTGGCTGCAAGTACATTAATACTGACCTGAGTAATAGGCCTTTCCATGGAAAAACGCGACGAGTTGTATGCCGGCAAAGCCAAGTCTGTGTACACCACCGATGACGCGGACAAGCTGATCATGCTGTTTCGTGACGACACCTCCGCCTTCGACGGCAAGAAAAAGGAGGCGTTGGCACGCAAGGGAGCGGTGAACAATCAGTTCAACGCAGCCATCATGGAAAAGCTGAAGGCGGCGGGCATTCCCTGCCACTTCGAGAAAACCCTGTCCGCCACGGAATCCCTGGTCAAGAAGATGGACATGATCCCGGTAGAGTGTGTGGTGCGTAACATCGCCGCCGGCTCCATTTGTCGTCGTCTGGGGGTGGAAGAAGGGCTGGAGCTGAACCCGCCCACCTTTGAATTCTTCCTCAAGGATGATGACCTGGGGGATCCCATGGTCAATGATTTCCATATTCAGAGCTTTGGCTGGGCCACCGATGAACAGGTGGCGCAGATGAAAGTGCTTACCTTCCAGGTGAACGATGTGCTCAAGCAGCTGTTTCTGGACGGTGAAATGCTGCTGGTGGATTACAAGCTGGAATTTGGCGTGTTTAATGGTGAAGTGCTGCTGGGCGATGAATTCAGCCCGGACGGTTGTCGCCTGTGGGACAAGAACACCCGCGAAAAACTGGACAAGGACCGTTTCCGCCAGGGGTTGGGCGGCGTGGTAGAAGCCTACGAAGAAGTGGGCAAGCGTCTGGGGATGACGTTCGAGTACTGATCAATGACACGAGCCTGCCGGGCCGACCGGTGCCGGCAGGCTCCCAATAATAAGTAGAAAAAAGGAGAAGGTATGAAATCCGTAATGCGTCTGGCCGTTATTGGCCTGTTGGCCGCGGTTCTCAGTGGCTGTTTCCTCACCAAGCTGGCGACTACGCCCATGCGTTTAGTGGGGGCGGCCGGTTCCGTGGTCGGGGCGGTGCTGTCGATTATCCCGGTGGCGGGTAATGCCGCTGATGAAGCGCTGGAAAAGGTCGACGGGGCCATTGATGGGACCGCGGACAGTATCGATAAAATCCCGCTCTGATCCACGCTGAATTTTCCCCGGCCGGCGTTTGCGCCGGCTACGGGTGACGCCCTGGCGCTTGTAATCGGCCAGGGGGTTGTGAAAAATACAGGCTCTTATTGCCGGGGCTTGCCCGATATAACAACAATAAACTGGAGTTTGCCATGCGTCGCTGGCTGCTTTCCTTTCTTGTGTTGCTGCCTCTGTCGGCGGCGGCGGACGATGCCCTGATCGGTATCGGCTATCTCAATGGTCTGGTCGGGCTTAACCTCGAATGGGCTACCGAAAAGAACAGTTTCTACGGCATGCCTGCCTATTATGTGGATTCCAGTGGCCTGGATACGGAAGAGTTCCGCTGGGTAGCGGGCTGGCGCCGCAAGATGGAACGCGGACTCATGTCAGAGAAGGGCTTCTACACGGGCCTGATGGCGGGCGATCTGGGCGGCGAGCGCCACTATGAGCGACTGGGCGCAGGCGTTGAGCTGGGCCACCAGTGGGTGAAACCGTACTCGCGCTGGACCGTGAGCGCGGCGGTGGGCGTGTTGGAAGCGCTGGAGTGCGGCGAGTACCGTGGCATCAGGGCTTGCGATAGCGAGGAAGAGCGGGATCGGTATGATCTGGATATCGAACCGGTGGTCGTGCTGGGGGTGAGTTTCAGTCTGCGCCGCTGATTGCTGCTGAGCCCGAAATCACCGTTTTATGGAAAAGCCGCTTATTGAGCGGCTTTTCTCGTTCTGATCACTTCGCTCGCCTGCCGCGCCGGGTAAAACCGTAAACCGGTTTTTTCGTTAATCGTCTGCGCCTTTTTCTTGCTTTTTCCGGTTATGCCCTGTTCCCAGGCAACAGTTTTGCACAGCGAACACGCTGATTTCACCCGATGCGTGAACGTTGGAGGCTAAGCTATTGATTTGCAGTGCGTATTTGTAACTTGCTGATTTTAAACGGTTTAACATTGTGGCCATTTTTTCATCATTCTAATGACATGGCAGGCACGACAGGCGGTGGCGGCAGTTCCTGACAGTCTATGCACAGAGTTATCCACAGAAGTTGTGAGTAACTTTTTTGCGGCGCCCTAGGGTTCCGGCGGGGGCTGTTTTATCGTTTGAGCATGGGCAAGGGGCGCCAGGGCTGGCTGAGCAGTTGCTGGCCGCTCAGCTTCAGCAGTAGCGGATGAAAGCCCGCATTGGGGAAGCCCCGTTTGATCAAGCGGTTTGTGGTGGTTCATGATCATGGTGCGCACATCCTGGCTCCAATCTTCCAGGCCTTCTTCCTGAAGGTAGTGTTCAGCGAGCCGGGCGGAGGGTTGTAAATAGTCAAAGGTGCCAGCCAGCCAGATGCCGGCATCATGGAAAAAGGCGGCGACTTGCAGCTTGCCGAGCTCTTCGTCATTGACGGGACGTTGCGCCATGACCAGGTTTACCAGCCGATAAACATGGTTGCGGTATGCCGTCTGTTGTTTGCCAAAACGCTCTGCGTATTGGTCAAACAGTTGCTCGACTCTGGGTAACTGGGTGATCAATTCCTTGTTCATGCAGCTCCGCCCGGTATTGGGTGTGGTCACAGTTCTTATTGTGGGTGAATCCGTGCTGTGGCTTGGTCAGTATGGCACTGATGCATTTGATACTGGCGGGGGATGGTTGGCAAATCCAGCACTTGGTGGTGGCTTTTTTGTGTACTATAGTCGGACAAGCCTAATTGGATTGTTCAACAAGTACCGGGGGTTCGGTGAGCTTCAAAGCGAAGGAAAGCCTCTCTGAGCAAATTGCCCAGCATCTCGCTCAGCAAATCATCCATGGCGACATGTTGGCCGGTGATCGCATTCAGGAACTGCGTGTTGCAGGGGAGCTGGATGTCAGCCGGGGATCTGTGCGTGAAGCGCTACTGATTTTACAGCGCCGCCAGCTGATCGACATTTTGCCGCGCCGGGGTGCGGTGGTGAAAGAAATGTCCGAAGCCCATGTGCGCAGCCTGTATGAAGTCATGCAGGTGTTGTTGGGGCTGGTGATTCGCAAGGCCATTAAGGTGGTGCGCGAAGAAGACCTGGATTCGTTCATTGAGCTGGTTCACGGGTTGCAAGTGGCGGCGGAGGAGCGCGACCACGATGTTTTTTTTACCCTCAGCTTTCGCTTTCTGGAACATGTCTATCCGTTCGCCCGCAACGTCTTCGTGGAAGATGTGCTGATCAATATGCAGCCGGCCATGCAACGGGCTTACTTTATGGCCTTGCATCTGGAGCCGGATGAAATCAAGGAGTGCCTGTCGTTCTTCAAGGCGCTGGTGGAAACCATTTTCCGCCGTGATGTGCGTTCGGCCCTGGAGATTATCCGCGAGTTTGCCGAGCACCAGTCGGATCTGGTGGAAGAGTCCATCACCCGCGCACGTCAGATTGAAACCGCCTGGGGCTCGCGCCGCCGCAAGTAATGCGGCGTTGGGATAATGGCATTTGAAGGATGACCATCAATCTGCAACGAGGGTCTTGCCCTGACGGATCAAGCTGCATAGAATTGCCACCCTCTTTAGGCACGTAGCTCAGTTGGTTAGAGCACCACCTTGACATGGTGGGGGTCGGTGGTTCGAATCCACTCGTGCCTACCAGATACAAACGAAAAGGGCTTGTCGCAGCGGTGCGGCAGGCCCTTTTTCGTTTTCGCTCCTTCAGTATCGCGCCCGGTAGAATATCAACGTCTTACGCAGGAGAGGGTTGCAATGCCTGACTCGGATTACCTGGGTGCTGCCCGGCCAGGACTGATGCTGTATCTGCCTCACCGGCCCATGGGAATGGTCCCGGATGTGGGTGCGTTGGTGGCGGCCAACTCCAATCACTGGCGAAAGATTCTGAATCTGCTGGCCAAGGTGGCGTGCCCGGTGGCGGAGGATTGGCGGCGCTACCGGGATCAAGCGCTGTTTCAGGAGACGGCGCTGTGTTTTGCGCCGGTGTTGGCTCAGGGGCCTTGCTGGCACTGGATCGGTGGCAAGGAAAACCTGCTGCGCTTTACCGGCTTGCGGCACCACGCCCGACCATTGCACGGCGCTGCGGAGATTGCTGTGGACCCGCAAAGACGCTTGCTGTTAACCCCTTACCCTGACTATCGCCAGCTCAGTAATGCCCGTGTAGAACAGGTGCGCAGGGTTCTCCGGGAGCACCATTTCTACCCAGGTGTTGCATGAAGCGGCCTTATTTTCTGGGGTGCCCGCAGTGGCAGCATCCTGCCTGGGATGGACGTCTGCCTGCTGGCAACAGCCCTTTGGAGCGTTATAGCCAGGTGTTCAATGCGGTCGAGGGCAATACGTCTTTTTATGCTACGCCCTCAGCCCGTCAGTGTGAGCAATG
>JGI24525J20082_1000620_pt1 | contig 17310 bp, 15 predicted proteins | sample LinPmetageLP50_FD_20082 | JGI IMG/M metagenome (IMG submission 20082) | reverse complement strand
AAAACCATTACCTGTTGTGTTAAAAGAGAAAATAATGGATCCTATTGGTGCATCAACCACTTGGCGTTGGTTTGGCTATGACAATGCGTGGACCGATATTGACGGACTAAAAATGCAATCGGTCACGGGAGGTGGGCATTCTGGTGGCGGACTTTTTATAAATACCGAAGATCACGCCCGTTTTGGACTCTTATTTTTGAACAATGGAAACTGGAATGGAAAGCAGTTGTTGTCTAAAAATTGGATTCAGCAGGCGACACAACCTTCTGCGGCAAATGTAAATTATGGCTACATGTGGTGGCTTAATAAGAAAGGGCCTCGTCATTGGGAAGGCATTTCTGAATCGGTGTATTATGCCGCTGGTTTTGGAGGTAATTTTATTGTAATCGACAAAGAGAATGATCTTGTGATTGTGACAAGGTGGCTGGAACCTTCAAAAATTGACGAGTTTGTGACCTTGGTGATGGATTCAATGTAATACACAATTTAACTAAAAAGTAACTTAAAGTAAAAGGTAGGTTTCAGCAATTCCTTTTTAATACTTACATCGTTCAGCATCGAAGTTAACAGTAATTGAAGTGATTGATTTTTCTTGGCTTTTTTAATCACAAAATTGAACAACCACGGGAACCGCAATAGCTTTTGCAATGAAGCACTTACCCGTAATTCTTGCCAGGTAGCTTTATAGATTTTAGTGTCATAGCTTTTATTGAATTGTGCATTAAATAAATTCTTCTGAAATGCCGATTCTAAATGTGTTGCAGCAATCCTACCACTCCGAATCGCATTGCCGATGCCTTCCCCTGTGAAAGGATCGATCAAACTAGCAGCATCGCCCAGTAAGATAAAATGATTTCCTGAAAGTTTCTTTTTCTTAGACCCCAATGGCAAACCAAACCCCTTTATGTTTTCTAAGGGTGTTGCATTTTTAAACCTGTCTTTAATGTTAGGATGCTTTGTGAGGAGCGTTTCAAATTCTTTTTTGAGGTTTATCTTATTTTTGCTCACGGTACTGGAGAGCATTCCCAATCCAACATTGGCTTTACCCTCTGGTAGCGGAAAGATCCAAAAATAACCTGGAAGTATCTCTTTATAAAAATGTAGTTCGATGTGTCCGTTTTCGGTCATTCCTTCCACATTTTGATAATATTGCCGTAAACCTACGCTATGGTGCTTTTTATCAATCTGATGGTTCGCTAATTTTCGATTTACGATCGAATTTGCGCCGTCTGCCCCAACGACCATTTTAGTAGTAAAGTGATGGTTCTGCGTTGCAATTAAAACGTGGCCGTCTTCTAGTCTTACATCTTTTACCGTTTCATTCTCAAAAAAAGATATGTCTGAAAGTTGTTTGATCTGTTCCGCAAAAAAATGGTCGAACTCAAGACGTTTCATTACAAATCCTGCAGCTTCTTTGTGTTTGGGGTTGGTGAAATCAACATCTACAAATTGTGTATTGGGCGCAAAAAACCGAACACCGTTAGACGCTTGCTTCGGGCTTGTTTGAATGAATTTTTCCGCAAGTGCAGCGTCCATTCTAAAAAACTGGTTCACAACATCAGCACTCAGTGCATCACCACAAATTTTATCTCTTGGAAAACAATCTTTTTCTATAAGAACGACTTTTAATCCTTTCCCCGATAACATATACGCACAAGCGCAGCCTGCTGGCCCAGCGCCGATGATTACGATATCGAATTTCTGAGCTTCCATTAAAAATTAAACTGGGCGCCCGTAACCTTTTCAGAAACACTCCATAATCGAGCGGCAATTTTGCTGTCATTTGCCTGAGGAGCCATCTTTGCATGACCAGGATCTCCTTTCATTTCTCCAATTCCTTGGGGTCCTATATAGGCGCCTCCTTCCACATCAGTATCTAAAGCAGCCATCAAGGTAGCGCGCGCAGCATTTTTAGGTGAATGGGTCACAAAAAATAAAAATGGTTTGAGGGTAATCGCCAGCCAAGTTGGTAAATGTCGTGCTAGCTCTGTGTTAGAAGCACCTGGATGTGCCGCGACTGAAAGGGTTTCTGTATGTCCTGCGTTCTCCAACCTTCGTTGTAATTCTTTTGAAAATAGGAGACACGCTAGTTTACTCTGTCCATAGGCTCCAAATTTTGAATACTCGTTCTCGCTTTGAAGGTCTTTAAAATTTATAGTCGCATTTTTATGCGCAATAGAGCTTAAAGAAACAATTCGAGCGTTTGGAGTTTTAAGAAGCGTAGGCAGCAATAAACTGGTTAGTAGAAAATGACCAAAATGATTAGCTGCCATCTGGAGTTCAAAGCCATCTTCTGTTTTTTCATAAGGTGGCATCATCACTCCCGCATTGTTAATTAGTAGATCTAATCGTTTGTATTTTGATAGAAAATCAGTCGAAAATTTTCTGACAGACTTCAATTTACTCAGGTCAATTTGAATGATTTCTAAAGTGGCACTAGGAACTTCCTTTAGTATTTTTTCCTTGGCCGATTTTGCTTTTTCTAAATTTCGACAGGCCATTACTACTGTCATCTCTTTCTTTGCCAAACCCAAAGTCGTTTCGTAGCCTAAACCTGCGTTGGCGCCTGTAACGATTGCAATTTTATTTTTTTGTAAAGGAATATTTTCTAGTTGAAATGCTGCCATTTATGATTTTAAGGGATTAAAGTTCATTACTTTTTTCTTTCTGCCCCGTCATCATGAGGTAGGCTTTTAAGAATTCGTCGATATAACCGTCAAGGATGGCGTCAGTATTTCCGCTTTCATGGCCAGAACGTACATCTTTCACCAATTTATAAGGGTGCAGCACGTAATTACGAATCTGCGAGCCCCATTCGATCGCCATTTTATTGCCTTCGATCTCGGCGCGTTGTGCTTGTTGTTTGCGCAGTTCGATTTCATATAGCTGTGACTTCAGCATTTGCATCGCTTTTTGACGGTTCTCTAACTGCGAACGGGTTTCAGAATTATGGATGATAATTCCACTCGGTTTATGTGTTAGGATTGCTTTGGTTTCTACCTTGTTGACGTTTTGTCCACCGGCGCCACTACTTCGGGCGAAATCCCAAGAAATATCGGCTGGATTAATATCAATTTCAATGGTATCATCGGCTAGCGGATACACGTAGACACTGGCAAAACTTGTATGTCTTTTTGCGTTGCTATCAAAGGGCGAGATACGTACGAGACGGTGTACACCATTTTCACTTTTAAGCCACCCAAAAGCATATTCACCATCAATTTCTATGGTCACTGTTTTTATACCAGCAACATCGCCCGCCTGAAAGTTAAGTTCTTTTACTTTAAATCCGTTTTTTTCTGCCCACATCAAGTACATACGCATGAGCATATTGGCCCAGTCACAGCTTTCGGTACCGCCGGCACCTGCGGTGATCTGAAGTACAGCACTCATATCGTCCCCTTCTTCGCTAAGCATATTTCGAAACTCTAACGCTTCAATCTTTTCTTCCGTTTTTTTATAGCGTTCTTCTACGTTTTCGGCTTTGCCTTCCCCTTCTTTGAAGAATTCATAAATTACTTCGGCGTCCTCAAAAAGCGTGACGGCCTCGTCATAGTCATCTACCCACGATTTCTTGTTCCGAATAACTTTCATAAAAGCTTCGGCTTCTTGCGGGTTGTTCCAAAAGTTGGGGTCAAATGTTTTTTCTTCGTCGTTCTGTATTTCGATTCGCTTTTCAGCTATGTCAAAGATATTGCCTTAACGCATCTAAGCGGGTGCGAAGGTCTTGGAGTTGGTCTTGTGTAATCAAGGTTATAAATTTTCAGTAAAAATAACCCTTCTAACCTTCAGAAAAAAGAAAAAAGCACTGTGTGCAAAGAGGCGATGGATATTTTATATATTTATAACCTCTTTCTTGTGACAGCGAGAAATTATTTGAACCATACTATATGAAAAATTTTATACTGTTCTTTATTTTCTTCGGAAGCATCACTGCACACTCGCAATTCCTAGAAAAAAAGAAAAATCTGGTGAAGCAAGAAGGCTTTTTTACTTTTCACTATTCCGAAGGAGATGATGAATTGTACCTAGAAGTGCCTGAAATTAAAATAGATGAAGAGTTTTTATATGTTCATTCCCTAAGAACGGGCCTGGGTTCTAACGATATTGGGCTGGACCGAGGTCAATTGGGCAATGAAGCTGTGGTAAAATTCATTAAAAGTGGTAATAAGTTATTGCTTTTACAACCCAATTTAAAGTTTCGTGCAAATACAGACAATGAGCTGGAAAAAAAATCAATCAACGAAGCGTTTGCAAAATCTGTGTTATTCGGATTTGAAATAAAAGATACGATTGCAAAAAAGTATGTGATCGATCTTACACCCTTTTTAATGCTGGATGCGCACAATGTGGCAGACCGACTTAAAAGTCAGAAGGAAGGAACTTATAAACTGGATAAAACAAGAAACACGCTATGGATGGAGCGAACGAAGTCTTTTCCAAAAAATACAGAATTTGAAGCCTTATTAACTTTTGTAGGTGAACCGAAGGGTAGAAATATTCGCAGTGTTGCGCCAGATGCGGCATCCCTTTCGGTCATACAACACCATAGCTTTGTGGAACTGCCGGATGACGGGTATACACCACGTGTGTTCGATCCTCGAAGTGGTGCAATATCCATTAGCTTTCAGGATTATAGTACGCCCATTTGGGAATCACTTACTAAACGATACATTACCAGACACCGTTTAGAAAAGAAAAATCCAGAAGCTGCAATAAGCGAGGCCAAGGAACCTATTATTTACTATTTAGACCCAGGAACTCCAGAACCCGTGCGTTCTGCGCTTATGGAAGGTGCAAAGTGGTGGAATCAAGCCTATGAAACTATTGGATACAAAAATGCGTTTCAGGTGAAGCTTTTACCAGCAGATGCAGATCCTATGGATGTACGGTATAATGTAATACAATGGGTACACCGTTCTACTCGGGGATGGAGTTATGGCGGTAGTGTGACTGATCCTAGAACGGGTGAAATCATTAAAGGGCATGTAAGTTTGGGAAGTTTACGCATCCGTCAGGATTTTTTAATAGCACAGGCATTAATGAATCAACCTTTTGCAGCACGGGATGATAATTACAAACCAATGCTGGATTTGGCATTGGCGCGTATACGACAACTTTCGGCACACGAAGTAGGGCACACGATCGGGTTTGCCCATAATTTTGCAGCGAGCACTAACAATCGCGCAAGTGTTATGGATTATCCACATCCCACGATCACCTTAAAAAATGGCAATGTAGACTTTAGTGATGCCTATGCTACTGGGATAGGGGACTGGGACAAAGTAACTGTGGCATACTCTTATGGAAACCCTAAAAACAATGCTACGGAAGACGTCTATCTTAACTCGGTTTTAGAAGGCGCTTATGCGAACGGATTGCGCTATATAACCGATAGTGATGCCCGCGCCCAAGGAGGTGCGCATGGCACTGCTCACTTATGGGATAATGGGAAAAATGCTTCGGAAGAATTAGAAAATATGTTACAACTTCGGAAGAAAGCCATTGAAAATTTTTCATCCGATAATATTAGAACAGGGGAACCGTATTCTGTTTTAGAAGATGTGTTTGTACCGCTATATTTTTACCATCGGTTCCAAACCGAAGCCGCGGTAAAGTCTATTGGCGGGCTCGATTATAGCTATGCCGTCAAAGGATACAGTGGAACCATTGTAACTACCCTTTCTAGAAAAGAACAGGAAAACGCGTTAGAATCCGTTTTAAAAACACTTGAGCCTGACGTATTAGCAATTCCTGAAGACAAACTAAAGTTATTTCCGCCGAGAGCGTATGGATACGGTAGGACACGAGAATCGTTTAAAAGCGATATGGGTGTTGCTTTTGATGTCCTTGGTGCCGCTGCCACAGCAAGTGATATGACCTTGGGGCTGCTTTTAAATACGGAAAGAGCCAATAGATTGATCCAGCAAAAGGCGGTAGACTCTAAAAACATAGGTTTAAAAGAAGTCTTAGATGAATTGATAGCGGTTACATTTGCTTCAAAAAAAGGGAGTGACTATGAAAAAGAAGTGCAGCAGACCGTTCAGTTTGAAACGCTTCAACATTTATTGAATTTGGTTGCCAGCAGCAAAAGTATTGCTCAGACAAAAGCGATTACAAATGCTGTGATCAACGATTTGGTAATAATGCTTGCTAAAGATACTTCAGTGTTCAATAATCAGTTATTGATGGAAATTAAATCATTCAGAGAAAAGCCTGAAAATTTTAAAATACTGTCTGTGCCAACAATACCCGATGGAAGTCCCATAGGAAGTTTTCAATGTTTTATAGATTAAAATTAATTTCAAATAATCATGAAAAAATTATTCTTTACGCTCGCTATTTTCACGAGTTTATTCAGTTTTGCTCAAAAAGATAAAGCAGCAGTTGATACGATGGTTGCTCAATTTACACAGAGTTTGGAAGACCGTGGAGTTCTCAATTATTTTTCAACCACCCGCTATTGTGACGGAAACATTGAGATGATACAAATGCCAAATGGTCGAATGTGCGCATCAAAAACAACATTCTATGAAGTGTATGTTTTTTGGCAAGAAGAGAGCAAGAACTATGGAAAAAAAATCGATAATTGCGGGATCTTTGCTTCCATTGAATTAACAAATGGTTCGGTTTACGAGTATTTTATGGATCATGTCTCAGATTTTGAAAAAAATCCGGTGAAGCCATATTCAATTTCAAAAAAAGAAAGCGGTCCTGTAGTGGGGCAGGGTACCGAAATTCATAACTGTCACCATGCCTTTACCTTTAAGGATTTTGATAATGAATTTTCACAAAGTTACAACCTGTTTGACTTGACAAATGATGCTGAAGAAGCAAATACAAATTATGAATATAATAAGGGACTAACATTGGTCACATTAGATATGATGCTTGATGAAGCAATAATAGCAATAGAAGAGAGTCCCAATTTTATACGGATATAATAAAAAATATGATAATAGACTTAAGAAGTGATACGGTAACCAAGCCAACCACAGAGATGATGCAAGCCATATTGGTGGCTGAAACAGGCGATGATGTTTATAAAGAAGATCCTACCGTTAACAAATTAGAAGCTCAGGTAGCAAAATTGTTTGGGATGGAGTCGGCGTTATTCTTTCCAACAGGGAGTATGGCCAATCAAGCAGCCATCAAATTACATACACAACCTGGAGAACAGTTGATATGCGATAAATGGGCACACGTGTATAATTATGAAGGTGGCGGGGTTTCCTTTAATAGTGGCGTTTCTTGTAAACTCGTTGATGGAAATCGTGGTATGATCACGGCCAGCCAAGTAGAAGAAAATATTAATCCGCCAGATTTTTATCACAGCCCTTTAACGACATTAGTCTGTCTTGAAAATACAACGAACAAAGGGGGCGGAGCCTGCTATGATTTTGAAGAAATAAAAAAAATAAGAACCGTCTGTAATAAACACGGTTTAGGGCTACACTTGGACGGGGCGCGTTTAATGAATGCAATTGTGGCCAAAAAAGAAGACCCTAAAGACTACGGGAAGGTTTTTGATACTATATCAGTTTGTTTAAGTAAAGGACTAGGAACGCCAATAGGAACTGTGTTAGTAGGAAAAAAAGAAATTATGAAAAATGCTATTCGGGTACGTAAAGTATTGGGTGGTGGTATGCGACAAATAGGGTATATGGCTGCGGCAGGATTATATGCCCTTGAGAACAATGTAGAACGTTTAGCCCAGGATCATACAAAAGCTTCAGAAATTGCCATGGTTTTAAAAAAGCAGCCGTATGTTTCAAAATTAGAACCTACCGAAACCAATATTGTAATTTTCTATTTGGCCGAAGGATTTTCAGAAGAGAAAATCATGAAAGACTTAGAAGCAAAAGGCGTGCGTATTAGCAATATGGGACATGGTAAATTGCGTATTGTAACACATCTCGACTATACCCAGCATATGCACAAGAAATTACTCGATATTTTGAAAAATTACAAATAGAAAAGCCTTCCTGATAATTTAAGAAGGCTCTAATAACGTAAAGTTTATATTTTTTGGGAAGCTACGTTTTAATCAACTTCTTTTACTTCAGCTTCCGGTGCATTCTTCTTGATGGATTCGATACCATTGTTCATACCAGATTCTGAAGCATACATTTGGCTGCTGCCCACAATCTGTCCATTGGATGATTTTAAATTAAAATGGAACTTTCCGTTTTTGGCGGTTTTGCGTTCCCAGGAATTATCATTCCCACAATTTTTCTTTACAGATTCAATACCATTTGTTGCACTAGCTTTTGATGCATACATTTGACTCGATAGGATTACCTGACCGTTACCTGCTTTCAGTACAAAGTGAAATTTATCGTTGCTTTTTTTCAGTTCGAACATATTTTAATATTTAAAATTAGACTTGTTTTAGAGTTTAAATATCGGAAAAAAAAATAACTTACTAAGCCTTAAGCGATCGACTTAACAATCGTTTATCATTTAGGAAAGTGTTTTTTTTAAATTTTAAAAACAACGCTTGTGGTCGATTTTAGGCTTTATATGACCCTATATTTACTACTTAAACAGATCCATTCCTGGGATATTTGGCATCCCTTCCTTTGCGACGGCGGCAATTTCAGTTTCATTCACTTGTGTCGCTTTTTCGATTGCTTTATTGAGCGTGAGCACAAGATAGTCTTCTAGCTGTTCTTTATCTTTTAACAATGCTTCAGAAACTTCTATGTTTTTGATGCTTCGGTTGGCTGTAATAGTAACTTTTAAAAGTCCGTCCTGACTTTCTTCATCAATTAAAACAGTATCCATGCGCTTTTTAGTGGCCTCTACTTTTTCTTGGGTTTCTTTGAGTTTCCCCATCATTCCCATCATATCTCCAAACATAATTTTATTTTTTAAATGATACGTGCAAATTTACTACTTTGCGGTGGTATAACTCAATCATTTCTTTATGAAAAATCGCTGTCTCGTTTGGTTCTTGTGTCTTATTTTTGCCGCTTCTTGTAAAAACAATGAAATTTCAAATAAATCAATGGATATAATACCTCCAAAAGCAGACAAAATTGCCAAAAACCTAGAAATGCATGGTGATGTACGTACCGATGCGTATTATTGGCTCAACCAAAAAGATGATGCTGAAGTGATAGATTATCTGGAAAGAGAGAATGATTACTACGATAAGATCACTGCGCATACCAAGGATTTTAAAACAAGTCTGTTTGAGGAAATGAAAAGCAGGATCAAAGAGGATGATGAGTCGGTGCCATATTTTTACAACGGTTATTACTACATCACGCGCTTTGAAACAGGGAAGGATTACCCAGTGTACACGAGAAAAAAAGGAAGTTTAGCTGCCCCTGAAGAAATACTTTTTAACGTCAATGAGATGGCCAAAGGGCATTCTTATTACAATCTCAACGGAATAAACATTAGCGAAGACAATAAATGGGCGGCTTTTGGGGTAGATACAGTGAGTAGACGTAAATACACTATTTATATAAAAAATCTGGAGACAGACGAAGTGTTGCCGCAGTCGATTGGGATAACAACAGGTGGTTCTACCTGGTCCAATGATAACAAGACATTATTTTATACACGAAAGGATGATGAGACATTGCGTTCTAATCAGATATTTAGGCATGAACGTGGTACACGACCCCAACAGGATGTCCTTTTGTTTACGGAAGAAGATGACACGTTTAATACCTATGTATACAAAACAAAGTCCAATAAATTTATCGTGATAGGAAGCTCAAGTACGCTTTCTTCAGAATATCAAATTTTGGATGCCAACAAACCATTNGGGGATTTTAAGATGTTTCAGAAAAGAGAAAGAGGCCTGGAATACGGGATATCTCACTACGGAAATAGTTTCTATATCGTTACAAATAAAGACGGAGCGACCAACTTTAAACTCATGAAAACTCCCGAAGAGAAAACCAGCAAGGAAAATTGGAAGGACGTTATTGAACACCGTAAGGATGTGTTTTTAGAAGATATTGATATCTTTAAAGAATATCTGGTAGTAAGCGAACGAAAAAATGGGTTGAATGAATTACGGGTGATGAGATGGGATGATAGTGAGGACTATTATTTGCCTTTCGACAATGAAACGTACACAGCGTACACGACCACAAATCCAGAATTTGATACAAAAATACTTCGGTATGGGTATCAATCCATGACCACGCCAGCTTCGGTGATTGATTTTAATATGGAAACCAAAGAAAAAACGGTAAAAAAGGAAGTTGAGGTTTTGGGAGGTACTTTTGATAAGAATAATTACGAATCGAAGCGTATCTGGGCAACCGCACGAGATGGAGCGCTTGTTCCCATTTCAATAGTTTATAAAAAGGGAATGAAAATGAACGGTGAAAATCCTATTTTACAATATGCCTACGGTTCGTATGGGTATACGATAGACCCTTCGTTCTCAAGTACGCGTTTAAGTCTGTTAGATAGAGGTTTTGCGTTTGCGATAACACATGTGCGTGGTGGTCAATATCTGGGGCGTGAATGGTATGAAAACGGAAAATTATTAAAAAAGAAGAATACGTTTACCGACTTTATAGATGCATCCAAGTTTTTAATTGCTGAAGGATATACTTCAGAAAAACACCTATATGCTTCGGGCGGTTCTGCGGGTGGTTTGCTGATGGGAGCCGTCGTTAATATGGCGCCAGAGCTATATAATGGTGTTATTGCATCTGTACCTTTTGTAGATGTGGTTACTACGATGTTAGATAGCAGTATTCCACTAACAACAGGAGAATATGACGAATGGGGAAACCCGAATGATCCCGAATATTACGAGTATATGAAGTCGTATTCGCCTTATGACAATGTAGTCGAAAAGGAGTATCCAAATATGCTGGTCACTACAGGATATCATGATTCTCAAGTGCAATATTTTGAACCTGCTAAATGGGTAGCAAAATTGCGCGAGTTAAAGACTGGGAACAATATTTTATTGTTTCATACCAATATGGATGCGGGTCATGGAGGTGCTTCAGGAAGATTTGAGGCGCTAAAAGAACTAGCGATGGATTATGCCTTTTTATTGGACTTAGAGGGGATTAAGGAGTAATTGAAAATTTTGACGTACATTTGTACGGTTTTAAAAGTGAGTAAATATCTTACGATTACTAACAAAACAGTTCTTTATGAAACAAGGCATAAAAGCCCATGCTAGTATTTTGGATTTAATAGGAAACACTCCTTTAATCCAATTAAATAAGATTACAGCTTCAATGAAGGGTAATTATTATGCAAAGGTTGAAGGTTTTAATCCTGGTCATTCTGCAAAAGATCGTATCGCATTACATATTATTGAAGAAGCGGAGAAAAAAGGAATCCTAAAATCTGGCGACACTATTATAGAAACAACGAGTGGTAATACTGGTTTTAGTATTGCTATGGTGAGTATTATAAAGGGATATAAATGTATTTTAGCGGTAAGCTCAAAATCTTCTCCAGATAAAATTGACATGCTAAAGACCATGGGTGCCAAGGTATATGTTTGCCCGGCACATGTTAAAGCAGACGATCCTCGCTCGTATTATGAAGTAGCAAAACGACTTCATAAAGAAACTCCAGGATCTGTTTATATCAACCAATATTTTAATGCGTTAAATATGGAGGCACACTATGTTTCCACAGGGCCTGAAATATGGGAACAGACTAATGGACAGATTACCCACCTTGTTGCGTGTAGCGGAACAGGGGGTACCATTTCTGGTACAGCACGGTTTTTAAAAGAACAAAATCCAGCAATTAGGATCATTGGTATTGATGCCTATGGTTCGGTATTACAGAAATACCATGAAACAAGAGAATTTGATGCCAACGAGATTTATCCGTACCGAATAGAAGGGTTGGGTAAAAACTTGATACCGACAGCTACAGATTTTGACGCGATTGATGAATTTGTAAAGGTTACAGACGAAAGTAGCGCACACACCGCAAGAGAAATTGCTAAAACTGAAGGATTGTTCGTAGGCTACACCAGTGGCGCAGCCATGCAAGGGTTAAAGCAACTGGAAGAAGAAGGTGAGTTCACAGAAGACAGCAATATTGTAGTCATCTTCCCTGACCACGGATCCCGTTATATGAGTAAAATTTATAACGACGAATGGATGGAACAACAAGGATTCTTAGACATTGAAACTGTAAAGGAAGACGGCATTTCCTATATAAAATAAAGGCATTAAATAGTTAACGGATCCCGATATCATGTTTGGTATCGGGATTTTTTTATTTGAGATATAATGATTTGAACATTTGATGTTGATAAATTGAGTGCTGAGTTTTAGAAATTTATTGCAATCCTACTTTATTTGAGTACTTTTGCGGCTTATAAATAAACTATTGACTATAGATGAAGGATTTATTTGATAAGATTTATAAAGACAAAGGACCTTTAGGTAAATGGGCGGAGCAGGCAGAAGGATACTTTGTATTCCCTAAATTAGAAGGTGAGATAGGAAACCGAATGCGTTTTAATGGCAAAGAGGTAATTACCTGGAGTGTGAATGACTATTTAGGACTTGCCAATCATCCAGAAGTACGTAAAGTGGATGCCGAAGCAGGAGCAAAATATGGGTCAGCATACCCTATGGGAGCTCGTATGATGAGTGGACATACAGATATGCATGAGCAGTTGGAGAATGAATTGGCAACTTTTGTAGATAAAGAGGCGGCGTACCTGTTAAATTTTGGATATCAAGGAATGGTGTCTACCATAGATGCATTGGTTTCTAAAGACGATGTGATTGTTTATGATGTAGATGCACACGCATGTATTATCGATGGCGTACGATTGCATTTGGGGCAACGTTTCACGTACAAGCATAACGATATGGAAAGTATCGAGAAAAACTTGCAACGTGCTACTAAAATGGCCGAAAAGACTGGCGGAGGTATTCTTTTAATATCTGAAGGTGTTTTTGGAATGCGAGGCGAACAAGGAAAACTAAAAGAAATTGTAGCCCTTAAGAAAAAATTTAACTTCAGATTATTTGTTGATGATGCCCATGGTTTTGGAACGCTAGGTAAAACTGGTGCTGGAGCAGGTGAGGAGCAAGGAGTACAGGCAGATATCGATGTGTATTTTGCCACGTTTGCGAAATCGATGGCAAGTACCGGTGCTTTTATTGCGGCTGACCAAGAAATTATAAACTATCTTAAATATAACCTACGCTCACAGATGTTTGCAAAATCATTGCAAATGCAGTTGGTGGAAGGTGCCTTAAAAAGATTAGATATGTTGCGTACCATGCCTGAGCTTAAAGAAAAGCTTTGGGAGAACGTAAATGCCTTACAAAACGGACTTAAAGAAAGTGGTTTTGATATTGGTACTACGCAGAGTTGTGTAACTCCGGTGTACCTCAAAGGAAGTATTCCAGAAGCTATGGCGTTGGTTAAGGATCTTCGTGAAAATCACGGTGTTTTTTGTTCTATCGTTGTATATCCTGTAATCCCTAAAGGATTGATATTGCTTAGAATGATCCCGACGGCTTCTCATACGATGAAAGATATCGATGAGACGTTAGTAGCTTTCTCATCCATAAGAGAACGTTTAGAGAATGGAACCTATAAAAGGCTTTCGGCTGCAGTAGCTGCGGCTATGGGAGAATAAAAATAAAGTACGAGGTACGATTGCCGAAGTACGAATTAAAAAAACCACGAATATCCTTTATACTGGTATATTCGTGGTTTCTTTATTTATATTAAATAACTGTCAAAAAAAACACTTAGATTTCCGAAATCGTCGCAAGAATAGCTTCTGCTATCTCACTTTGTGTATCAGGGTTTGTTAACGTTTCAATATCTTTAGTATTGGTCAAAAAGCCCAGTTGTAAAAGGATGGAAGGCGCTTTAGAGTTTTTAAGAATAAAGAAGTTCGCATTTTTAATTTTTGATTTAGAAAACAGATTACTTTCATCTATTTTTTTCTTTGCTAATTCGGCAATGTTTTTAGACTTTTCATTCGGTTCCAAAGTGCTGTAAAATATCTCTGCACCCGTATTACGCTTGTTCTTACTTTGATTCACATGAAGTGAAAAAACCACATCTGGATTTAGTTTGTTGATGAGCGCCACCCGATCCGTCAAAGAAACCATCGCATCACCAGCACGTGTAAAATGAATCTCTAGATTTTCATTGGTATTTAATAGCGCAATTTTTTCTGAAATTTGTCGTACAATTTCTTTCTCGCTGTAAAACCCAGCATTTCCACCTGAATCTGTACCGCCATGACCTACGTCGATTACTGCGACGATTTTATCGGTGTCATTGTTCTGTTGGATCGTAAAAGCAAAAGTGGAAACAATCAGCACGGCCAGTGCTATTTTAAATAGGTTTTTCATATAGTTTGGTATTGATTAGTCCTATTATAACTGAAAATACACCCAATTATTACAAATCTTTCCGAAACGTACTGCGTTCTTTATGCTGAACAGGATTGTAGTCTTTCCATAAAAGTTGTACTGCGGTGTTTTCTTTAAGTTCAGGGTTTGTTTCTACGGTATCAATCCCTTTACTGTTAAACAGGTTCTGCATTTCTTCAAAAATAATGGCTGTTACACCTTTTCCTTGGTATTCGGGATCGATTCCTATGAGGTAAAAAGCAGCACGATCATTTTTACGCTGGGCTTGCCAAAGATGATACCATCCTAGCGGAAATAAGCTCCCATTGGCTTTTTTCAACGCTTTGGTAAAAGAAGGCATTACGATGGAAAAAGCGATCAAAGTTCCGTTTTTATCTTTGATACAGGTAATATAATCGGGTTGTATAAAGGTGAAGTACTTTTCTTTATAATAGTCTATTTGATATTGCTGAATGGGTACAAAGGTTTGAAGGGTGTTGTATGTTTTGTTCAACAACTCAAACATGGTATCCACATACGGCAGGATTTCTTTTTTATTATTAAACCGAATGACCGAAAGTTCATACCGCTGTTTGATGATACTGGAAAATTTAGCAACTTTTTCTTTAATAGAAGGTGGGATCGATAATTTGTATTCCACCCAAGTTGCTTGCTTCTCAAATCCCAATTTTTCAAAATGATCTGCGTAATAAGGATAATGATACCAAGTGATCATGGTGTTCATTTCGTCATAACCTTTCGTTAGAATGCCCGCTTTCTCCATATTTGAAAAACCAACAGGACCTTCGGCATATTCCAGGTTATGTTTTCGTCCCGTTTCATAGACCTTTTCTAACAACGCTTTGGTCACTTCGATATCATCTATAGCATCAAACCACCCAAAACGAACCTTTTTCTTTCCTATTTCATTTATTTCTAAATGATTTACAATAACCGAAATCCGACCCACAGTTTTTCCATCTCTTTGAGCGAGATAGTAGGATGCTTCGGCATTTTTAAAAACAGGGTTCTTATCAGAGTCAAGGGTTTCCATCTCGTCTTTAATCAACGGTGGCACCCAGTAAGGACAGTCTTTATACAGTTTAAAAGGAAAGGTTACAAACTGTTTTATGTCTTTTTTGGTAGTTGCTTGTAATACTGTTATCATATAATTTGCTATAGGGAGTCGCCGTCGGGATCAAAGCCATCTTTACGTTTGTTCCGTTTTTTTTCAGCTTTCTTTTTTGCTTTATCTTCTCTACGTTTATTGCGTCCACTACGACCGGTCTCTTCAATAAAGGTGTCTTTGTTGTGCATATCAAATCGATACGCCACACCAAATCTTCCGAAGGTACGAGAAGGAGTGTCTTTAAAATTCAGTAAAATAGAACCATCAACCTCCAGATCTTTCGTAATTAATACTGAAACGCCACCTCTAAAAATCTGGTCGGCATAAAAATCACTTTTATATCCTTGATTCTCTACAAAAATAGAAAACCATTCGGTGGGTGTATGGGTTAAGGTTAAAATATATCCATAGGTTGGGAAATCTGTTGTAACGCGATCGGCAATAATATTTGTTACAAAAACGAAACCGCCTATAAAGTTGTTTTGGGTGGCTAAAACGATTTTCGGACTTATGGTTGATTCAAATTCTGGTGTAAACGGATTATCTTCAAAGTCAAAATTTGCTCCCGCATATATTGAAATGGCTGGGATTAAATCTTCCCATTGCGTTCTGTTATTTGCTTTCCAGCTATATAAATTAGGTCCTTCTAAGGCACGTTTTCTGTTTGGATCGTAAATTAAATATTTTGCTCCAATGGTGTTGCTTCTAAAATTACTAAAACTGAACTCACGATCGATGGCACCTCGGGTGTCGGTCACATTATTGGACTGAAAGGAACCAATAATACTGATTTCTAACTCTTCTTTCAGTAAACCATACCGAACGGCATAATCTATTAAAAATGCATTGGTTTCTGTCTCAAGCAAGCGGTGGTCTTCTTTTCCCAACCCAAAACCAGCTTCAAACTGCAATACATTAGTCCCTACTGAAAAAGCTCCTTGCGATTCTCCCGGTCTATTGGCGTTTAAACTTTCAGTATACTGCGCAGTAAGTATATTAAACGGCATTAATAGTATAGGTAGTAGGAATAAAAATAGGTTGCGCATAGTTTGTGGCTTTAGGTCAAATATAAGATTTTATCATTTATTTAGTAGTTCATGGCGTTCTTTTTATAAAGCTATTATTACTTTTGAAAAAAAAATAGTGCACTCGCTATGATGACTTTGTTAAAAACGATATTAATTATCCTTCTGGTATACTTTGGGCTTAAGTTTTTAATTAAACTTATTGCACCCTATGTTATGCGTTATATCGCTAAAAAGGCGGGGGAAAAGTTTGAAAAAGCCTTTAGAGGCTCTACACAATCCAATCCTGAACGCGAAAAAGAGGGTAGTATAACCATAGATAAAGTCCCTACAAAAGGGAAAAAATCAAAATCAACTGTAGGTGAATACGTGGATTATGAAGAAATTGATTAATTTTCACAATTCATAGTTTAGCTACTTTTATGCAAAATTCTTTTAAAAAAATTCTCCCACATTTAGTTGTCCTTATACTCTTTGTGATTGCTTCCCTGGCTTATTTTAGCCCTGTATTATCAGGAAAAACGATCTATCAAAATGATATCGCACAATATGTTGGGATGTCTAAACAACAAAAAGATTATAAAGAAGCGACTGGTACCGAAACGTATTGGACGAATTCTGCTTTTGGTGGGATGCCTACCTATCAACTAGGAGCGCGCTATCCTCATAACTATATTAAGCAATTAGATTTAACACTTAGGTTTTTGCCAAGACCTGCGGACTACCTACTCTTATATTTTATTGGTATTTATATTCTGTTTTTAGTCTTAAAAGTGGATTATCGACTGGCCTTTCTAGGGGCGATTGCGTT
>JGI24525J20082_1000557_pt1 | contig 18097 bp, 15 predicted proteins | sample LinPmetageLP50_FD_20082 | JGI IMG/M metagenome (IMG submission 20082) | reverse complement strand
CCACCCAGCAACAGAAAACGCTCAGCCCGTTCCAGGGAGCGGGAGAAGGTCTCGCCGTCTCGCACACCCTCCCACTCGTGGCTGGGCTCCAGACGTGGCTGCAGCCAACCGTAGTAATCGTCGAGCAGCGCTTCTTCACCGGCAAACAGGTACACGTATTCAACCCGACTGCCCTCCTGAATCACACCGGTGGCGCCAACGTCATCCACGTGCATCATTACCCGCGGCGCCAGAGCGGACATATTGAAGCCGCCGTCCGGCTCACGCACCAGCAGGCCGGAAATGATCAGCCCCTGATTACCAACCTCCAGGGTGTCTCCCAATTCAAGCTCCAGGAGTCGCAGCAAACGCGGGTTGATCCAGACCTCGCCCGGCGCAGGTCCATGGGCAACCGTTTGCCTCGGCGCCTCCGCACCCTCCTGGTATTCCACTTCGCCCCGCAGCGGGTATGCGTTGTTCACCGCTTTGACCGACACCAGCTGGAAATTCCCGGCACCAAAGACCATCGTGGAGAATTCGACCATACGGGCCGTTTCCAGCCCTCTTTGCTCGGCTTCCTGCATCCAACCCTCAGGAATCGGGCGGCCGTTTTCCGCTTCCAGTTGGCGGTCCGCGGCAAGAAAAGAGCTGGCTGACGACACCAGGGTACGCTGCAACTGGCTGGCGAACAGGGCAATGGTTGCTACCGTGGCAACCGCGATGATCAGTGCCGAGAGCACCACACGAACATCCCGTTCCCGCCAGTCACGTTTGACCGACATGAGTTTCTTTGAAGCCGCCATCAGTTCACCGCTTCTGGCTGAGGGGCCGTCGAGGGCTCGGTCAATACACCGGCCTCGATATTGAATTGTCGGCCACAGCGGGCGGCAAGCCGTTCGTCGTGGGTCACCATGACCAATGTTGTGCCCTGCTCCCGATTCAGGGTCATCAACAGGTCGGATACGTCAGCGCCAGTGCGGTTGTCGAGATTGCCCGTGGGTTCGTCGGCAAACAGGATGGCCGGCTCGGAGGCAAAGGCGCGAGCAATGGCCACCCGCTGCTGTTCGCCACCGGAAAGCTGCCTCGGGGTGTGAGAGAGCCGTTCGCCAAGCCCGACTCGTTCCAGTAACTCCTTTGCTTTGGCTTTCGGAGAATCGAAACCGCCCAGCTCCAGCGGCAGCATAACGTTCTCCAGCGCGGTCAGGGCCGGCAATAACTGGAATGACTGGAACACGAAGCCAACACGGCGGGACCGGAGTTTCGCGCGTTCATCCTCACTGAGCTTGCTGATCACCGAACCATCAAGTTCAACAGTGCCATCAGATGGGGTATCCAATCCGGCCAACAGCCCCAACAACGTGGTTTTTCCGGAGCCGGAGCGCCCGACAATGGCGACGGATTCACCCCGGTTGATTTCCAGGCTGACCCCCTGCAAGATCGTCAACGTATCTGTCTCCAGGCTGACCTTGTGCGTCAGGTTACTGACTTTCAGCATGGGGCTAACATTATCCGGTTTGTGATCACTTAAGTCGCTCACGAGCTCTCCACAACGGTTGTCTTGAACACAGGACCTCTATGCATACGGTATTTTTACGCCTGAGATCAATAGTTTTTCTCGCTTTAATGTGTGTTGGTGCCCAGGCTCAGGCCAGCCAGAGCACACTGATGATCGTTGGCGACAGCCTCAGCGCAGCCTACGGCGTGCAAACCGGGGAATCCTGGGTGGCTCTGCTTCAGGAACGGCTCGAGGGCGAGGGCCTGGACCACTGGCAGGTGGTGAACGCTAGCATCAGCGGCGAAACCACCGATGGCGGTCTGCGCCGCCTGCCGGATCTTCTGGATAAGAATGAACCCGCCGTTGTTGTCATCGAGCTCGGTGGTAACGATGGCTTGCGGGGATTTCCGCCCAACGTTATCCGCCAGAACCTGGCCCGGATGATTGAGCAGGTAAAGGAGGCGGGCGCCGAAACCCTGCTGGTGGGCATGCAGATTCCGCCCAATTACGGTCAGCGATATACCCGCGCCTTCGCGGACATTTACCCCGAACTTGCCGACAAATACGAGACCGAACTACTCCCCTTTTTCCTGGAAGGTATCTATGACCAGGAAGGCATGATGCAGGGCGATAGCATCCATCCAACGGCAGAAGCGCAGGGTCAATTGCTCGATAACATCTGGCCAGTACTGGAACCCATGCTCAGGGAATAGCCCTGCTTTAAGCCACCAGCGTGCGGGCATGTGCCACAGCCCGCCGCTCCGACCAGTAATAGCCATCCTGAACGTGCTCAACAAAGCCGACATGGCCGCCCCAACGGGGCGCTTCCAGCCGCACGTAAGAGCCCAGTTGCACACGGGACTCCGGAAAACATTGCCGGGACAGGAACGGGTCATCGGCAGCGTTAACCATCAGCGCCGGCACACGGATGTCCTTTAAAGTCCACAAGGCAGAACAGTTTTCCCAATAGTCCCTGGCATCTCGGAAACCGTGTAACGGGGCGGTGTAGCGGTCATCAAACTCATGGAAACTGCGAATCTTTTCAAACCCGGTAATATCGATCAGCCCCGGGAATCGTTTCGACTTCTCTTCCATCTTCGCGTGAAGGTCACGCAGAAAACGTTGCATGTAGATACGCCGGCTGGGCCGGGCCAGCGTATCGGCACTGCCGGCCAGGTCACAGGGTACGGAGTAGGTGATAGCGCCGCAGATACGGCTATCCACCTGCTCTGACTTCTGCCCGAGGTATAGCAGAGTGAGGTTACCGCCCATGCTGAAGCCCGAGAGCATCACTTTTCCATACCCCTGAGCAAGTCCATGCTGCACGACCCTGTCCAGGTCGCCAGTTGCGCCGCTGTGGTAAAAGCGGGGCTGATGGTTCATCACACCGCCGCACGAACGAAAGTTCCAGGCCAATACATCCCAACCGTCGTTCAACAGCGCGCGCGCCAATCCCTGCATGTAAGGACGCTGACTGTGCCCTTCCAGGCCGTGGGATAACACCGCCAACCGGTCGTTCCCCTGGCGATACCAATCCAGATGTAACTCGTCATCGTCCTCTGTTGGCAGCGATTCCCTGACCGGCTTTGTCAGTGACACCTTGCGAAACAGAGTCGGCCAGACAGACTGGACGTGGCCATTGCGCAACCACAGGGGTGGCTTGTAATATAGATTGTGGTCGTACAAAATTTAACCTTTCAATTCATGGGGTTGACGCCGCCGGGCAAAGTCCCTATTATGCGCGCCATTCCGACTTTGTTCCCCGATAGCTCAGTTGGTAGAGCAACGGACTGTTAATCCGTTTGTCGCTGGTTCGAGCCCAGCTCGGGGAGCCATTTACAGCACCTCCTCTCGCTGCATGAACTCCCGCAGCACCCGAAACAACGTCACCCCATCTCTGGTTCCTGCCATTTCCCGGATTGAGTGCATGCCAAACTGTGGCACACCGATATCCAGCGTTGTCACCCCAAGATTACCGGCGGTGAGCGGGCCAATCGTGCTTCCACACCCCATGTCACTGCGCACCACAAAAGTTTGATATGGCAGGTCAAGCTCATCACTGATGTGGCGGTACAACGCTGCTGAGCGGCTGTTGGTGGCGTAACGCTGGTTATGGTTGACCTTGATCACTGGCCCCTGGTTCAGAAGCGGGCCGTGGTTCTCGTCGTGCCTGTCCATGTAGTTGGGGTGGATACCATGAGCGTTGTCCGCCGAGATCATCATCGAGCGGGCAATCGCGCGCGCCCGACCCTTACCGCACCAACGGTCCAGAACCGCTGACAGGAACGGCCCCTGAGCCCCTTCCGCCGACATGCTGCCCACTTCCTCGTGGTCGTTGCATACCAGCAGCGCCGGTTCGTCTCCGGATGATTCGATCAAAGCCTGCAGCCCTATGTAACAGCTCAGCAGGTTATCCAGCCGTGCCGATGCAATGAAGTCCTCGCGCAGCCCCACCAGCGATGCTGGCTGGGCGTCGTAAAAGCCAAGTTCATAGCCCAGAATTTTACGAACGCGGACACCCGGGGCCTCCGTGGCCAATTGGTCGGTCAGCAGATCGGTGAAGCGGGTGGTGTCGTCCTCCGGCACTTGCATCAATACCGGCGGAAGATCGGTTTGTGGATTAACCGTGCGATTGCTGTTGGCTTCCCGGTCCAGGTGAATGGCAAGGCTGGGTATATACGCCACGGCCTTGCGAAAATCGATCAGTGTGTCTTTCACCGACCCGGACTCATCCACGTAAGTGACCCGACCCGCCAGGGACAGGTCACGATCAAACCAGGGATTCAGCAACACGCCGCCGTACACTTCCACACCCAACTGGAAAAACCCCTTGCGGCGCAGTTCCGGGTTAGGTTTCACCTTCAGACAGGGGCTGTCGGTGTGGGCACCCACCATACGAATACCGGCTTCCGCGGGGTCGCGGCGACCAGTGCGGAACGCCACGATGGATGAGCCGTTACGGATGGCGTAATAGCCCTGCCCCGCTTCCAGTTCCCAGTCTTCTTTCTCATCCAGGGCCCTGAAACCCGCCTGATCAAGACGATGCTTCATACTGGCTACAGCGTGCCAGGGGGTCGGTGATGCGTTCAGAAATTCGAGCAGATTGGTGTTAAATTCAGCGTGTTCCATGATGTCCCTGATAAACTGATAATTGCGGCGCCAGTATGGCATGATGGCGCCCGACGTCATATCCGTACAAAACGGCTGCCCGCGCAGCCCGGCTACCCGGAGAGTGTACCTTGCCCGCACCGCGTTTTCTTGATATTGAATACTGCCAGACCGACGACGTTCTGTTCCCCGTGGCCATGGCCTGGTCACTGGAAGACGGTCAGATGAAAACCGTCGTCATCGCCCCGGCCGACGAATGGATACCGGAAGACGCCGACCTGGGCGATATCGACCTGCTCTACCTGGAAGAACAGGGCGTGCCCCTGATCGAACTGGCCCAGGAGCTTCATCAGGACCTGCCCGACCAGACGGTTTACGTGGACGGCATGGATCCGGACGAAATCCTGGTGGATCTGATCTTCACCGCCGTCGCCATGGACGCGCCCTTCGAAATCGCGGGCATGGAAGAACTGGTCACGTCCCTGCCCCGGGAAGCACTGGACGACCGACGCAGGCAACTGCTGTCCGACGAAGGCCTGGAACCTCAATTGCCCGAAAACGGGGTATATGCACTGTTATTGATTGCACGTGAGGAAGGCTTCTTCGACTGAACCCCATCCTACAACGTCGCTGGCAATGCGAACTGTGACTTGGGTCGACGTAACAAACAGTTACAGAAGGCAGAATCTGTCGGAATCCGACAACGCCAGGAAGCCCAATAACAATGAACACGCTGTTGCGACACCTCTTCACGGCCGCCACGCTTTCCGCAGCATTGCTCACACCGGTCATGGCCAGCGCACAGGATAAAGTTCCCCGCGAAGGCATGACCTACGTCGGCATTCTGGCCACCGGCCTCAACCACCGGTCTGTAGGCCAGAACACCCTCGAAACAGCCTGGTCAACCACAGGATCCATGGTGCTTGGAACGCATATTTCCGAGTATTTTCACGTGGAGATCCGCGCAGGTGCAGGTACCACCACCGCCGAAATCGACAACGAACTGGAATTGGACATCGAGTACTTCGCCAGTTGGTACATCGGCGGCCATTACCCGATCACCGATTACGCCAACGCCTATGCCCAGTTCGGGTTTTCCCACGTCCAGGGGGTTGCCACTCTGACTCCGCTGGGCAAGGCCCGGGAAGCCGATCCTGACGATGACTCGCCCTACGCCTCAATCGCGGACGAATATCCGGACAGTTCCTTCAGCGTGAGCTGGCTGCTTGGCCTGGATTTCGAGGTTATCGATAACGGTTTCATCGTCCTGGAAGGTGGCCGGTTATTTGAAGACACCGAAACCGGCGCGAACACCTTCCAGTTCTCAACCGGGTTTAAATACGAGTTCTGACCTGCCAGCACCGGTGAATTCGAGCATTGCGCTGAAAATCCCGGTCCAGGGTGTCCCGGGTCACTTCTTCAATGGCGAACTCCTCTTCCAGGCTCTCATCCAGCTTGAAGCGCCGGAAGTTGGTCGAAAAAATCAGCAGGCCCTCTGAGGTCAACCGCTGCATCGCCTGGCGTATCAACCGGCCATGGTCTTTCTGGATATCCAGTACCCCGGCCATGCGGGCGGAATTCGAGAAGGTGGGCGGGTCCATAAAAATCAGGTCAAAACGCTGATCGCTGGTTGGCTTGCCCGCCAGCCACGCCAGGCAATCCGCCTGCTCCACCCGGTGATGGGATGCATCCGCACCGTTAAGCGCGAGATTCTCCTGAGCCCAGTTCACATAGGTTTTCGACATGTCCAGGCTCAGTGAACGGGTCGCGCCGCCGACCGCTGCGTGCACGGTGGCCGCTCCGGTATAACAGAACAGGTTCAGAAACCGCTTGCCCGCAGCATTCTGCTGAATCCAGTTGCGTACTGGTCGATGGTCCAGGAACAGGCCCGTATCCAGATAATCCTTGAGGTTCACCTTCAGAACACAGCCATGTTCGTGAACGTTAAAAAACTCTCCGCTGGCTGCCTGCTTTTCGTACTGGCTGGTACCTGTCTGCCGCTGTCGTTGCTTGCAGACCATGTCTTCCCGCTCGACACCGATGGCGTCGGGAATCACCGCCAGAGCCTCGGCCAACCGTTCCCGTGCGGAACGCTCGTCGACTGACTTGGGAGCAGCGTACTCCTGAACGTGGACACGACCCTCGTAGACATCAATAGCGAGTGCAAACTCGGGCATATCGGCGTCATACAGGCGGTAACAGCCGATACCCTGCTTGCGGGCCCACTGGCCGACGGTCTTCATATTTTTCTTCAGGCGATTGCGCAGCATCGCAGCGCGCTCTTCATTGGCGATGCGAGGCGTCACCTCGCCAGGTACATCGGGCTCCCGCGGTGTCATGGCGCTGGCGTCATCCACGTTGAACAACAGCAACTGCGCCGGCAACTTGCCGTTGTAGAGTCGGTACTGCTTGTAGCTACGAAGGCCTATGGATTTGCCGTACTCGGGCGCACCGGTGAATACGCCAAACCGCCAGCCCGGCAACGCTTCCTTAACGGCTTCACCCAGGGCGCGATAAAGACCACCCAGCTCCTTGCGTTCGCTCAGGCGCTCGCCGTAGGGAGGGTTAACCAGCACCAGGCCGGTCTCGGCCCAGGCCTCTTCGCGGCTGAACTGGTCAACTCCCCGCTGCTTGATGGTTACGATGCCTTCCAGGCCGGCCCGTTGCAGGTTGTTCCCCGCGGTTTGTATCACCCCTCGATCCTGATCAAAGCCCAGGAAGGCAGGAACGCGCCCCTCAATGCCCTGCTTGCCGGTATAGGCGCGCTTCTCGGCTTCCTGGCGCAGTGACAACCACAGGTCCGGCTGGTGGCCCAGCCAACGCTCAAAACCGAAACGTTCGCGCTTGCGGCCGGGCGCCAGATCCAGAGCCATCATGGCAGCCTCAATCACCAGCGTGCCGGAACCACACATAGGGTCGATGAAATCGCCGCCGGCTTTCGCCAGCTCCGGCCAACCGCACCTCGTCAGCAGAGCCGCCGCCAGATTTTCCTTCAGTGGCGCTGCCCCCTTTTCCGTGCGATAGCCCCGCTTATGGAGGCTGTCGCCGCTCAGGTCGATGCCTACCGACAGTTTGCCGCGATTCAGGCGTGCGGATACCGTTACATCCGGGTTTTTGGCGTCCACGGAAGGCCGCTGACCACTGGCACTGCGCAGACGGTCCACAATGCCATCCTTCACTCGCTGGGCACCATATTGCGTGTTTCGGATGGCTTCGTTCTGACCGACAAAGTTGACGCGAAAACTGCCATTCATCGGAATATGCTGCTGCCACTCCAGATCCGTCACACCCCCCAGCATCTGGTCACCGGAGGTGGCATCCACGTCCGCCAGATGAAGGATGACCCGGTTTGCGAGCCTCGACCACAGGCAGGCACGATAGCCACTTTCAAGGGTGCCGTTGGCCCAGACACCTGCCGGTGCGTTCCGGACCGGGTCCATGCCGAAGGTACGCAGTTCGTCCTCCAGCAAATACTCCAGGCCCTTGGGGCAGGTTACGAAAAAGTTAAGGTCTGACACGTTCGACTCCTGAGTCGTTTCTACGGTGGCTAAGGTCGTGGGATTAGCGCATTTTCCGAGGTTTTCACTGGCTTGTTATGTCACACAACTATAAGAGAAGCTTCATATAGATGAAATAAATAGTGTACAAGGGCGCTGGCTTAGTCTTACCTTGTAGGTGACGCGTCGTTCCGGGGAGCCAACAAAGGGCTCCCTGTTAACAGGATCCTGACTGCTCTGGCCATACCTGACAATAGTGGGTTACCCCGGAAGGGTTGCCCCAAGTCCCGGCCACGGCAGATGTGTACACGCTTGTTCTGTTAATCCATCAGTGAGGAACGGCATGAAAAGACAGAAAAGAGATATGTACGCTCGTGCATTCAAACGGGGTTACCTGGCCGGCGTGTCCGGTAAAGCAAAAGACAGTTGCCCGTTGGAACAGCCGGAAGTTCGCCAGGAATGGCTCAACGGGTGGCGAGAAGGCCGCACAGATCAATGGGAGGGCATGACCGGCGTATCCGGCATCCACAGACTGGCAAACGTAACGGCATAACGTTGTTTGTCAGCACCCCGAATCTTTAATCTGATCTTTCAACAACACACAATTTGGCGCAGTACCCAGAGCAACCCAAACGGGTCCTCCCGACCCGTACCATGCGATGAAACGCCACGGGGTTTATTCCCCGCACGGGCCCGCTAAGCGGGCCCACTTTATTTCTGGCCTCACTTCCTGGCACACCTCATGGCACACCGTTCTCACCACCGCATCAAGTCAGACGCCGAATCGCGTCGACCGACTCCCGGATCAGCGCCGGACCGCGATAGATAAAACCGGTATAAATCTGCACTAACTTTGCGCCGGCACGAATTTTCTCAGCCGCGCTGTCACCGTCGGTAATGCCGCCTACCCCGATAATCGGTAACGACTCTCCCAGTTCCGCATACAGAGCCTGAATCACCCGGGTGGAAGACGCCTTTACCGGCGCCCCGCTGAGCCCCCCAGCTTCTTCCGCGTACCGATGCCCTGCAACGGCCTCGCGGCTGATGGTGGTATTGGTGGCTATGACACCGTCCAGCCCCGACTCTTTCAGGGCGTTGGCCACAAAGCGCACTCCGTCGTCGTCCATATCCGGGGCGATCTTCACCGCCAACGGCACGTAGCGCCCATGTTCCTTCTCACAACGTGCCTGCTCCTCCTTGATGGCGTGCATCAGGCCCTTTAGAGAGTCGCCAAACTGAAGATCCCGCAGACCGGGCGTATTGGGGGATGATACATTCACCGTGATGTAGTCAGCGCGGGAATACACCGCCGCGATACCTTTGCGATAATCTGACTCGGATTCCTCGTTGGGTGTGGCCTTGTTCTTGCCGACATTGATACCCAGTACGCCGGCGTAACGACGCTTGTCCACCTGATCCAGCAGGTGCTCAAGGCCATGATTGTTAAAACCCATCCGATTGATAATGGCGCTGTGCTCAGGGAGCCGGAACATTCTCGGCTTCGGGTTGCCGGGCTGAGCCAGAGGCGTGACAGTGCCTACTTCGATAAACCCAAATCCCAATGCGCCCAGGGCATCCAGATGATCAGCGTTCTTGTCGAGCCCTGCAGCCAGCCCAACGGGATTGGGAAACTCCAGGCCCATCACCTTGGTTGGCAGCGGCTCCGGCTTGCTGACGAGCGCCTGGAGCAACCCGAGCTTTCCTGCCATATCGAGCCCCGACAACGTCAGGTTATGAGCAGTCTCCGGTGGCAGCCGGAACAGCAGTTCGCGCATAATGCCATACATACACAATCTCCCTGATCGAGAACGATGCGGAGTATACCGGAAGTTTTCCACAGCATCGCCCTACACCTTAAATATGACGGCTAAATGTCTGTAGCGTTAAGCTCTTGTGACCTTTTCCACGGAATCTGTGGATAACCCTGTTGAAAATCGCGGGGCAACGCGGCCGAACCCTTGATATTCGCGCCAGCCTACAGATTGATCATTTTTTGATCAGTTTATTTATTTATAAATATCAAATAGTTACGGAGCCTTTTCTGTCACGGCAGGCAGTTCAGTCACAGAATGTTACGTCATTCAGCGATTCCGCCCATGTGCATAAAACATACAGTGGCAGGTTCGTTATACTGACGATCAGGCCCACGGAGAACCTCAATGACGGACCAGCAGACCTTTTCCTCCCAAGAACACAAGGGACTCCCCCAGGAGCGCAGGGCAGCATCGCGTGTAACCGTTATCGGAATGCTACTGGATGGTGTACTGGGCATTCTCAAGGTCATCGCCGGAACGCTGTTTCATTCCCAGGCGCTGTTGGTGGATGGCATTCATTCCTTTACGGATGTCGCATCGGACCTGGTCGTACTGGGCGTCATGCGGGTGTCCCGTCAAGCGCCAGACCAGGACCATCCTTATGGCCACCAACGCATAGAAACCATGGGCACCATGGTGCTCGGCAGCATCCTCATTGCCGTTGGCGCGGCCCTGGCCTGGGATAACACCCTGCGACTGCTTGATGGCGGCGCTGTGAACATTCCCGAATGGCCGGTGTTGGTGGCAGCCGTCATCTCCATTGCCAGCAAGGAATGGATCTATCGCTACACACGCCGGGTTGGCATAGCGATCCGTTCGGACCTGATCATCGCCAATGCCTGGCACAGCCGCACTGATGCCCTCTCCTCCGTGGTGGTGCTCTTCTCGACCATCGGCGCCATGCTGGGCTACCTGTGGCTGGACATTCTCGCGGCAGTGATTATCTCCGGGATCATCATTCACATCGGTTGGCGCTTCACCCGCGACAGCGTGAAAGAACTCGTCGATACAGGCCTGTCCCCGGAAGATACCGAAGCACTGAAACACATCGCCAGTAAGACCGACGGCGTGCGCAACGTGCATGAACTTCGCAGCAGGCGCATGGGGCATGACATCCTGCTGGATGTGCACCTCGTGGTGTCGCCGGAGATCAGTGTCTCCGAAGGGCATCAGATAGGAATGCAGGTGGTAAAAGCCATGCGCAATGCCCTGGACAACATTCTCGACATCAATTTCCACATTGATGCCGAGAACGACGAAATCCACCCCCAGACCTCCGAGCAACTGCCCGCTCGAGCGGAAATCCGCGAGGTACTTCACCAACACATAGAAAACCTGCCGTCCAACAACCGGCTACGGCTGCATTACCTCCGCAACCGGGTCCATATGGAACTGTTTATGGAGATTCCTGAGTCTGAGGCACTTCCTGACGCCCGTCAGATCAGCGAGGACCTTGGCCGCTACGCGTGGTTCGGCAGCCTCAGGATATGGCACGCCCATACCGAGAACTGACAGGGCGTCTGTCTAGCGACGCCGCTTTTCCTCCATGCGGGACAGGAACTCCTGCATGATCAGGGTGTATAACTCCCCTCCCAGGAANCGATCCTCAACCCCGGCATCAATGCTGGGGTTGTCGTTTACCTCAATGACTGCCACTCGGTTACCAGACTGTTTGATGTCCACACCGTAAAGGCCATTGCCGATCAGACGTGTGGCGTTGAGCGCTGCCTGGATGACGTTCCGGGGCACCTCGTACGTCGGCATGGTATCGAAACCACCGCTGTCCACTTCCGCGCCACCGTGTTGGTAGATCTGCCAGTGTCCCTCCACCATGTAGTATTTACAGGCATAGATGGCCCGGCCGCCAAGCACCCCGATGCGCCAGTCATAATCGGTGTAAAGGTACTCCTGGGCCAGTACCAGTGCCGACTGTTTGAACAGCTCTTTCAGGCCCGCCCGCAGCGTTTTTTCATCCTCCGCCTTGGTGACTCCCCGTGAAAAGGCGCCGTCAGGAATCTTGATAACAGCAGGAAAGCCCAGATCACGAATCACCTGTTCAGCACTGTCTTTCTGATCCTTCGACAGAATCAGGGTTTTTGGTGTCGGGATCTTGTTGTTCTTCAACAGATCCGCCAGATAGACCTTGTTGGTACAACGCAGAATCGACACCGGGTCGTCGATCACCACCATGCCCTCGGCCTCGGCCTTGCGGGCGAAACGATAGGTGTGATGATCGATGGCAGTAGTCTCGCGAATAAACAGGCCGTCGTATTCCGGCAGCCGCATATAATCACGGCGGCCGATCTGCTCCACGTTAATCCCCAGCTTACGGCCAGCCTTCTCGAATTTCTCCAGCGCCTCTTTGTCGCTGGGAGGCATTTCCTCGTCCTCGTTGACCAGCATCGCAAGATCAAACCGATAACGACGGCGGGTACGGGGCTTGCGCCAGACCATGCTACTGAAACGGTCAAACGCCGCCGCGAATGCATCCTGTTCTTTCCCTTTCAGGTCGGCGGGACAGCCTGGCTTCATGGACGCTATCTGCCAGGTTTTGCCACGGCGGAACACCACGTCCAGAACCGGGCACGGGAAACGATCAAACAACGCGCGTGCAACCGGCTTCAAATCCCCATGTTCCGCCTGCCCGAAGTACGTGCGGACACGTACTTCCCGCGTGGCGTGGTTATTGTCACCGGCGGGCTCGATCTCAGCCCCGGCTTCCTCAAGCCAATTGATCACGCTCGCATCCAGTTCATCCAACTGCAGCGAGAACAGCCCTTTGCGGCTGAGGTCGTTGAGCGTCATCACAGACGGCACCACATGATGGCCACGAGCCTCAGCCAGCAGTGAACAGTAATAGCCACGACTGAGGTACCGGGCGCTCTGGCACAGGTTGATCACCCGCACCCGACTGGAAGTGGGCGCGGAAAACTGTAGATACTGATCAAAAGTCAGCACGTCTTCACTGGGGTAATACGGTGCCCAGTCCTTGGCGCGGTCAACAACAATCAACAATCGTGACATCAGTGGCATTCCTCCATGAAGGCAGTGCCGGAAGCTTGGGGAACACAGGCCCACCATGCGTCGACGGTGCCTGTACAATCTCGCAACAATACGCCGGAACGCTTTAGCCTACAATTAGCACGAAATGCGTGCTTTTACGCATGATTGCATGCTATCGGCAACGTCAGCACTCACTCATAATAGCCGTCAAAGCTGAATCCGGCGAAGTCGCCACATTTGAGTTATCCAGAGTTCTTTCCCTATGACATCACTCGCTTTTCGTCACGCCACAAGCGATGACCTGGACGCACTGGTAAAGCTGGAGAACCGCTGCTTCGCTGAAGACCGGATCTCACGGCGCAGCTTCCGGCGCTTCCTGGATATGCCGCGGGATCGCCTGATTATCGCGTTGGCCGGCGACGAACTTGTGGGCTACTGCCTGGTGTTGATGAGCGCGGCCACCCGGCTGGCGCGAATCTATTCCATCGCGGTGTCGCCAGCCGAACGCGGCCGCAATATCGGCGAGCAATTGGTGCGTGAGGCAGAAGCTGCGGCGGTCGACGCCGGCCGCATTGTGATGAGACTCGAAGTGCGGGAAGACAATTCCCCGGCGATACGGCTCTACCAACGCCTGGGCTATCGCCAGTTCGGCACCTATCGGGACTACTACGAAGACCACGGCACCGCGCTGCGCTTCGAGCGTCGCATCCTGTTCTACGAACCTTCGCGGGAATTTCCGGCGGTACCCTATTACCCCCAGACCACAGAATTCTCCTGCGGCCCGGCAGCCCTGATCATGGCCATGGCGGCCCTGGATGAACAGCAGCCGATGACCACCCTGGAAGAACTGAAACTCTGGCGTGAGGCCACCACCATCTTTATGCTCGCCGGCCACGGCGGCTGCGGCCCCCACGGCCTGGCTGACCACCCTGGAAGAACTGAAACTCTGGCGTGAGGCCACCACCATCTTTATGCTCGCCGGCCACGGCGGCTGCGGCCCCCACGGCCTGGCACTGGCGGCCTGGCACCGCGGGTTCCACGCCAGCGCCTACATCAGCAAAGAAGGCGCCCTATTCAAGGATACGGTTCGCAACGACGACAAAAAGCGGGTTCTGGAGCTGGTGCACGAAGGCTTTCTCTACGACATCGGCCAGACCGGCATCGAACTCCATCACGACCCGCTCACCCTGGATGGTATGGAGGCTGCGCTCCACGATGGCCGCGTACCGGTGATCCTGATCAGCACCTGGCAACTGAATCGCAGCCGCGTGCCCCACTGGGTGACGGTGTGTGCGATGGATGATCAGTTTGTATACCTGCACGACCCGGAAATTGACACGGACGTTGGTGAGACCGTCGCTGACAAGCAATACCTGCCGGTAGACCGCCGGGTGTTCGACCGCATGTCCCGTTACGGCAAGATCCAACCGTTGCAGGCAGCGGTCATAGTAGGACCAAGGCGTTAGCCAGTCCGCAAGGCAGCCTCTTTAAGCTCGGAAATATCATCCCGTAACCTGGCAGCCGTCTCGAAGTCGAGATCCGCAGCGGCCTTGTACATATCGTCCTCCAGGCGGGTGATCTCCTTGAGAACCTCTTCCGGAGAGCGGTTACCCGCCTTGGCACGGTACTTCTCTGCCTCCTCGGCGGCCTTCTCGCCCGGACGCTCGGCCTTACGGCGACCGCGACCACCGCCACCACCGGCGCCTTCCATGATATCCGCGATCTTCTTGTTCAGACCCTGTGGCGTGATGCCATGCTCCTCGTTATGGGCCGCCTGCTTCGTTCGGCGGCGTTCGGTTTCGTCGATCGCCCGCTGCATGGAACCGGTGATCCGATCGCCATAGAGAATCGCCTTGCCGTGGAGGTTACGGGCGGCGCGGCCAATGGTCTGGATCAGCGAACGTTCCGAACGCAGGAAACCTTCCTTGTCGGCATCCAGGATAGCCACCAACGATACTTCTGGCATATCCAGACCTTCCCGCAGCAGGTTGATGCCTACCAGTACGTCAAACTCGCCCCGGCGCAGGTCACGGATGATCTCAACACGCTCTACGGTATCGATGTCCGAATGCAGGTAACGCACACGGATATCATGCTCCATCAGGAAGTCTGTCAGATCTTCGGCCATACGCTTGGTGAGCGTGGTGACCAGAACCCGCTCGTTGACGTCAGTGCGCAAGCGGATTTCCGAGAGCAGATCGTCCACCTGGGTAGAGGCCGGGCGAACTTCGATTTCCGGGTCCAGCAGGCCGGTTGGCCGCACCACCTGTTCAACCACCTGCCCTGCGTGCTCGGCTTCGTAGTTGCCGGGGGTGGCGGAGACAAACAGCATCTGCGGTGCAATCCGCTCCCATTCATCAAAGCGCATGGGCCGGTTGTCCAGTGCTGACGGCAGTCGAAAGCCGTATTCCACCAGAGTTTCCTTACGGGAACGGTCACCCTTGTACATGGCGCCGATCTGAGGAATGGTGACGTGGGATTCGTCCACCACCAGCATCGCATTGGCTGGCAGATAATCGAACAGCGTCGGAGGCGCCTCGCCCGGCTGGCGACCAGACAAGTACCGGGAGTAGTTCTCGATGCCGTTGCAGTAGCCCAGCTCCAACATCATTTCGATGTCGTAGCGGGTGCGCTCTTCCAGACGCTGCGCTTCCACCAGGCGGTTGTTGTCCCTTAATTGCTGCAGGCGCTCATCCAGCTCGACCTTAATGCGCTCAACGGCATCCAGCACTTTCTGTCTTGGCGTGACATAGTGGGATTTCGGATAAATGGTGACACGGGGCACNCGCCGGAGAACCTCACCGGTCANGGGATCAAAGTAACTGAGGTTTTCCACCTCGTCATCGAACAACTCAATGCGGATGGCTTCTTTCTCGGATTCTGCCGGAAACACATCGATCACATCTCCCCGCACCCGATAATTCGCCCGGTGNAATTCGACATCGTTNCGGGTGTACTGCAGCTCGGCGAGGCGCCGGAGNATGTGACGCTGGTCNATCTGGTCACCCCGGTCCAGGTGCAACATCATTTTCAGGTAGGACTGGGGATCACCCAGGCCGTAAATGGAGGATACGGTGGCAACGATGATGGCATCCGGCCGCTCCAGCAGGGCCTTGGTCGCCGACAGACGCATCTGCTCTATATGTTCGTTGATGGAGGCGTCTTTCTCGATAAAAGTATCGGAAGATGGCACATAGGCTTCCGGCTGATAGTAGTCGTAATAGGAAACGAAATACTCCACCGCGTTGTCCGGGAAGAACTCACGAAACTCGCCGTACAACTGGGCCGCCAGGGTTTTGTTGTGGGCCATGATGATAGTCGGCCGCTGCACCTGCTGAATGACGTTGGCAATGGTAAAGGTCTTGCCCGAGCCGGTCACACCCAACAGCGTCTGGTGTGCCAGGCCGGAGTGGATACCGTCCACCAGCCCATCAATGGCTTTGGGCTGATCCCCAGCTGGCTGAAACGGGGAATCCACCTTGAAGGCGCCGTCTTTCATGAGCGCGCCGGTTTCTGAAGTGGCCATAGTCTGGAGACATCCTTCGTTCAATCAAAAGTGATCTGGGCAACGCATTGCACCGCGAATATCAAAAGGTGCAATCTGCAGAGAAACTTATCGTCACGCGGGCTTCATGATACCATCTGAATCGTCAAAGGCGGCCTGAACATGGTGGAAACCACTACCCCGACGCCGCCGGAGCCCTATCAGACGCAGCTTTAAGGAGCGCAAGTTTGGACCTTCAACTTTCCAGCCGAGTACAGGCAATCAAGCCCTCTCCCACCCTCGCAGTCACCAACAAGGCAGCGGAGCTACGCGCTGCTGGCCAGGACATTATTGGCCTGGGTGCCGGCGAGCCGGACTTCGATACCCCGGATCACATCAAACAGGCGGCCATCGAAGCCATCAACAACGGCCAGACCAAGTACACCGCCGTGGATGGTACGCCCGCTCTGAAAAAGGCGATCATTGCGAAGTTCAAACGGGACAACGGCCTGGAATACGAAGCCAACCAGATCCTGGTAAGTGGTGGTGGCAAGCAGAGCTTTTTCAACCTCGCGCTGGCCACACTGAACAAGGGCGACGAAGCCATTATTCCGGCGCCGTACTGGGTATCTTACCCGGATATGGTACTGGTGGCTGAAGGCAAACCGGTTATCATCGAAACCAGCGCCGACACCCGCTTCAAGATCACCCCGGAGCAGCTGGAAAGCGCCATCACCGAGCGCACCCGCCTGTTCGTGATCAACAGCCCATCCAACCCGAGTGGCATGGCTTACAGCCTGGACGAGCTGAAGGCCATTGGCGACGTGCTGAAGAAGCACCCGCAGATCATGATCGCCACAGACGACATGTACGAGCCGATCCTGTGGACCGGTCAGCCGTTCTGCAACATCCTGAACGCCACGCCGGAGCTGTACGATCGCACTTTCGTGCTCAATGGTGTGTCCAAGGCCTACTCGATGACCGGCTGGCGCATCGGCTACGCCGCTGGCCCGGCAAAAATCATCGGCGCGATGAAGAAGATCCAGTCCCAAAGCACGTCCAACCCGGCCTCGATTTCCCAGGCGGCCGCAACGGCAGCGCTGGATGGCCCTCAGGACTGCGTGCAGGAAATGGTCACGGCGTTCAAGGAACGTCACGACTACCTGGTAGAAGCCCTGAATGCCCTACCCGGCGTTGAGTGCCTGCACGGTGACGGGACCTTCTATGTGTTCCCGAGTTTCCAGGCAGCCATTGACGCAGATTCGGGTGTCAGTAACGACGTAGAGTTTGCCGAGAAGCTGTTGAAGGAAGCGGGCGTGGCTCTGGTACCGGGCTCCGCTTTCGGTGCACCGGGCCATATGCGCCTGAGCTTCGCCACCAGCCTGGATACGCTGAAGCAGGCCATTGAGCGTTTGCAGAAAGCGCTGGGCTAAAAATCCTGGCAAGGGGTTGACGAGGCGTTGGGGTAACCTTAATATACGCGCCTCGTCACACGACGACGTTCCCCGATAGCTCAGTTGGTAGAGCAACGGACTGTTAATCCGTTTGTCGCTGGTTCGAGCCCAGCTCGGGGAGCCACTATTCCGAAAAGCCGCTAGTCCTCTGGATTAGCGGCTTTTTTCGTTGTGCGCCAGGCATGGCGCGTAGCGCCTTGACGGGCGCTGTTCCGGTACAGGTGGTGCTGGCCGGATGACTTGGGGGTGCAAGTCCCCTGTGG
>JGI24525J20082_1000501_pt1 | contig 19202 bp, 14 predicted proteins | sample LinPmetageLP50_FD_20082 | JGI IMG/M metagenome (IMG submission 20082) | reverse complement strand
GTTGAGGGGTTGCCTGAAGCCTGTACGCTCACCTCCGTGGTCGATATTGAGCCGGAAAAAAATACCGCGCTGGAAGGGTTGTACCAGTCCAATGGCATGTACTGCACCCAGTGCGAAGCGGAAGGCTTTCGCCATATTACGTTTTTCCCGGACCGTCCGGATGTTCTGTCTCGATTTACCACTACGGTGCGGGCGGACAAGCAGCGCTATCCGTTGCTGTTATCCAATGGTAACCCGATAGATCAGGGGGAAGAGGGGGGTCGCCACTGGGTAACCTGGGAAGACCCGTTCCCGAAACCCTGTTATCTGTTTGCGCTCGTAGCCGGAGACCTGGCGTGCCTGGAAGACACTTTCATGACGGTATCCGGCCGCAAGGTGGCATTGCGTCTGTATGCCGAGCATCGTGATCTGGACAAGCTGGACCATGCCATGGCGTCGCTGAAAAACGCCATGCGCTGGGATGAGCAGGTTTACGGCCGGGAATACGATCTGGATATCTACATGATCGTGGCGGTCAGCCACTTCAACATGGGGGCCATGGAAAACAAGGGTCTGAATATTTTCAACACCTCCTGTGTGCTGGCGCATCCCTCGACTACCACAGACGCAGGGTTCCAGCGGGTGGAATCCGTGGTGGCTCACGAATACTTCCATAACTGGTCCGGTAACCGGGTGACCTGTCGCGACTGGTTCCAGCTAAGTCTGAAAGAAGGGTTTACGGTCTTTCGCGATCAGCAGTTTTCGGCGGACATGAATTCCGCTGCCGTTCAGCGGGTGGAGAACGTGGACTTCCTGGTGAATCACCAATTCCCGGAAGATCAGGGGCCCATGGCTCACGCCGTTCGTCCGGAGGAATACCAGAAGATTGATAACTTCTACACCCTGACCATTTATGAAAAGGGCGCGGAAATTGTTCGCATGCAGTATCACTTGCTGGGGGCGGAGAATTTCCGCAAGGCGACAGACCATTATTTCGAGGCGAATGATGGCAAAGCGGTAACCTGTGATGACTTCGTGGCCAGCATGGAGGCCGTTTCCGGCCGTGATCTGGGCCAGTTCAAGCGTTGGTACAGCCAGGCGGGCACGCCGGTGCTGACCGTTACCGACGAGTACCGTGAGGGGCAATATCACCTCACTTTTCGGCAACATACTCCTGCCACCCCCGGTCAGGAGGACAAGCAGCCTCTGGTGATCCCGATCCGTCTGGCCCTGTTGGATGACCAGGGCGCCCCCTGTGCGCTGGACGCGAACGGGCAGGGTGAGCAGGTCATCATTGTGGATCAGGCACAAGAAACCGTGTCTTTCGCAGTGCCTGAGGGTGTGACGCCTTCGTTGCTGCGTGGTTTCTCTGCCCCGGTGGTGCTGGATTATGACTACACGCAGGCGCAGCTGGCACGACTGCTGGCTTATGACAGTGATGGCTATTGCCGTTGGAATGCGGCTCAGCGCCTTTATTTCGCCGCTCTGGATCGGCTGGTGGTTGAGCCCGGAGAGGCGGATGCAGAAGCTGCGGCGCTGGTGCCCGTGCTGGAGCAAGTCATTGCACGCAGCGATGAAGATCCCGCTCAGGCCGCGTTGTTGCTCACCTTGCCCAGTGAAGTGGCATTGGGTGACAGGCATACACCCTTGAACCCGGCATCCATTCATCTGGCTCACCGTGCCATGAAACGGGCATTGGGCAAGGCCCTGCAGTCACACTGGCTGTCTCTGGCAGAAAACCTGCTGGCGACGGAATTGAGCATGGATGGCCGTGCCATGGGGCGACGGCAATTGCGTAATCTGGCACTGGACTTTTTGGCAGCAGGCGGACACGACGAAGCGGCGCGATTGGCGGTTGAATTGTTTGAGCTTCCCCTGTGTATGAGTGAAGAGCTGGGGGCGCTGAAGGTGCTGGTGCACCATGACTTGCCGGGGGCGGACCAGGCTCTGGCGCAGTTTGCTGAACGGTGGCAGGAGGAGGCACTGGTGATGGATCAGTGGTTCGCGGTGCAGGCCACTGTGCCGGGCGAGCAGACCGTCGATCGGGTCAATGGCTTGCTGGAGCATCCTGCCTTTGACTGGAAAACGCCGAACCGGGTGCGGGCTCTGGTGGGAACATTCACCAATGGCAACCCGTCGGCCTTCCATGCGGAAAGTGGGGCGGGGTACCGCTTGTTTGCCCAGGCGCTGTCCCGGTTGGATGCGATCAACCCGCAGGTGGCGGCCCGCCTGGCCAATGGCGCGGCGCGCTTGCCCAGGCTCGAACCGCAGCGGCGGGAGCGGCTGGCAGAAGTGCTTGCTAATGTGCAAAAAAATTCATCCGGTAACGTGGCAGAAGTGCTGGGCCGCATCCTGTCATCCTGATTCTGCGGACCTCACCGGATGGAGCTGTACGGGGCGAATAAAGGGATGACCGGCTAGTCGTTAATAATAGAGTACACAGGGGATTTATTTTTTTTCCTGATGTGTAAGAATTATGCATTAGCTCGGGCGGTGGTTTGTATCAGGAAGAATGATGGGACCTGCTGCAAATGGGAGCTGCTGTTGCCCGAGTAAAAAACAATAAAGCCATGCGCATGGCAATTCGGAGAGCTACATGAATAATAATCACCTGCGTAAAACCAGGCTGGCTATGGCTGTTGCCAGCATCACTGCCCTTACCGGGCTGTCCCTTCCTGCTTCAGCGGTTCAACTTGATTTTGAAAACCCGGACTGGTCAGGGCGGCTGGATACGACCTTGTCAGTTGGTGCCCTGTTCCGGACGGAGGGGCAGGATTCCATGCTTGCCGCCACCGGTGACGTGGTGGACATGACCAAGGCCGGTTACGGTTCTCAGATCAACAAGAACGATGCCAATAATAACTACGATACGGGCCTGGCCTCTCTGGTGTACAAAATCACCCCGGAGCTGGATCTGAGCTGGCAGGGCAAGTACGGCATGTTCCTGCGTGGCACCGCCTTTTATGATCAGGTGATTATGGGCGGCGACCATAATGGCGGTGTTCTGAATGCGTCTGCCCCGTATGTACCAGGAAATGGTTTCAGCCGTTACGCGACCTATTCGGATTATGCCAACAATGGCACGGGTGACGACTTTACCCGTGATGCCGAGCGCTACGCCGGCCAGCGTGCGCGTATGCTGGATGCGTATGTGTGGGGCAACTTCGATATGTTCGATCGCCCCCTGAACGTACGTCTTGGTCAGCAGGTGATTAACTGGGGTGAGGCGCTGTTCATGCAGAATGGTGTTAACACTGCCAACTATTTTGATCTGAATGCCTTGCGTCTGCCGGGTTCTGAAATCAAAGAGGCCTTGCTTCCCCTCAATAGCTTGTACTTCTCCTACGGCTTGACCTTCAATGCCACCCTTGAGGCGTTCTACCAGCTGGACTGGAAGAACTCGGAAGATGCGCCAACGGGTACCTACTTCTCCACTCATGACGCCTTCCCGGGCAAGGGTGCAGATAACGTAATCATTGACGGGCGGGTCGTTGCTCTGGGCGCTAACGCTCCGGGTCTCGAAGGGGCCTTTGCAGGTTATACCGCTCTTAACTACTCCGACTATCAATACGAAGCGACTCAGGTGACGGTAGACCGCATCAGAGACAAAGAAGCTTCAGACAGTGGTCAGTTTGGCCTGGCATATCGTTATTTTGCTGAAGGCCTTAATGGCACGGAGTTCGCGCTGTATTACACCCGCACCCATGCGAAGACGCCGGTTGTAGGGGCTCGTCTGAATAATGTCCAGGCGGCACAAGGTGGTGGCGCGGCAGCGATGCCATTGATCATCGACACTGCAGAATATCAGATGGCGTACGCCGAAGATCAGGACATGATCGGTGGTAGCTTTAACACCAGCATTGGCAGCATGTCGCTGGCCGGTGAAATTGCTTACCGTCCCAAGCGTGCGATTATCAACGAAGCGGGCGATGACCTGATTTCTGCCCTGGCAGGAGCCGCTGGTAAATCCGCAGGTTTGCTGGGCCCTGATACTGTCGTGAGAATTGAAGATCTGACCGGTCACTGTGTGCGTGCAGAAATGGGTGGAAGCTGTCTGTCCGGCGATACAGTAGTCACTGATAGTGAGCTCTATTACTTCTATGACGAAGTGGAGAGCTACAACGGCTCTCTTGTCAGCATCTTTAACTTCGGTCCTACATTCGGCTCTGATGGCCTTATCGCCTTGCTGGAGCTGGGTGTTGAGCACATCGAAGGGCTGGAAAGCCCGGATGAAGAATACAACTCAACAGCGGCAATTCTGGAATCAGAAGCACAGATCCTGAGCCCGGATGATCCGAACAAGTACAACCTGGACCCCACCTCCTGGGGCTACCGTGCGGTGCTGAAGGCGGATTACAGTAACGTTTTCGCGGGTGTTTCCATGAGCCCAAGTGTACGTTTTGCCCATGATGTAAACGGTAACTCTCCGATTGGCGGCAACTTTATGGAAGATCGTAAGGCAGCCACCCTGGGCGTGAGTTTCCTGTACTTGAACAACCTGGAAGTGGCCATGTCTGGTACCACCTTCTGGGGCGCCAAATATTCCAACAAACTGGCCGACCGGAACAACGCTTCGGTTTCTGTTAAGTACTCTTTCTAATTTGTTCCAGGCCGGAATGCCGGCCTGTTTTTAACGGAGAGCAATCATGTTGAAGAAATTGACCGCAATGGGTGGTGCACTGGCACTGTCTCTGAGCGTAGCGGCCAATGTGCACGCTGGTGTTTCCAGCCAGGAAGCGGCGAAGCTGGGTAAATCCCTGACGCCATTCGGTGCACAGATTAAAGGCAACGGCAAAGCGATCTCTACAGGTCTGGGTATCCCGGATTACACCGGTGGCATTCAGCGCAAGGATATTCCCAAGGAATACACCCGCCCGGGCCAGCATCACCCGGACCCGTACAAGTCTGACAAAATCGCCTTCACCATCAACGCCCAGAACGTGTCCCAGTATGCGGACAAGGTGCCGGATGGTGTGCAGGCCATGCTGAAAACCTACCCGGACACCTTCAAGCTGAACGTGTATCCGAGCCATCGCTCCACGTCTGCACCGCAATGGGTGTACGACAACACCAAAAGCAACGCGACCAAAGCCAAGCTGGGTGAAACCGGCGTGGATAACGCCTTTGGCGGTATTCCGTTCCCGATTCTGAGTGGTAGCAACGAGCAGAAAGCCAAGCAGGCAATCTGGAATCACATTCTGCGCTGGCGTGGTCTGTACGTGGTGCGTCGTGCGTCAGAAGTGGCCGTTCAGCGTAGCGGTGCCTACTCGCTGATTACCTCGCAGCAGGAAGTGTATTTCCGTTATTACGATCCGAAGTACAACTTCGACTCCCTGGATAACATCATTTTCTACTACCTGTCCTTCACCAAAGCGCCGGCACGTCTGGCCGGTGGTGCGGTACTGGTACACGAAATGCTGGACCAACAGAAAATGCCGCGCCAAGCGTGGGGCTACAATGCCGGCCAGCGTCGCGTGCGTCGTGCACCGAACCTGGCTTACGATACGCCGATTGCGGCGGCCGATGGCCTGCGTACGGCAGACGACACCGACATGTATAACGGTGCGCCGGACAAGTACAACTGGAAGCTGGTTAGCGATAAGCCAGTAGAAATGTTCATCCCGTACAACAACTACAAGCTGGACAGCCCGGATGTGAAGTACGAGACCTTGCTGCAGAAGGGTCACGTCAATTCGGATTACCAGCGCTGGGAGTTACACCGTGTCTGGGTGGTGGAAGCAACCTTGAAAGAAGGTGAGCGCCACATCTACGAGAAGCGTCGCTTCTATATTGATGCGGATTCCTGGCAGATTGCCGCCATCGACCAGTACGACCGTCGGGGCGAGCTGTGGCGCGTCAGCCTGGCTTACATCAAGAACTACTACGAAGTACCGACCCAGTGGACCGCTCTGGATACGTTCCACGACCTGCGTGCTCAGCGTTATCACGTGCAGTTCCTGGATAACGAAGAGTCAACGATGCTTGATTACAGCCAGCCGGTACCCGGCGACCGCTATTTCCACCCGGCAGCGCTACGCCGCCGCGGTCGTTAATTATAAAAACGCCGGCTCCTTGAAGCCGGCAATGCAAAACGACCGGGAGGCCGCCCATGGCCCCCGGTCGTTTTGTGCTCGGCCCTGAAAAAGGGCCCTCGGGAAGAGTAAGGGACAATGAAAAAAACAGTGCTAATGGCTTTTTCGGCCATACTGTCTGCGCCCCTGCAGGCAGATTTCGTTTCGAATGATGCGCCTCTGGTCACCGCTAACAATTACCTGGATATCGCCTATGCCGATAGCCGGATTGTTGCTGTGGGCGACCGGGGTAAAATTCTCTATTCCGATGATCAGGGCGATCACTGGAAGCAGGCGGTAACGCCATCTGAAGTATTGCTTACTTCGGTGTGTTTTGCTGATGCTCGCCACGGCTGGGCGGTTGGCCACGATGCGGTGGTGCTGGGCAGCGATGATGGTGGGGAAACCTGGACCGTGCAGTACAGCGACCCTCTGGGTAGTGGCGAGGATGATGCGGCGCCGGTTGAGGAGGAGCTGGATGACTACGCCATGGATGATCTCTATGGCGACCCGTACGGTGATGATGCCTACGGTGATGAAGGCGACGATCTCTATGGCGATAGTGCTGCCATGGCACCGGTAGATACATCCGGTGCACCGTTGCTGGATGTGTTCTGCGATAGCCGTGATCGTGCGGTTGCTGTGGGCGGGTATGGCTACTTCCTGCGAACCACCGATGGTGGCGAAACCTGGAATAAAGCCCTGGATAGCCTGGATAACCGTGATGGCTGGCATTTGTATGACTATGCCGCTGCCAAAGGCGGAAACGATCGTTATGTCGTGGGCGAAAAGGGCGTGATGTTCCACTCTGCCGACAAAGGTGTGAGCTGGGAAAAACTGCAAAGTCCTTACAGCGGTACCCTGTTCGGGGTGACGGCGATTTCTGATTATAAGGCTTTGACCTATGGCCTTCAGGGCAATGTGTGGTTGACGGCTAATCGGGGGCGCAGCTGGGCAAAAATTCCCTCAAAGCTGAGCCGCGGCGTGAACGATGGCACCGTACTGGCGGATGGCACTGTGGTGCTGGTCACTAACGCCGGTGGCATCCTTACCAGCCATGATGGCGGTCAATCTTTTTCCCTGCGGTTCTTGCCGGATCGCGATTCTATCTCCGCAGTTCTTCCCCGTGATGCGGGTGGCATTCTTGTCGCCGGGCAGGGTGGGTTGCGTGTGATCGAAGACGTTAAATAAGGGGCACAGCAATGTCAGGTCGCATTTCCAAAAGTATTGCCAGTGGGCTGTTCGCTGTTCGGCCCCTGATTCTGCTGGCCTTTATCGCAGCCACCGTGCTGTTGGGTTTCCAGGCCAGCAAGATCGAACTGAACACCGATATCCGCAAGATGGTCCCGCTGGATCATCCTTATATCCAGAATTTCCTCGAACACCAGAATGATTTGAGCCTGGGTAATGACGTCCGCGTGATTGTTGCGGAAACCCAGGGCGATGACATCTTCAACGAAGACTATGTCAACGCGTTGAAAGAAGTCACTGACGAAGTCTTTGCACTGGAAGGCGTTGATCCGAGCAAAATCCGTTCGCTGTGGACCAGCAATGTTCGCTGGAACGAAGTGACCGAGCAGGGCTTTCAGGGCGGGGAAGTGATTCCTGCAGGCTATGATGGCTCACAAGATTCACTGGAACAGCTGCGTACCAACGTGCTGCGTTCCGGGCAGGTGGGTCGTCTGGTTGCCGATAACTTCCAGTCCAGCGTGGTGCACGCCTATTTGCTGGATGCCTTGGGCGATGACGGTGTCGATATTCCGGCCCTGTCGGCCCGGCTGGAAGAGATCCGCGGCAAGTATCAGGATAAATACCCGAACGTTCGCATTCACATTGTCGGCCTGGCCAAAAAAGCCGGTGACGTGATGGCAGCGGCGGAAGAAGTGGCCATGTTCTTCTTCTTCACCCTGGGGTTGATCGCACTGTTGCTGTTGATCGACACCCGCTGCCTGCGCAGTGCACTGACCGTGACGGCCTGCTCCTTTGTGGCCGTGATTTGGCAGCTGGGCATTGTCAGCAGCCTGGGCTTCACCATTGACCCATATTCCATGCTGGTGCCGTTCCTGGTCTTTGCCATTGCGGTATCACACGGTGTTCAGATCGTTAACACCCTGGCCAACTATGCAGCAGAAGGGCGTAGCTCGCTGGATTCGGCCCGCTCTACGTTCCAGGCGCTGTGTGTGCCGGGCATGGTGGCGCTGGTGTCGGATGCCATCGGTTTCCTCACCCTCTACATGATCGATGTGGGCGTGATTCGTGAGCTGGCCATGGCCGCGAGCATCGGCGTGGCGGTGATCATCATTTCCAACCTGGTCGTTGTCCCGCTGGTATTGTCTTACCTGGGCGTGAGTGGTGCTTCCATTCGCAAGATTCAGGCTGGGGAAAAGAAAGATCACCCGCTGGCGGGGCTGTTTGCCCGCTTTACTCGCACTCCGTTGGCAGCGCTATCTATTGTTGTGGCTGTTGCGGGTTATGGTGCCGGTATTTATCTCAGTCAGGATCTCAAAATTGGTGATCTGGACAAAGGGGCCCCCGAATTGTGGCCGGACCCGTGTGAAGACATGGATTGCCCGCGCGGCTATGAGCCCAAGCCACGCTACCGTTACAACCATGACGTGAACTTCCTGGTATCCAATTACTCGGTAAGTGCGGATGTGCTGGTGGTCATGGGCAAGACACCGATGGAGTCCTGCAATACCTATCAGGCCATGCAGACCGTGGATGACCTGGCGTGGAACCTGCGTAACGTGGAAGGGGTGCAAGACGTCACGACCATCGCGTCTGCGACGAAGCTGATCTCGACCAACATGAATGAAGGGTCCATGAAATGGGCGACCATTTCCCGGGATCAGTATGCGCTGAATAACGTTATGAGCTTCATGCCGGACAGCCTGTACAACCTGGATTGCTCCCTGACGCCGGTTTACGTGTTCCTGGACGATCACAAGGCAGAAACACTGGAGCGCGTTACCGGGGCAGTGGCAGAGTTTGCCGAGGCCCGTAACAACAAGGATGTGATGGAGCTGAAGCTGGCCTCGGGTAACGCGGGCGTGGAAGCAGCAACCAACCAGACCATCGCCGCCAGCCAGTACCCCATGCTGGCTCTGGTTTATGCGGTGGTGTCGGTGCTGATTCTGATCGCTTTCCGTTCTTTCCGTGCAGTGATTTGTATCATCGTACCGTTGGGGCTTACCTCGATTCTCTGTCAGGCACTGATGGCTCACCTTGGCATCGGCGTAAAAGTCGCCACTCTGCCGGTGATTGCTCTGGGTGTGGGTATCGGTGTGGATTACGGTATTTATATCTACAGCAAGCTGTCTGAATACCTGAAGCAGGGTATGGAGCTGGAAGAAGCCTACAAGCAGACCCTGAAAACCACGGGTAAGGCGGTGGCGTTCACCGGTATTACCCTGGCGGTAGGTGTTGTCTTCTGGGTATTCAGTTCCATCAAGTTCCAGGCGGACATGGGCATCCTGCTGACCTTTATGTTCCTGTGGAACATGATCGGCGCCCTGTGGCTTCTGCCGGCTCTGGCTCGCTTCCTGCTCAAGCCGGACCCGGCCCGCGCCAAACTGCGCAGTTAACTGGCGCGCTGATTTCGTTGGTTATGTTCAAGCCCGGCTCTGCCGGGCTTTTTTTGGTTCTTCGCGGATTAGAGTGAATAACACGCTATTCGCCGTCTGATGGGTTTATCGCGAATACCCGGCACTTTGCCAAACGCTCGACGCCGAATGCCTGACGTAAACCCCTAGCCTGAGAGGCTGTCGTTATCACGTTATCTCCTTTGAGGGGTATTTTGAGGAATAGTCAGGGCCATCATTCAGGTAATTATCGGGTAAGGCATTTTACGCAGAAAGCATGGCGGCCAAGGGTTTCAGGTTTTGAATTCAAGCGTCCGTCGTCGGGCATCCGGCGTCCAGCGGTTGCCAGGGCGGGATAATGAGACAAGCTTTGCAGTCGGCTGATCACTCAATTCCGCGATGAACCTTTTTTATGCCGTTTCGCGGCTGCAACACGGTTTTCGTTACATGCAACATGCCCGATGTAGTGGGGTGTAGGAGCGGGTGGCACATGAGCCGGGACACCATTCGCCCACTGTCGGACACAAAACATCGAAGTCACCGGGGCCGTTGGCTATAATGCCGCCGATTACCACCGATCGGGCTATTTCATGCTGTACTCCCTGGCACGACCTTTACTGTTCTCTCTCTCTGAAGAGCATTCCCACGAGCTGACGCTGGCAATGCTGCGCAAGCGGGCAGGCAAGTTGTGGCCTGGCACGGTGCCGGCGGCGCCCAAAGAAGTGATGGGAATCGAGTTCGCCAATCCGGTGGGGCTGGCTGCAGGGCTGGACAAGAATGGTGACTGCATCGATGGGCTGGCTGATCTGGGTTTTGGCTTCCTTGAAGTGGGGACCGTTACGCCACGTCCGCAACTGGGCAATCCTCAGCCGCGCCTGTTCCGCCTTCCCCAGGCCCAGGCCCTGATCAACCGGATGGGCTTCAATAATCTGGGAGTGGAATATCTGGTAGGGGCGGTGAAACGTAGCCGCTATAAAGGAGTGCTGGGGATCAACATTGGCAAGAACAAGGATACCCCGGTGGAAGATGCGGTTCAGGACTACCTGATCTGCCAGCAGAAAGTGCACGCCTATGCCAGCTACCTGGTGGTCAATGTGTCCTCACCCAATACGCCGGGGTTGCGCACCCTGCAGCACGGTGCGGCTCTGGATGAGCTGCTGGGTACGTTGCGCGAAGCCCAGACGCGCCTGGACCAGGAACACCGTCGCCGGGTGCCGCTGGTGATCAAGATTGCCCCGGATAACAGCGAAGAAGAGCTGCAGGGGATGGCAGAAGCCTTTGTGCAGCACGGAATCGACGGTGTATGCGTGGGTAATACCACCTTGTCCCGCGAAGGCGTGCAGGGCCTGAAGCACGGAGAGGAACAAGGTGGGCTCAGTGGCGCGCCGCTAACCCCCATTGCCAACCGGGCGCTGGCTACCATGCGCCATGCGCTTAATGGTCGTATCCCGATTATTGGCGTGGGGGGCATTAATAGCGCCGATGATGCACTGGAAAAGCAGCGTCAGGGGGCGGATCTGGTGCAGATTTACAGCGGCCTGATCTACCAGGGCCCGGGCCTGATCGGTGATATTGCCCGGGCCTGGCCGAAAGGCATTTGAGCGACACGTTCAATTGGATGAAAGAGCTGAAAAGCTCCCTGATCTAAAGCTTTATACGAAGCCGCTGTAGGAGTTCCCTTCCAGGGGACGAACCTCGAGTAGCGAGGGTGTTCGCTGTGGTGAAAGGGTTTGATTGTGACGGGCATTGAAAGACGGACATTAAAAAGGGCCCGGGTGGGGCCCTGTGGGTCGGCGCGCTGAACGCGTCGGCGTTGTGAAACTGGAAGAAATTAACCGATATTTTTCAGATTCTGAATGCTGGCGACGCCGAGCATTCCGTGAGCAAAGTCAGTGCGACCTTCGCGCCATCCCCCCATCCAGTTGGTGCGTGCCTGGAGCGTGCCAAACGGGCAGTCTTCGCGGGATTTTCCATCCAGGCCGGCGTTGTATCCCCGGTTGTAAGCGCGGTCGTCTTTACTACGTTTTTGTCGCTTCATAAACGCTTTCCCTTTCACAGATAGCGGTACCGAAAAATGGCCCCTCGGCTAAAAACGTAGCCAAGTAGCGGGGCCGACACATTCAGTATGGGAAAGCGGTAAGGTGGTGTCGAATACCATGTAGCAATATGGTCAGTGCTGGTTAAGCATATGACGTATAAAGGACAGGTTGATGACCGTTTGTGTAATGCCATGAAAAACAAGTAGTTAGTTTTTCGCATAGGGCATGAATCAGTCACTTAAGAGGATTTTGTAATGGAATTTGTGGCCACCTGCATGCCAGGCCTGGCAGATTTGCTCAGTGACGAATTGTCTTCACTGGGCATATCCGTAACAGAAGCTGGGCGGGCTCATGTGAGTTTCTCCGGGGGCTCGGCGGACGCCCTCAAGGTGTGCCTGTGGTCTCGCCTGTCCGAGCGGGTGCTGTTGCATCTGGCGACGCTGGGGGTGACGCCGGACATTGCTCCGGAAAAGCTGGCGGCTAGTCAGGACTGGCTGTCGCTGGTAGCGAATGACGCCCCTGTACACGTGCATATTGAGCACGGTGCGGAAGTGCGTGGCGATAACCGGATCAGTGCCAAGCGTTTTATCCAGGCGCTGCCCGAGCAGTTTACGATTTCCCGGGAACCGAAGGGTAGCTGCTGCATCCGTGCCCGCCTGGACCTGAACGAAGCGCACTTGTGGCTGGACCTGGCCGGTGAGCCCCTGCATCGTCGTGGCTACCGCCTTGCGGGCGGTCGGGCGCCACTGCGTGAAACCCTGGCGGCGGCCATGCTGTGGGCCATTGGTTGGGGTAAAGCAGAGCGACCCCCTGCCTTGCTGGACCCGTTCTGTGGCAGTGGCACCCTGGTGATAGAGGCGGCCCTGATGGCTGCCGGGCGCGCCGCCGGTGCCCAGCGTCAGCACTACGGCTTCCAGCACTGGCGGGGTTGTCGTCGCCAGCTGTGGCTGTATGCCCAGAAGGAGGCGGGGGAGAGCGCCAATCGTCCGGTGCCTGCGCTGTCGTTGAAGGGGTTTGATGCTGATGGCAAGACTTTGCCGTTGGCGTTGCAGAATGCCGAGCGCGCCGGGGTGCGCAATGCGATCCATTTTGAGCGCCGGGAGCTGGGTGCGTTGCGACCGCGTGACTTTGCGGCCAACGGCATTGTGGTGGGCAACCCGCCCTGGGGCGAGCGTCTGGACGAGAAGCAGCAGGCGGGCTGGCTACACTATGCCATCGGCCGGATTCTGGCGCTGCGCGCGCCCGGTTATCAGGCGTTACTGTTGGGCGCGGATGTGGACGTGATGGACCGTTCCGGCATGAATCTGGAGCGGCAATGGCGCTTGAAGAACGGGCCGTTCAATAATTTTATTCGCCTGTATTCACCGCGTAAGCCGACGCCACCTGCTGTGGCACAAGTCGCCGACGAGGGCGCATTCAATGTCCCGGAAGGTGCGCAACCGTTACTTAACCGTTTGCGTAAAAACGGCAAGCACTTGCGTCGCTGGCTGGAACGGGAGGATATCCAGTGCTATCGCCTTTACGATCGTGATCTACCGGAATTCAACGTGGCGGTGGATATCTATGGCGACCAGGTGCTGGTGCAGGAATTCAAGGCGCCGAAAACGATTGACCCTGAAAAGGCCAAAGCGCGGCGTGACTGGGCGGTAACCGCGGTCCGTGCTGCCCTCGGCGTACACCGTGAGCAGGTGCACTTGCGCACACGCGAGAAACAAAAGGGCAACCAGCAATACCAGAAGCTGGACACCCAGGGGCACTACCGGCTAGTGCGTGAAGGCCAGGCTCAGTTGCTGATTAACCTGCAGGACTACCTGGATACCGGTCTGTTTCTGGATCACCGCCCCACGCGTTTACGCATTGCGGAGCAGGCCAGCGGGAAACGCTTCCTGAATCTGTTTGCCTACACTGGGTCGGCCACGGTGCATGCTGCCGTGGGCGGCGCCAAACGCACGGTGACAGTGGATTCGTCGAAGCGTTATCTGGACTGGACCGCCTGCAATCTGGCGGCCAATGGCTTCTCCACCGACCAGCACGAGCTGGCTCGTATGGATGCCATGCGCTGGCTGGATGAGTGCAAGGAACAGTTTGATCTGGTGTTTTGCGATCCGCCCACTTTTTCCAACAACAAATCACGCAGTGACTTCGTGGTGGAAGAGCATCATGGCGATTTGATTCGCAAGATCATGCGTTGCCTGGAACCGGGTGGGGTGTTGTATTTTTCCTGTAATTACCGCCGTTTCCAGATGGATGAAAGCATCAGTAAATGGTTCGACGTGGAAGATATTTCTCGTTGGAGTATCCCTGAAGATTTCCGCCGAAATGAGAAAATCCATTACTGTTACGCGATTCGCCATGTGGAGGATGCATGACGGTTGTGCTCTACACCACCCTGGGTTGCCACCTGTGTGAGCAAGCGAAGGAACTGGTGGCCATGGTGAATCCGGGGCTGGTGCTTACCCCGGTGGATATCGCTGAGGATGATGCCTTGATCGAGCAGTATGGTGAGCGGATTCCGGTGTTGGTGCGCGAGGGCAAAGAGCTGGCCTGGCCGTTCGGTGTGCTCGATGTGCAGCAGTTCCTGTCCTGATGTGGGGGCCGGGGTGGTGCCGCCCAGGCTCTCTGTGCCCTTGGCTAAACCCGGCCCCCAGCCTCTGCGGTTCCGTGATGGAATGGCGTCCCGGTTAGCGAAATAACGCTAACGCATTTTGATAGGTCATGGCGGCCACGTCCTGTGTCTGCTGCCCGCGTAGCTGTGCGACCCGCTGGCCAATCCAGGGGAGTAGCGCCGGTTCGTTACGGCGTTTTTTCGGGGGAGGCTCCGGCAGGTCCCGGGGTAGCAGGTAGGGGGCGTCGGTTTCCAGCAGCAGGCGCTGATCCGGAATATTGGGCACCAGTTCTGCCAGTGGCTTGCCGCGGCGCTCGTCGCAAACCCAGCCGGTAATGCCGATATGGCAATCCAGATCCAGATAGTCAAACAGCGCCTGACGCGACCCGGTGAAGCAATGCACGACAGCACCGGGCAGATCGTCGCGGAACGCTTTCAGGATAGGTAGAAAACGCTCATGGGCATCGCGCTCATGGAGGAAAACAGGCAGTTTCATCTCTGCCGCCAGCGCTAGCTGGGCCTCGAAGGCGCGCTCCTGGTCCGGTCGCGGAGAGAAGTCCCGGTTGAAATCCAGTCCCATCTCACCTGCGGCTTTCGTCTGCTCATGGGCGAGCAACTCGTGCAGTTCTTTTTCCAGGGCAGGCGAGTAAAAGCGGGCGCTGTGCGGGTGCAGCCCGGCGGTAGCAAACAGGCTGGGATGTTCGTCGGCCAGGGCAATGGCGGCGCGTGACTCGTCGATGCTGGTACCGGTAATCAGTTGCCAGGCAACCCCGGCCGAGGCCGCCCGCTCAATCACCGTTTCGCGATCGTCGTTGAATTGCCGGTCGGTCAGGTTAACCCCGATATCGGCCCATTGATCAGACGCGGTGTTCTGCGTTTCCGAAGGCGTGTTGCTGTGAGGTGCGGTCATCGGTGTCCTGTTCAGATAGCTGCTCGCGCAGGGATTCTACCCGACGACGGTTCGCACCTAAATCCCAGTAGCCTGTCCGCGAGGCCGAGCGCACTTCCACCACACCGTTATCGCGAACATAGAAGGTCACATCGTCCACAAACCGCAGAACCCGGCTGGTGAAGCGCGCCTGGATGCGTGATTGACCTACCACGTCATAGTCCACACGGGGCAGGTTGCCAAGCAGGCTTTCCAGCTTTTTCAGGCTGCTTTGCCGGTCGGCGCCTACCTGTAGAGGAGCAACTCGCTTATCGGCCTGGGTCGCCAGGCTGGACACACAGTTGGGTGAGTCCGGACAGGGCGCAAGAAGATGGGTATCAGCCATGGCAAATGCACTCCATACAATCAGGCAAGTGCCTATACCCGTGTGGATACAGGCTTTAATAAGAGTTCGGATCACGAATCAGCCCCACGAAAATGCCTTCGATGATAAGTTGATCAGCGGGCACCTTGATCGGCTCATAGGCTTCGTTGGCCGGCAGCAGGGTGGCGCTGGATTTATTCAACTTTAAGGTCTTCACCGTGACTTCTTCGTCAATGCGGGCCACTACGATTTCACCCGTGCGCGCCACATTGGATTTGCGTACCGCAATCAGGTCACCGTCGAAGATACCCGCATCTACCATACTGTCGCCCTGTACCTTCAACAGGTAGGTAGGGCGTTGCTTGAACAGCCCCTGGGGGACCGGCACGGTGCGTTCCACGTTTTCGATGGCTTCGATGGGAACGCCTGCGGCGACCCTGCCGACGATGGGCAGTTCTTCTTCGCCCCAGTAGGCGTTATCCAGCAGCTGAATGCCCCGCGAGCGGTCACTGTGCAGCTTGATATAGCCCTTGCGCTCAAGGGCACGGAGATGATCCGAGGCCGCATTCTTGGACTGGAACCCCATGATGTCGGCAATCTCTGCACGGGTGGGGGCCATGCCACTGTCCGAGAGGCATTCGCGGATACAATCGAGAACCTGCTGCTGTCGGTCGGTAAGTTTGCTGCTCATAACCTTCTCCCTGTTTCCTGCAGAGTGGAGTGCCTGCCGGTGGCCGTGCAGGCAACCTTGCCGGGGTCGTATTCATCCCATGCCTGTCACGGGTGGCTGTAGGCATTTGTATGGTTGCGTGCCTGGGCTTGTAAGTCGTGGCTGACAGGCAGTGCTACATTCTGGATGCTAGCACAGGCACTGATAATATGAACAGTGTTATTTGAACAGTTGTCGGGCAAGGTTTTATCCCGCTTTTACGTCCATGTCGTTGCTCTGTTAAGGCGCGGGTACTAGCATGTGGAGTTGATAGAAATGCCATCAAGACAGTGGGGATAATGGATGGAGCAGGCCAATAATAACGATTTCGGCCAGCAACGGCGGCGCCAGCTGTTGGCTGGTGTGCCGTTTTTTAATGAAATCGCCCGGGATGATCAGGACGAATTTGAACAGCTTGAAAAGACTACCCGCCTTTGGGTGGCGGCTTCCGGAGAAAGCGTCATCCGGGCCGGTGATGTGGATTCCACTCTGTATTTTCTGCTTCGGGGGCAGCTGGAAGTGCTCTCGGACACCGCGCCGGAATCCCCGCTTTATTATGTGTCTCCGGGGGAGGTCTTCGGTACCCTGTCCATGCTGTTAGGGACACCGCGCAGTGCCACGATTACGGTGGCGGACAACGCCCGCGAAGCGGTGTTGGCGAGCCTGGATTTCAATGAATTCAATGACGATGATGGCCCTTATTCGCTGGCGACCCGATTGGCGTTTTTCCATATGATTGTTCACCACATTCGCTGGACACTGGAAGTGAAGCGAATGCAGGCGCCGACCCATGAACTGGTGCATTCCATGCGCAAGCTGCCGGTTTTTCACGGAGAGAAGAACAGCCCGGAAGAGCTGGCCGCGTTGAAGGTGCAGGCCCAGGGGCTGGCTGAATTGCTGTGCCGCTGGAATGGAGAAGGGCAGGCGAGCACCGGCACACTACAACTGACCTGATTCACGCTTGCGCCAGCTTGCGTGCGGAATTCCTTTACGGCTCGTTGCGGCTACTGATCGACCTTGACGGCCAGTACGTCGCAATGAGCCCCGGGCACCAGCCCGCGTGCGGTTGAGCCCAGCAGCAGGGCCAGCCCACTGCGGGTATGGCTGCCCACCACGATCAAATCCGCCTATCTTGTCCGCCTTGTCGAGAATGGTCTTTTCGATGGACCCCATGTCCACATAAACGTTGGCTTCGGGAATGTTGTATTGCCCTGCGTATTTGTCCGCCATTTCACGGGCCTGTTTCATCAGGCCGCTTTGCAAGTCCGTCACATCCATGGGCACATCCGCCCCGTAGGCCAGGGCCAGCGGTTCGATGACATGGATCAGATGCAGCTCACCGTCATTGCCTGACAGCACGCCCGCTGCGCGGGACAGCACCTGGGGGGATTCGTCGCTGCCATCGATGGCAACCAGAATTTTGCGGTAGGGACTGGGCACGGTTCTCTCCCTGAAAACGTGAGGTTTCCTGCAGTATAGCGCGCTTTTTCGGGGTTGCCAGCGGGCTGTTTCACAGATGAGGGTTGCCCTGACCGGTCTGCCTGTACTACTACTAAAAAAGGAAAACGGGGGCACTTCCTGCTTGACCCGCCTATACCGGCGCTGTCTAAATAGCGCCCATCACGAGCCTTAGACCGGATGTTGAGTACCTGAGAATGGGAAAATCGTTAGTAATTGTGGAGTCGCCTGCCAAGGCCAAGACCATTAACCGCTACCTGGGCGACGACTTCATCGTGAAGTCCAGTGTCGGCCATGTGCGGGATCTGCCGGTCAGTGGCGGCTCCAAAAAGAGCACCCCTCAGGAGCGGGCCAAGGAAGCGGCCTACACGCGCTCCCTGCCCAAGGAGGAGCGGGATGCCTATAAAAAGAAGAAGGCCAAGAAGCAGCTGGTTAACCGCATGGGGATCGACCCGGAAAAAGGCTGGGCGGCCCACTATGAGGTGCTTCCCGGCAAGGACAAGGTGGTCGACGAACTGAAACGCCTGGCTGCGAAAGCAGACCGCATCTATCTGGCAACGGATTTGGACCGCGAAGGGGAGGCGATTGCCTGGCACCTGCGGGAAGTCATTGGCGGAGAGGATGACCGGTTCGACCGGGTGGTGTTCAACGAAATTACCAAGAAAGCGATCCAGGCGGCGTTCGAAGAACCCGGCAAGCTGGATCTGCACCGGGTGGAAGCCCAGCAGGCCCGGCGTTTTCTTGGACCGGGTCGTGGGTTTCATGATCTCCCCGTTGTTGTGGGAAAAGATCGCCCGTGGCCTTTCTGCCGGCCGGGTACAGTCTGTGGCTGTGGAGCTGGTGGTAGAGCGCGAACGTGAAATTCGCGCCTTTATTCCGGAAGAATTCTGGGAGCTGTATAGCGATACCCACAGTGGTGATGGCGAAGCCCTGCGTTTGCAGGTGGCAAAGCATAACGGTGTGGCGTTCCGTCCTAACAATGGCGACGATGCCGGTGCCCACAAGCAGGCACTGGAAAACGCCGGCACACTGACCATCAGCCAGCGTGAGCAGCGGCCCACTCGTTCCAAGCCCTCCGCCCCGTTTATTACTTCCACCCTGCAGCAGGCCGCCAGTACCCGCCTGGGCTTTGGGGTGAAAAAGACCATGATGATGGCGCAACGGCTTTACGAAGCCGGGCACATTACCTACATGCGTACCGATTCCACCAACCTGAGTTCCGATGCGGTGGCAGCCTGTCGGGAATGGATCGGTGAAAAGCTGGGTGACAAATACCTGCCTGATGCGCCGCTGTCCTACAGCAGCAAGGAAGGCGCCCAGGAAGCGCACGAAGCCATTCGTCCTTCGGATGTGCGGCGTACCTCCGATTCCCTGAAAGATATGGAACGCGATGCTCAACGCCTCTATGAGTTGATTCGTCGTCAGTTCATCGCCTGCCAGATGCCCCCGGCGGAATACCTGAGCTCCACCCTGACGGCCACCGGCAACGGTTACGAGCTGAAAGCGA
>JGI24525J20082_1000445_pt1 | contig 20350 bp, 18 predicted proteins | sample LinPmetageLP50_FD_20082 | JGI IMG/M metagenome (IMG submission 20082) | reverse complement strand
GGCGATCGCCCGGTCATGTTCACCCCGCTGGTTGAGGTAGGTCGCATACCGTAGCCTCAGCTGGTGGTTGTCGGGGTTNCTTGCCAGGGCCTTGTCCATAAGCGTTTCGCCCGTCTTCAGGTCGCCGCTGGCAAGCGTGGCAATGGCCACCATGGCAAGCGTTTCCGGATCGGAGTCTTTGTCCTCCAGATTCGAGAGTATGGCCTGGGCGCCTTCTGGATTTCGCATTTGCAGCCGTGCGGCGGCCAGTAATTTGCTGGCGGTTTCTGAATTTCCCGCTTCTGCGATGGGTGCCAGCAGCTTTTCAGCATCCTCTACCCGGCCTTGCCTGAACCGGACAAGGCCGAGCATCAACGATGTCTGTTCATGGTTGGGAGCTTGCGCCAGGACTTCCTCCAGATAACGCGCGGCCTCATCGAGGTCACCCTGTTCCACTGCCGCCTGGGCGGCCATCAGGTTGCTCTTGATCGTACCGGGGGCGGACTTGGCCAGTATTTCTTCGTATACGAAAGCTTCTGATTGCTTGCCCTGGGCCCTAAGGACGCGAATTAGGGACGAAATCGTGGCGTACTTGCGTTGGGTCATTACATCGTACTGACCGATGTCCTCGAGGGCTCTGATATAGGCATCTTCCGCTTTTTGCCACTCTTCCTGGGAAGCGGCGAGCTCGGCTTTCCAGAGCCATAGTTCTCCATTCGCCCCATCAACTTCTTCCGCCTCGCTGACCAGTGTTCGGGCCTTCGATACGTCACCGTCGGCGAATGCGGTTTTTGAGAGCCCCACCACCGATTCAACTTCCCCAGAGTCTATTTCACGTGCCCTGTTGAACGCAGTGCGGGCTTTTTCAAGTTCATTGGATGCCAGGTAAATCTGGCCTTCCAGCAGTGCCGCCTGGGTTTCCACCGGTCGGTCCGGGGAGGTGATGTCATTGAGAGCCGACAGGGCGTCTTCAAAATCTTCCTGAAGCAGATTGGCTTCTGCGAGGATCAGGCTGGCACGGTTCCGAACCTTTGCATCGATCTGATCTGCAGGGAGGCGCTCCAGGATCTGGTTAAGGTGCCGTTCGGCATTGGCCGCATCGCCTGCCTTGAGGAGATTGTTGACGATCAGGAAATACGGTTCGATCTTTTCCGGTTGAAGCTCGATCGCGCTCCTGGCTTCCAGTGTGCTCGCCTTGAGTTCACCCTGACGCTGGAAAAAACGTGACTGGTCGATATGACTCAGGTACTGGATGTCGTCCTGGCTCATCTCATTGCTGTCGCCACAACCGGCGAGAGCGAATGAGATTGCGACTGAGAGGAGGGTGGCACGTACTGCTGAAACTGGCTTCATGGCCCTGGTCCTTTTCCTTATCGGGTCTTGTTCTGGATTCCTTGCCTGCTATTCAGGCGCCTGACGATTCGGGGGATGTTTCAATCCGATATTTATCAGTCAGGTTATACAGCGTTGGTCGGGTTACGCCGAGCAGGCGTGAGGCCTGCGCCATATTAAAGCTACAGGACTGCAGTGCCTGCACAATGGCGGCACGTTCCGCATTTTCCCTGACCTGCCTGAGATTCAGTTGGCTTTCGGGGCCTTCAAGGTCGCAGTTTAGCTCAAGGTCGGCGGCGGTAACACGTTTGCCGTCGGCCATGATTGTGGCCCGTTTCACCTTGTTGATCATTTCACGCACGTTGCCGGGCCATGGGTGTGTCTTGATGGCCTTGATGGCGTCTTCGGTAAAGGCCAGGTTGGGCCGATCCATTTGTTTGCCCAATGACTGCAACAGCGACTGCGCAACAACGAGGGCGTCGCCTTCGCGCTCACGAAGTGCGGGAACGTCGAGAGTAATTTCACTGATCCGGTAATAAAGGTCCTCGCGGAAAGTCTCCTGATCGATCAACTGCTGTACGTCCCGGTGAGTTGCGCACACCACGCGGACATCGACAGGAACCGGGTTGACCGAGCCCACCCGATCGACCACGCGCTCCTGGAGAAAGCGGAGCAGCTTGGCCTGGAGGGGCATGGGCATGTCGCCAATCTCGTCCAGGAATAGGGTGCCGCCATTGGCGCTTTCGATTTTGCCTTTCTTGCTCTGGGTGGCGCCGGTGAACGAGCCCTTCTCAAAGCCAAAGAGTTCGCTTTCAAGGAGGTTCTCAGGAATAGCGGCACAGTTAATGGCCGCAAAAGGTTTATCGAAGCGGTGGCTCAAATCATGAAGCGCCCTTGCCAGCAGCTCCTTGCCCGTGCCGGTTTCACCGGTAATCAGGGTAGTGACGTCGGTGGGGGCCACTTTTTCGAGGGTGCGACAGATGCCAAGCATCTGTGGGCTGGCCGCGACGATACCTTTGATGTTGGTGCCATTACGCTGACGGGCCAGCTCCCGGTTGTCACGTTCCAGTTCGGCCAATCGCAAGGCACGGTTCACCACGAAGGTCAGAATGTCCGCGTCCAGCGGCTTCTGGTAGAAGTCACTGGCCCCCATGCCGATGGCCTTGACGGCGTTCTCCTTGTCTTCCCGTCCGGTGACCACAATGATCTTGGTCATGGGCGACAACCGAAGAATTTCTTCAAGCAGTAGGAAGCCTTCTTTTGCACCACCTGGATCCGGAGGCAGACCCAGATCCAGAGTAATGACATCGGGTTCGCTTCGACGCAGTGCGGTCAGGGCTGACTCCCGGTCAGCCGCAACGCTTACTTCCAGATCTTCGCTGAAACACCAGCGCATCTGGCTTTGCAAGCCCGGATCATCTTCTACGATTAGCAGTCGTCTACTCACAACGGTTACAAATCCCTTTTTGTAATGGTGACGGTCTTGCGATCAATCCTCTAAACCCTGATTCTTAACCGAAGATTGACACTTTGCAATGATAGTGTTCGCTGTATTTCGGTTTCGCCAATTATTTGGCATTCTGCTGCGGCAGTGGGTCGCCGGTAATCAGTCGCTCGGGTTCTTCCGGAGCCTGTTCCGGTTTGAACCGGGCAAGCGGGAACCGGATTGAGAAACAGGAGCCCAGGTCCGGTTCGCTGGTTACATCTATATTGCCCCCAACATTGCGCACATACTCCCTGGCCTGATAGGCACCAATGCCCATGCCCGTCAGCCCCTTGGTACTTTCGAACGGTTTGAATAGCTGGGTCTGGATAAAGTCCTCGGTCATGCCGGAACCGGTGTCCTGGATGAACAGCACAACGTTGCCCTTGGCGGTTTTCAGGGTGAGAGTGATTTCGCCATCGGGTGGGGTGGCATCCTGCGCATTCTGAATCAGGTGGCCGAGAATACTGTAGAGTTGCTCCCGATCGGCATTGATGAAAATGTTTCCGGGATTATCGGCAACCCTCGGTGCAGGTTGGCGGCGGGAGTAGTGCTCCGCCAAATGGCTGACAACCTCAGTCAGGTCGATCACTTCGGTCACCAGGGTTTCGTCCGCTGGCTTGCGGATGTGATCCACCAGGTTCGACATCTTGCGCACGGCATGGTCAGTGGTGTGAATCATATCGTCGATAAAGGCCGGGTTGTTCCGGTGCCTGGGGGCGTTTTTCACCAGCAACGATAGTTGAGCAATCAGTGTTTTCAGGTCATGCACCATGAAGGCAGACGCCTTGCTTACCGCCTCAAACTGCATGGCCCTGGAAAGCCGGTTTTGGGCGTCAGTTTGTGCAAGCAGGTTACAGGTCTGCCGGGCGACAACCTTGATCAGGTCAAAGTTCTCCCAGTTGAGTTCAACGCGCGCGTAAGGGTTGCCGACCATGGCAATACCGTATAAGTCGTTGCTGAGGTATAGGGGAATGACCAGCCAACCATCCGGTGTATGTGATATCGGGTCGGGGATCTCCAGCAGGTTGTAGCTGACCGGATCGCCACGATATTCATGAAGGTCGATAATCCACTCCCGTTCCCCAAAGAAGCGGACAAGTTCGGAGTTGGCGTCGATGGTCGTGTACTTGGGCGTGACCATGTTGACTGCGTTCTTGAGGATGAAGTCGCCTCTTTCCTCTCGTATCCAGAGTGCGCCGGCGTTGCTTTCAACCAGGCTCGAAAGAATGCGGATGACTCGTTCCGGAAGTGGTGGGCTGTCGCTGAGGTCGGCCATTTCCCGGGTCATTTTCAGCCATTCGTCGCGGTAGTCGTATTTGTAATCGAAAAAGTTCTGGCTGATAAACACCATTAGCCGGGAACGCACACGGCGCGAGACCAGCAGGGTGACGAGGAATACCAGTGCGATGCTGAAGAAGAGTACCTGCAGGGCGTCGCCCCATTCGCCTCCCAGGGTTTTGACGTAGTAGCCACCCAGTGACAGGAACAACAGGTAACCACCGGCGAGTATCAGGGCTCCGGCGTGGAAGACGGCTGAACGGGAGAGCTGGAAATCCACTGGCTGTTTGCGGGTGTTAATCACGTTGACAGCAAACAAGGGCACCAGTGCAGCGTTGACCAGGCCACGGGCGTTCCAGAACGACTCCGAGACCTGGCCAAAGAGCAGGGTGTCGGCATACATGAAGAAATCAAAGGCAAACAGGCTGCCAACGGCAATACAGACATACTTCATGCTGGACCGACCAAATGACACGGAGTTGCGCCAGATCTGCTCAATCAGCGATAAGCCGAGTAAGGATAGGGCTATCTGGCCAACCACTTTGGTTTTACCGTCCAGAATGCTGAGCCCAAAGAAATATTCCAGGACACCGCTGCCGAGTAGGAGAGCAACCAGGATCAGGGTGGCTGCCGCCAGCACTTTTCGTAGGCGACCGACAAGATTGGCAGACCGGAATGAATCGCGAAGTAGGGCGAAGAGGACGGTAATCCACGCGGCATCACGCAGAAGTTCCAGCAGGTAGCGAATAAAAAAGCTTGGTTCGCCCCAAAGGCTTTGGGTAACAAGTGAGCCGGCCCACAGCGTGGTGACCACGGCGGCGAGGAGCAAAGAACGGTCAATGTCCCGGCGCAGGTATCGTGTGGCAATCAGCAGCGATAGCAACCCAAAGGCAATGGCTGCCGTGGAATGACTGATCAGGCTGAAATTATTCAACATGTTTCGCTTCCTGCGCTATGCGCCACTTTCCATAACGGCACCGATTTCGATCCTGTGCCGTTCACACCGGCTTCTTGTTCTCCCGGTAGAACCGGAATATCTCTTTTAGCGGGCGCCTGGGAGTGAAACCGAATTCCCTGGCGAACGCCCTGCCGTCGATGACTACAGGATACTTGAAAAAGTGCATCAGGTACGAAGGAAAACTTCGCAGGTTGAGTGTGCGCAGTATCATCCTGGGCAGTATGGGGGGAATGGATGGTACTGGTATGCGGCCGCAGCCGCAGAGCTTCAACGCATGCTGGTAGGCCACCCAGTCCTGCGGCGCGACATTGAAAATTCCCCGCTGGGGTTTGTTGTAAGCCAGCACGATGGCATCGGCCATATCATCGATATGGATAAACTGCATCATCGGTGAAAAACCGGCCAGAACAGGTGCCCGTTCCATGCCCAGCAAGGTGCTGATGGAGTTGCGCACTCCTGGGCCGACAATGTTGCAGGGCCGCAGAATGGTGATATTCAGGTCCGGGTAGCGCCACAGGTAGATGTTGGCCAGGTTCTCCAGTTCCACGGAATCAATCAGGTCCGCGCTCAGCCCCGCACTTTTCAGCGGAGCTTCCTCGTCTATCAGCGCCGGGTTGTAGGCCACCGCGCCATAGACGTGGAAGGTCGACAGGACCACCACCCTTTTGATGTTGTACTTGTGGCTCAAGTCCAGCAGTTTCTGGGTGCCGAGCACGTTGGCGTTGTAACGGCGCATTCGGGTGAGCTGGCTCGACATGATGCGACCGAGATGAATGACGCCATCAAACCGGTAACGCCGGAAAAGGTCTTCGAAGGAGCGCTTGTTGAAGTCGATGCAGTAGCTGGGGATATCGTCGCCCAGATAGACCTGTTCTCGAAAATCCACGGCAACGAGGTTGCAGGTATCCCGCAGGCGGCTGATTACCTGTTGAGCCAGGGCGCCGGCTGCACCTGTTACAAGAATCTGGGGTCTGCTTTTTTCAACCATCAGAACAGCCTTTTCCTTTCGCTCAGTCCGGTATCGATCAATTCACTGATCGCTGCCTTCACCTGTTCACTCGCTCTGTCACCTGTTCTTCGGGAATTTCCAGGTCGTCAAACACCATTGGGTCGCCAAAGTTCAGGTGGACTTTGGCCGGCAAGACAAACGGCATGGCCACCGGAGCGTAGGGAATGCCGAGCCACCGAGCCAGTGGTTTGATGTTGGCGATGGCGGGAATGGTTTCCTCACACCCGACCACGCCCACTGGCACAATGGGTGCCTTGTACTTCATGGCCAGGTGCATGAAGCCGTTACCGAACCGCTTGAGCTGGTAGCGATCCTGATACAGCTTNCCAGACCCGCGAATGCCTTCGGGGAATACGATGACGGCCTCGCCGTTGGCCAGCATCTTGGCGCAATTGGTGGGATCGCCCAAAACCGCGCCAAACTCGTTCAGCAAATTGCCGAGGTAGGGGACGGTCGGGAAAAAACGTTCGATCATTGCCCGGGGAATGCGCGGGTTTTTCTCGCGAGAGGCAAGGGCGTAGGCGATCAAAAGTCCATCTACCGGCAACTGCCCACTGTGATTCGGGACGATCAGCACCGGCCCCTCCGAGGGAATTTTGTCAACGCCGGTGGCTTCCACTCGAAAATACTTTTCGTAGATCTGGCGGGTCAGGGAGAAGCCGTACTTCATCACTTCGTTGTTATAGCCCCAGGGATCGTACCCCAGAGAACCAATCGGCTTGCGGATGCGATTGATGTGATTCTCCAGCTCTGCCGGGATCAACCGTGACTTCAGAATCGATGCTAGACCCATGTGGTTTCTACTCTCTTCCTATCATAACGCCAAGGGTATGACTCTGGCCCGTATTCAGCACGCGGTAATCGCCGAGGGCATTGGCGCTTTCAACGCACAGCATGGACTCCCAGGCAACGTCGGGGAAATCCGACAATCGTGCCGCTTTCTCCGGCCCCGGATTCCAGACAACCGTGGAGTCGCTGCCGATGGCGGTGATGCGCCGGTTCCCTGATGGGGTTTCAACGATCAGCGAATTGCCGCTTTCATAGATGCGGTCGGTTTCACCCTCGAAGCTCACTGGCCCTTGCTGTGTGTGGTAGCTCCAGTCTTTCAGGGAGTCCACGTATCCGCAGTTTTCGAGGCCTCTGACCAGCGTTTTGGAAATGTCCGGGGTCGGAAGATAGGTGTGAAGTGCCTGGGTAAACGCCAGCGGTTCCGAACCCGGATTGGTGGTGGTCAACGCCAGTTGGCAGCCGTCAGCCGAGAAGTGGAAGGTCATCAGTAACCGGGCGCGGCCGTCCCAGGCATCAGAAAAGTCACTGTTTGCATCCAGTGACAGGCTGATTTCCACGTCGTGCGCGGTTTCCCTGACATCCTCCAGCTTCCACACTGCCGTACGGGCGAAACCGTGGGAGCTGGTGGTCAGCAGCCTGCGGCGAACTTCCGGGGGATTTTTCTCGGGCACGCCAAACCACGGCCAGCATACGGGAATGCCGCCACGGATGGCCACGCCGGGTTCAAAGCGCGCGGTGTCGCTTATCCACAGCCAGTCTGGTTCGTCACGGGCGGCAAAGTGAGTAAGGTGAGCGCCCTGCAGGAAAAGGCGGGCGTGGAACAAGGGGTGGTGTACCTCCATGGCTTCCAGTTGCCCGATGGTTGTCCATCGGGTGAACGACCAGTGCCCGGGTTTTAGTGTCACGTAGTGCCTCGTTACAGCTTTCTGGGTGGTCAATGGATTGTCGGTCTGAGGTGCCGCAAGAGTTACGGCATGTCCTTATACTCAGGGTAAATTAAAACTGTGCTTACGGCGAGAAACCATCATAAAATCGGCCGTCCCCGTCGGAGTTTGATGAATGATTGACCAGATTGCTGCCTCAGTTCCCGAGCCTCGCCAGGCCGGAGTCGATCTTTCGACGCCGGGAGGCGATCAGTGGCTTGATGACTTGGCGGATGGTCTCACGGAACATGGCTGGATGAGCCAGGATGTGTCGGTGCTGTTAACTCCGTCCCTTTTAAAGGGTCTTCGCAGTGAAGTTCGGATACTGGACCGGACCGAGGCACTGCGTAAGGCGGGTGTGGGGCGTGGCCAGGACTTGCTTCAGGACAGATCCGTAAGGCGAGACCGGCGAGAAACCATCATAAAATCGGCCGTCCCCGTCGGAGTTTGATGAATGATTGACCAGATTGCTGCCTCAGTTCCCGAGTCTTGCCAGGCCGGAGTCGACCTATCGACGCCGGGAGGCGATCAGTGGCTGGATGACTTGGCGGATGGTCTAACGGAGCACGGCTGGATGAGCCAGGATGTGTCTGTGCTGTTAACTCCGTCCCTTTTAAAGGGTCTTCGCAGTGAAGTTCGGATACTGGACCGGACCGAGGCGCTGCGTAAGGCGGGTGTGGGGCGTGGTCAGGACTTGCTCCAGGACAGATCAGTAAGGCGAGACAAGATTGCGTGGCTGCAGGGGGTGACGCCGGTTCAGGCGGCGTTGTTCGAGTTCTTCGAGTCGGTCAGGCTGGGTTTGAATGAGCGGCTGTTCCTGGGGCTGAAACGGTTTGAGGCGCACTACGCCACCTATCACAACGGTGACTTCTACCGTCGCCATGTGGATAGCTTCCAGGGCAGGGCGTCGCGGGTTGTCAGCCTGGTGTTGTACCTCAACGAGGGTTGGCAGGAAGCCGACGGCGGCGCGTTGCAGATTTTCAATCGTGAAAACGAGAACGAGGTATGTGGCGTCGTATTGCCACTGGCAGGGCGGATGGCGCTGTTTATGAGCGAAGAAATTCCCCATGAGGTGTTGCCGGCCCACCGTACCCGTTACAGCGTCGCCTGCTGGTTCCGATGCGATGAAGTGCCGCTGCCATTGTAGTGCCGGAACCCTTTTGCTAATATGCGCGCCGCTTTGAGGGATTTCGCCCCAAAGCCCGTTATGGTGGCTCCATTGGTGCCTCCGCAACGATAAACCGTGAACCCGGTCAGGCCCGGAAGGGAGCAGCCGAAGCGGTGGACTTGTGTGCCGGAGTGTCGCTGATGGAGTCACCCCCAGATTTTTCCTTTTAACGCCCCCGATTATCCCTCTCTGATTGCTTCTTGTTGGCTTCTTCTAACATCCTGACCGTGCTATGGTTAAACCCATTTTTAACGGCAGTTGGCAGAACATGAGCTACCAGGTACTTGCCCGTAAGTGGCGCCCCCGGACATTCGAAGATATGGTCGGCCAGGAGCATGTGCTCCAGGCACTGATCCACGCCCTGGACAACCAGCGGCTGCACCACGCCTATCTGTTTACCGGTACCCGGGGCGTAGGCAAAACAACCATTGGCCGATTGCTGGCCCGATGCCTGAACTGCGAAACCGGCGTTACCGCCACGCCGTGTGGAACCTGCTCCAGTTGCCAGGAAATCCAGGAAGGGCGGTTTGTTGATTTGATCGAAATCGACGCAGCCTCCCGTACTGGCGTGGATGATATGCGGGAACTCACCGATAACGTCCAGTACTCGCCAACCCGTGGCCGCTTCAAGGTGTACCTCATTGACGAGGTACATATGTTGACCAACCAGTCCTTTAACGCTTTCCTCAAGACCCTTGAAGAACCCCCAGAACACGTCAAATTCCTGCTGGCGACCACGGATCCCCAGAAGCTGCCAGTGACCGTGTTGTCCCGTTGCCTGCAGTTCAACCTCAAGCGGATGACGCCCGAACACATTGCCGGGCACCTGCGCCACGTGCTGACCCAGGAAGGCATTCCTTTCGAGGAACCGGCCCTGTGGCTATTGGCACGTGCCGCGGATGGCAGTATGCGGGATGCCCTGAGCCTGACAGACCAGGCCATTGCCTTCGGCAATCAGACGCTCAGCGGCAGTGATGTCAGCAACATGCTGGGCACGATTGATCATAGTGATATCGAGAACCTGGTGAATGCGCTGGTGGAAGACGATGGGCCCGCGCTGCTGTCCGAGATCAATCGTATTTCCGATTTTGCGCCGGATTACAGCGTGATCCTGGCGGACCTGTTGTCGCTGTTCCATCGGGTGACGATGGAGCAGGTGGTGCCGGGCAGTGTCGATAATGCCCTTGGGGATGCCGCGCAGGTGGAGTCCCTGGCGCGCCGGCTNAGCGCGGAAGACGCGCAACTCTTCTATCAGGCCGCGNTGATGGGCCGTAAGGACCTGGCGGTCACTCCCGATGCCCGCATGGGGTTTGAGATGACGTTGCTGCGAATGCTGGCCTTCCGGCCTGGCACTGACCGCCGTGAACCACCGGTGGTGGCCTCCGGGACGTCATCATCAGGGCAGGAATCCCGGGAAGACCCTGAGCCTGGCCCGGCAGCGTCAGAGACAATAACAGCGGCTGTTGAGCCTGAACAAGCGCCTCAACAGCCAGATTCAGAACAGCGGGCAGAGCCAGAACAACGAACCGAACCGACGCCCCAGCCGGAGCCTCAACCGGAAGCCCAGGAGCCCGTACTGGAATCCCAGCCCGCTCCCGCGCCAGAGGAGCCTGACGCTGCCTGGCTGGCGAGCCTGGATGAAGCGGCTGAATCTGCAGCGGCCGAAGCGGCCAGCACTGAGGATTATGAGCCCGAGCCCGTAGCGCCTGAGCCGGAATACGTCGAAGCGCCTCAGGCCGATGTGCCCCAGGTAGAATCAGCAGCGTCGACCGAATCGACTGAGCCGGTCGAACCGATCGAAGAACCTGCGGATACTGGCGAATTTGTCTGGGAACGTGATTTTCGCAGCCTGGGCATTGTGGGCATGCCGGGTAACCTCGCCAGTAATGCGGCTATGGCCCGCAACGGCGATGAAATCGTGCTGACCATCGATGAAGGTCACGCGCGGTTGTTGAACGCCCGCCATGAAGAAAAAATTATCGAGGCGTTGAGGAATCGGTTTGGCGCCACCATAACCCTGCGTGTGGAGCAGGGCGATGCTGAGGGCAAAACGCCGGCTGCCTGGGAAGAGCGCCAGCGGCAGGCGCGCCAGAAGGCAGCGGAAGACTCAATTCGCAATGATCCCGCAGTGCAGTCGATTGTTGAACGATTCGAGGCTCGGGTCGTCGAAAACAGTATCCGGCCGCCGAATCAGGCAAAGTCCGGCTAAGGTCTGCGGTTGGAGCCACGTGGTGGCAACTCTCTAAGGCAATTCTGTAGAAGGTGAGCGTGATGAACAATATGGGCGACCTGATGAAAAAGGCCCAGCAGATGCAGGAAGAAATGAAGAAGGCTCAGGAAGAGGCCGCCAAGGCCGAGATTACCGGCGAAGCCGGCGCGGGCCTGGTCAAGGTGACTATGAACGGTCGCCATGACGTGCGGAAAGTGGATATCGATCCGTCCCTGCTGAGCGAAGACAAGGAAATTCTGGAAGACCTGCTGGCGGCTGCTATCAACGACGCCGTGCGCCGTGTTGAGGAAAACCAGAAAGACAAAATGTCCGGCATGATGTCCGGTATGGGTATGCCTCCGGGCTTCAAGATGCCGTTCTGATCGAGGATAGCTGATGGCTTTTAGTCCGTTGGTAGACGAACTGGTGGAGTCTCTCCGCTGTCTGCCTGGCGTCGGTCAGAAAACGGCCCAGCGTATGGCCTTCCACCTGCTGGAGCGCGGCCGCTCTGGAGGCTCGCGGCTTTCTGACGCACTGGATCGTGCCATGACCGGTGTGCGCCGCTGTGAGAGCTGCCAGAACTTCGCCGATACGCCTACCTGCAATATCTGCGAAAACCCTGAACGACGGAATGGTACGCTCTGCGTGGTGGAAAGCCCCTCCGACCTTCTTGCCATTGAGCAGGCGGGCGATTATCGCGGCAGCTACTTCGTGTTGATGGGGCATCTGTCGCCCATCGACGGCGTGGGCCCCGAGGAAATCGGTATTGAGCGGCTGCTGCAACGCATCCACGGAGAAGGGGTGACGGAGCTGATCCTTGCGACCAATCCAACTGTGGAAGGTGAGGCGACTGCCCACTACATTGCCGACAGGCTGGATGGCCGCAATATCCTGATTACCCGTCTTGCCCATGGTATCCCGGTGGGGGGCGAACTGGGTTATGTTGACGGATTTACCCTGACCCATGCCTTCCGTGGCCGAAAACCTCTGACTGATTAAACCTGACCGGGATTATTATATGGATTCCAACACCCCGGCCGCTTCCGTTCCTGCGGCTCCCGACACGGTTACCTGGATTCGGGAGCCGGACGACCTGGACCGCTGGCTTGCCGAAGGGCAAGGCGAACCGCTTGCACTGGATACCGAGTTCGAACGGGTCAACACCTTCTTCCCGATTCCTGGTCTGGTCCAGTTGGGGATGGGGCAGCGGTTCTGCCTGGTAGACCCGTCGGTCGCAGAGGCGTCAGAGGGCTTTCGCAACGCGCTCACCGACCCGGACACCCCCAAATTGCTATACGCCATGAGTGAGGATCTGGAACTGTTCCGGCACTGGTTGCAGCTGGAACCGGAGGGCATTCTCGACCTGCAGATCGGCGCCGCGCTGGCCGGTGCCGGCTTTTCCGTCGGTTATGCCCGGCTGGTGGAAACTCTCTTCGGTGAATCACTGGATAAATCGGCGACGCGCTCGGATTGGGTTTCTCGCCCGCTTTCCGCGGCGCAGGAACGCTACGCTCTGGACGACGTTCGCTTCCTTGTTCCCTTGTATCACTGGGTGATTACTCGGTTGCAGAAACGGGGCCTTGAAGCGGCATTGGCTGACGAATCCACTCGATTTTCAAAGGAACTGGCAGCCCAGGATAATCCCGACAGCCATTACCTGAAACTGCGAGGCGGCTGGACATTGAGCCGCCAACAGCAGGGGGTACTGAAAACCCTGGTGTGTTGGCGGGAACATGAGTCGCGCCTCCGGGATCGGCCCCGCAACCGGGTTGTGGCCGATGCACTGCTGATTGCCATCGCCCAGAGACTGCCACAGTCAGTACGGGAGCTATCGAATATCCAGGGCTTGCCTCCGGCCGTGGTCAGGCGCTACGGGGATACGATTATTAATATGGTTGCGGAGGCATCGACCGCGGATAATTCCGGCATCGACGTTATCGCCGCTCCGCTGAGCCGCCAGGACCAGATGTTCTATAAACAGCTCAAACGCCTGATGGTGAAGGCGGCGGAGGAACGGGATGTGCCGGTGGAACTGCTGGCGCCTCGCAAGCGCCTTGAGGCTGTTGTACAACAACGAAACCTGGCTGCCGGGCTGTTTGACGAGGGCTGGCGCCGTGACCTCCTGGCACCGGTGCAGGAACAGATTGAGGAACTACTGAAATCATGACCGAAAAGACCTTTGTGTCGGTGTTTCGCAGCAGTAAGAAGCCGGACACGTATATCTACGTGCGACGGGGCCAGGCCTGGGATGATCTGCCGGATAGCCTGCGGGGCATATTCGGCCAGCCAATACACGCCATGGACCTGATCATAACACCGGAACGGAAGCTTGCCCGAACGTCTGGCAAGCAGGTTCTGGAGGCTATTGCCGACAAGGATTTCTTCCTGCAGATGCCTGAGGAATCCAGCGGCTACGTTGTAGACTTTCGCCGTAAACCGGAGCCCGGCCGGGAATGATTGCAGAGATTCCGTTCTGGCAACGCAAACGTCTCCATGAGATGACCGCCAAGGAATGGGAGTCCCTGTGTGACGGCTGCGGTAAATGTTGTCTGGCCAAGCTGGAAGACGAAGACACCGGCGATGTCTACTACACTGAGCTGGTGTGCCGTTACATGGAGCAGGACACCTGTCAGTGCAGCGTGTATTCCGAGCGCTTGCAGAAAGTGCCTGCTTGCACGGTGCTGACACCGGATACGCTGAGCGACTACCATTGGCTGCCGTATACCTGTGCCTACCGCACACTGGCGGAAGGGCGTGCGCTTGCAGACTGGCACCCGCTACGGTCGGGTGACCCCGATACGGTTCATGAAGCGGGTGTATCGGTGCGTAATCGCGTGATCTCGGAAGCCGATGTACCGGAAGACGATTGGGAAGAACACATAATTCACTGGATCCTTTGATGATAGACGCAGAAACAAACCTTGCTTACGGAATATTCTGGGCCCTGTACGCCGTCGCCTTCGTGGTGTTCTTCTACACCATATCCCGCCTGTTTCGGGTAATTCCGGTTTATGCCATCCGCACGCTGTTGCAGGCCGCGTTGATTGTCCTCCTGTTGACCCCGGTCGAGTCCGGAGAGGTAGCTGGCTGGTGGATGCCGGCCTGGTTGCACGGCGGCTACGAAACCATTCTGGGTGATGCCGCCAACGCGGGCCGGGCCTTTGTGAACATGGGCATAGCATCCCTGGTTATGGTGTTGGTGTGGGTTCTTGACCTCGTCAGATACCGGCTGGTTAAACGCTGAGACTTTCCTTGATCACCACCTCGCATGGAGCTGCCCTGATGCGACTTCTAAGCCGCCTGTTTGCTGTCATCCTCATCCTGCCAGTTACGGCGCTTGCACAGCAGGCGCCAACCCTGCAGTTACCCGACAGTGCCGATGTCCGAATTATTGTCGACATCTCCGGCTCCATGAAAACCAACGATCCGGACAATCTGCGCCGCCCGGCTGTGCGTCTGTTGGCGCGTATGCTGCCTGGGCAAGCCAATGCCGGAGTCTGGACCTTTGGTCAGTACGTCAACATGCTGGTGCCCCATGGCAAAGTCACTGATGACTGGCGGGGGCTGGCTGTCGAACGCTCAGATGAGATCAATTCGGTCGCCCTTCGGACCAATCTGGGGGAGGCGATTCAGGTTGCCAGTGATGATTACCTGTTGGGCTCGGAGAGCCTCGATAATACGGACTTCATTCTACTCACCGATGGCAAAGTGGATATCTCCGACAACGAGAGCGCCAATGATCGGGAGCGTGAGCGGATTCTGGGGGCATTGCTGGACGATCTGAGCAGCCGCGGTGCCACCCTTCATACCGTCGCATTGTCCGAGGAGGCAGATCTTGCTCTTTTGAAGAGTCTTGCGGAACGCACCGGGGGCCGCTATGCCCTGGCGTCGTCCGCTGATGCACTGACTCTGGCTTTTCTTGAAGCGCTGAACACCGCTGTACCGCAGCAGCAGATTCCCATTGAGGATAATGGCTTTCAGGTGGATGGTGGCGTAGAGGAATTTACCGCGCTGATTTTTCGCGCTGGTGACGAGTCTGCCGCCAACCGAACGCTTGAACTGGTCAGTCCCGGCGGCACCAAGGCAGGGCCGGACTCAGCCACCGAGGGAATGCGTTGGGTGCGCGAAACGGAATACGACCTGATTACCGTCACCGATCCTGAGGCGGGCGACTGGACGATCAACGGCGAGTTGGGTGAGGGCAGTCGGGTCACTGTCGTCAGCGATCTGCGGATGGTGGTGAGCCCGGTCCCGCCAACATTCACGGAGAACGAACCAGTATCCCTTCAGGTGGCCTTCTTTGAGGAAGACCGAAAAATTGAAAACCGGGACTTCCTGGGGGTTATCGATGTCGGTGTGTCATTAACCTCAGAGGACGGGCGCAGCGGTAACAAGGTGTTGTCTCCGGATGAGCCGCCGCAGGACGGCGTCTATACGGACACCATCACACGACTGCCTGATGCCGGTGAATACCAACTCAGCGTTGTTGCGGACGGTCAAACGTTCTCCCGACGCTTCAGTACCGTTACCCGATATATTCAGCCCGAGGGCGAACAAGCCCCAATTGAGGCAGTCGTTTCTGACGAGCCCTCGCAGGAAGCGTCAGTGATGGAGGATGAGTTGCCAGAGGCCTCACCCGCTCCCGAAATTGAATCGCCTGTGTCCAGTTCCGGGCCGATCGATATCAGCCAGGTTGAAGAGCCAGAACCGAAGCCGCTTGAGGAACAGCCTGTCGATAAGGAAGAGGCGGAACCGGAAACGCCGGCCACCGTTGAGGAGGCGGCGAGCGGCATTCCGTTCTGGGTATGGGCCGCTGCCGGCACCTTGGGTGTGGTGGCTGTCGCCGGGGTGGCATTCCTGTTCGTCAAGCGCAGAAAATCAGCGCAGGATCAGGACAACAACGAGGAGCCGCCCCTGGTCGCAGAGGAAGCGCCGGAGGAAGAGGCTACCGCCGCACCCGAACCTGAACAGGCGCCTGAAGACGTACCCGAAGAGATACCTGAACCCGAATCCGAATCCGAAGAAGTGCCGGAACCTGAAGAAGTGCCGGAACTTCAGCAGGACGAAGCGTTGCCCGAGGACGATATCCCCGTTGCTGATGCGGAGGTGGAGGACGGTGAAGACGAATTCGGGCTGGAGGACTTTGATCTCTCCGAGTTCGACGATTTGCCAGCCACTGATGAGGATAGTGAGCCCACCGACGACGAGTCTGAAAACGACGATAAGGATGGCGGAAAGGATCGGTAGTTGGCGGTTAATCGAACAGGGCTCTTATCAGAACGGCTTCGGTTCTCTATACTCTGAGTCTATTTTCAAACAGACGTTTAACCGTTAATTGAACAGGACACTATCAGCATGAAGTTTACCGGTACCGAGAAATATGTTGCCACTGATGACCTGCAGATGGCCGTCAACGCAGCCATAACGCTGCAACGCCCGCTACTGATCAAGGGCGAGCCCGGCACTGGTAAAACCCTCCTGGCCGAAGAAATGGCTGCGTCCCTCGGCCTGCGCCTGATTCCCTGGCACATCAAATCCACCACTAAGGCCCAACAGGGACTGTACGAATACGATGCGGTCTCCCGTCTGCGGGATTCCCAGCTCGGTGACGAGAAGGTCAAGGACATCAGCAACTACATCGTCAAGGGCAAGTTGTGGGAAGCCTTCGAATCCGAGGAACAGGTGGTACTGCTGATCGATGAAATCGACAAGGCGGATATCGAGTTCCCGAATGATCTTCTGCTTGAACTCGATCGCATGGAATTCTTCGTCTACGAGACACAGCAGTCTGTGCGTGCCAAGCATCGGCCTATCATCGTGATCACCAGTAACAACGAAAAGGAACTGCCGGACGCTTTCCTGCGCCGTTGTTTCTTCCACTACATCAGCTTCCCGGACCACGACACCATGAAGAGCATCGTGGACGTGCACTTCCCGGGTCTGCAGCAGCAGGTGGTTCGCGATGCGCTGGAAGTTTTCTTCGACGTTCGCAAGGTGCCAGGGCTGAAGAAGAAGCCGTCCACTTCAGAACTGATCGATTGGCTCAAATTGCTGATGGCGGATGAGCTGTCTGCCAAAATGTTGCAGGAGAAGGACACCAGTTCCGCCTTGCCGCCGCTGTATGGCGCACTGGTGAAGAACGAGCAGGATGTCCACCTGTTGCAGAAGCTGGCCTTCATGGCCCGTCGTCGCAGCTGAAATTCAGCAAGAGCAGCACCCTATGTTGATTGATTTCTTTCTCGAAGTCCGGCGGGCCAAGGTGCCCGCCAGTCTGCGCGAACTCCTCGACCTGCTTGAAGCTCTGCAGAACAGGCTCGCCTTTGCGAATATGGAAGAGTTTTACTACCTGGCTCGTGTCTGCCTGGTCAAGGACGAGCGCCATTTCGATAAATTCGACCGGGCGTTCCAGGCCTATTTCGAGGGCATAGAAAACCTCGATGACCTGATGCAGGCGTTGATTCCGGATGATTGGCTGCGCGCGGAATTTGAAAAGCAGCTGTCAGAAGAGGACAAGGCCAAAATCGATTCCCTCGGCGGGCTGGAAGAGCTGATCGATACCTTCAAGAAACGCATGGAAGAGCAGAAGGAGCGTCATCAGGGCGGCAACAAGTGGATTGGCACTGGTGGTACCTCACCCTTTGGTGCGAACGGTTACAACCCGGAAGGTTTTCGCATTGGCCAGAACAAGGGGCGTCATGGCCGCGCCGTAAAGGTTTGGGAAAAACGGGAGTTCAAGGACCTGGACGACAGCGTCACTCTCGGCATTCGCAATATCAAGGTGGCCATGCGTCGGCTGCGTAAGTTTGCTCGCCAGGGTGCCGCGGACCAGCTCGACATGGACGATACTATCCGCTCCACTGCTCGCAACGCCGGGTACCTCGACTTGAAGATGGTTCCCGAGCGGCACAATGCGGTCAAAGTCCTGATCTTCTTCGACGTGGGTGGCTCCATGGACCCTCACGTGCGGGTCTGCGAGGAGCTCTTTTCGGCTGCTCGGCTCGAATTCAAGCACATGGAGTACTTTTACTTTCATAATTTCATCTATGAAAGCGTGTGGAAAAACAACATCCGCCGGATGAACGAAACAACGAGCACCTGGGACATTCTTCACAAGTACACGCCGGACTACAAAGTGATCTTTGTAGGGGATGCCACCATGGCGCCCTATGAGGTGTCACACCCCGGCGGGTCCATCGAACACTGGAACGAGGAAGCGGGCGCAACGTGGTTTCAGCGCATTACCGATCACTTCCGCAAGGTGGTGTGGATCAATCCATTGCCGGAGAGCTACTGGGGCATGGGTGGGTCGCTCGGTATGACCCGTCAGCTGGTGAATGACCACATGTATCCGTTGACCATTGAAGGCCTGGAATCGGCCATGAAACAACTGAGCAAATAAAAAAAGCCGATGCGGTTGAGAGCATCGGCTAAGCTCGGCATATCAAACGGGGTGGCCTAAAGGCTGCCCCGCGCTTCTCTCGGAGCAAATCCGGGGCCAGTTTAAAATAGTTAATATAAATCAGCTGACTAGAATGAGTTTAGTGCATCTCCCGTGAACGGGAGATTCCTCGGCGTTTTGCTCCTGTCAAAAAATCCGACGGTTTCGGATTTCCAATTGGTGATCTGGATACCGTTCTTGCCTGTTACCAAGTGTTACTCTTTCTGCCGGTTTGTTACAGAACATTGCTAGAGGCAGGAAGCGTATGGTCGCCGGAGCGCAGCAAACAGTAACGGTTGGGCGCCAGGTCAGGGTGGCGTGGCTGGTCATTTTGGTCATGATGGTGGCATCTCAGCTCGGTTTGACGCGTAGCGCCTTTGCTGAATCGCTGGACCAGGAGATCGACCGCCTGAAAGCCGATGTGGCGGACCTCAGCCAGACCTTGTACCAACTGGAGGAGAACGTACTCTACCCAGTCGACACGCAAGTGGCAGTTTTCCTGACACTCAGGAATCGGGAGGGGCTGGATCTGGACTCGGTTGAACTGTACCTGAACGACACGCCAGTTGCTTCTCACCTCTATACCGACCAGGAACGTGACTCCCTGAAGCAGGGCGGTGTCCAGCGGCTCTATATCGGTAACCTGCCTCATGGCGCCCATCAACTAAAAGCGATTCTGACGGCACGTTCAGCGAACGAGCGCTTTGTTCGCCGTGAAGCGACCCATCAATTTCGGAAGCGGCCCGGTGAATCCCGCATACAGATGTCTCTGGATGCCGCGGCGCCGGACTACGAACCAGTGGTTTCGTTTCAGGAATGGAAATAGGGCGAAAGGATGGTCGTGCTCGCTAAGCTTCGGAAAGTCTCCACACGGTTTGCTCTCAGTCTGACCGCGGCCCTTATCCCGGGGTTGGCGTCCGGAGGCAGCGATTTGGCGTCGTTGCACTTGGGGCTCGCACAATTCGCCCTGGACACCCATGACCCGGCTGCAGCATTGCGTTATACCCGGAATGCCACTACCGAAGCCGAACGCCTGGTTCGCGCTAAAGCACTTTTGGTTACGGGGAGTCATCAGGAGGCTGAGCGGCTGCTGAAAGAACTGATCGAAGGACAGTATTACCGCGGGCAGGCGGCACTATTGCTGGCGGAACTGCCGACGGACTCTGGAGACAACAAAACCCGGGAATACCTTGAAACTGCTGCGAAGCGGGCCAGTGGCAGTGACCGGCAAAAGGCGCTTTATCGATTGGCCGAGATTGAGCGGGAGGCGGGGCATACCGATCGGGCCGGGAAGGTGCTGGCGTCCATGGAGCCAGGCTANTGGGCTGCGCTGGGTTACATGAACATTGCGGCTGACTACGGCAGGCAGGACCGGANTCCATCGCGAGCACTGGTTGCACTTCGAGTGGCTCTGGCCATGTCCGAAGAAGACGTCNACAGCCAACGCAGCCAGGAACTCAGAAGCCGACTACTGGTTCGCGCCGGCTACCTTGCTTACGATCACGGAGACTACGAAAAGGCCATCGGCTTCCTGGAGAAAATCCCCCTGGAAAGCTACAGCACATCCCATGGCCTCTACCTTCACGGTCTTGCGCTCTCGGCCAGTGGCAACCAGCGGGCGGCAATGCAGTCCTGGCATCGCGCCAAAAAGTACCCACTGGCCTATCCCGGTGTGGCCAATGCCTGGCTTGGAACGGGTAGGGGGTACGACCTCGCCGGTTACCTGGGGCAGGCGGGTGAAGCTTATCTAGCAGCAAATGCGTCCTATGAAAGTGAACGGG
>JGI24525J20082_1000413_pt1 | contig 21020 bp, 20 predicted proteins | sample LinPmetageLP50_FD_20082 | JGI IMG/M metagenome (IMG submission 20082) | reverse complement strand
GTCGCTGCACCTCCTAAAGCGGTTATTTTTCCGTTTTCAAAAACGATCACGCTGTTTGCAACCACGCTGCCATCACCTATGTGGGCGGTGGCACCTTTAATGGTGATCGCTTCCGTTTGGTGGTCTGCAGGTGTTTGTTGTGCCATGGTGACGGCACTGCTAAGTACTGCAAAGACTATGAATAGTTGTTTTATTTGTTTCATTTTAATTTGATTTTATATTTTTTGGGTTTAAATTCTTAGTTTTTAGACCACTTTTAGTTTTGTTAGGTTTTTCATAATACTGAATAACACCCCTAAAGTCCCCTCAAGGGGACATTTAAAAAATGACATAATTCTGGATTAATTAACCGTTTCGCATTCTAGGTTTCTGTTTTCTTTTCGCTTGGGTGGCGTTGTTTTTCCACCACCGGCTTTCTCGTCGAGCATCATTTTCATTAATTCGTTTCTTTCTGAAGCAATTGCTTTTCTTTTCGCTTTGTCGGTTTCCAGATCAAAATAAGTGGTCCCTTCAATCATAGTTTTTTCAGCTTTTGCATAAACCGAAAGGGGATGGTCGTTCCATAATACCAAGTCAGCATCTTTACCTTCTTTGATGCTTCCTACGCGCTTGTCGATATGTAAAAGTTTTGCCGGATTGATGGTCACCATTTTCCAGGCTTCTTCTTCAGTAACACCACCGTATTTTACCGTTTTTCCAGCTTCTTGATTTAATCTTCTAGACATTTCACCATCATCACTATTAATGGCAACAGTAACGCCTTCGCTTGCCATAATCGCAGCGTTATACGGGATGGCGTCATTTACTTCGTATTTATACGCCCACCAGTCGCTAAAGGTAGAACCCCCTACACCGTGCTCGGCCATTTTATCGGCTACTTTATACCCTTCCAAAATGTGGGTGAAGGTGTTTATTCTGAAATCAAAATCTTCTGCAACTTTCATCAGCATATTGATTTCACTCTGCACATAGGAGTGACAACTAATAAAACGTTCGCCGTTTAAAATCTCGGCAATAACTTCCATCTCTTCATCGTAGCGAAACGGTTGTCCGCTTTTTTTCTTTGCGTCGTATTGCTTGGCGCGGTTAAAATAATTCACATACAATTGTTCCACACCCATACGTGTTTGTGGAAAACGGCTGTAGCTCTGCCAGTTGGACTGCTTTACGTTTTCACCTAAAGCGAATTTTATAAACTTGGGGCTGTTATCATAAATGAGTTCGTCTGCGTCTTCGCCCCATTTCAGCTTGATAATAGCAGAACGCCCACCAATGGGGTTTGCAGAACCGTGCAGTATCTGAATAGAAGTCACGCCACCCGCAAGATTGCGATAAATGTTGACATCTTCAGGATCTACAACATCTTCAATACTTACTTCAGCCGAAGAGTTATGCCCGCTCTCGTTAATGGATAGCGCAGCGATATGCGAATGCTCATCGATCACACCAGCTGTTAAATGCTTGCCTGTAGCGTCGATCACTGTGGCGCCTTTTGCCGAAAGTCCTTTACCCACTTGTGCAATTTTACCATCTTTCACCAAAACATCTGTTTCGGTCAAGACACCTGCTTCTTCACTGGTCCAAACCGTAGCATTTTTAAACAGAATGTCCTCTTGTTTGGGTTTTGTTTTAAATCCGTAGCCCACATTAGGGTAGGTGATGGGCATGATTTCGGGTTTCTTATCGTCTTTCTTATCTTTTTTATCTTCGGAAGAATCTCCTGTTGAACCTTTTTTACGCGTAGCAGAAAAAGAACTTTCACTTCCGTCAGGTAATAGAAGCTTTCCAGAAAACGTATCGCCTTGCTTCGGAATAATTCCAGTAGAACGGTAAACTTCCTTTGTCGCTTCATCTGTAAAAGAAAGGGTCACCCAGTTTTCAGAATATTCAATTTTTGAAGGATACTCGGTTTCGCCGATTTTTACGGCCGATTTCGGTTTTGAAACGTCCCCGCTAATGGAAACATCGTAATTTTTTCCGCCAGCCGAAAAACTGTAATCGCCACGAATATCCTTTTGGTCTTTCGTATTGATCACGTTTTTGTTTCCTTGTACCCAGTTTTCATAAATAATCGTGTCCTCATCAAAAATATCACCTGAAGTCACTAAAAAATTAGCGTAGCGCCCCGATTCTAACGTTCCTAGATTTTCACTTTGTCCCAATAACTGTGCAGGGATCGTGGTCAACGCCGCCAGTGCTTTTGTTTTATCAAAACCATAGGTAATCGCCTTCATTAAATTTGCTTTGAACTCGGCTGGTTTTTTAAGCTCGAATGTAGTCAGCGCAAAAGAAACATTATTATCTGAAAGCACTTTAGGGTTCATCGGTGCTTGGTTCCAATTCCGCATATCGTCTAAGGATATATAATCTGCCAGGTACGGGTTGCTCACATCATAGGCATCCGGAAAGTTGATCGGGATGATGTATTTAGCATTGGTATTTTTAATGCTTTGGATGGTTTCATATTCGTCACCACCCCCCACAATAATATAATTCTGATTGAAAATATCACCAATTTTGTCTGCACGCAAGTCATTGTCTTTACTACCGGCTTCAAAAAATGCAATTTTACCTTTATTAGCGTTTAGCGCTTCTAGTGCTCGGTCTTTGGTGTCTATATTTCCTTTTGCGTACCAATCTGCATCGTGATACATTTGGCGTAGCAAGGCCATAGACCCCATTAGCGAAGAAGGATACGACTGCCTACTGGTCACACTCTTATCGAACGAAAAATAGTGCCCAGAAGCATCTTCTAAAATTCTTCTTGAATCGCCGTCTTCTTCATTAAGTGCTACAAGAACCCCCGTTCCACGGGCAATCCCATCCATGATGTGTGTGTTGACGACACCAAAACCTGCTTCACGGTATTCCTTTGCTTTTTTGGTATCGTATTTAAAACTTTCAATCGCATTTTGTTCGGGCCGTATGTGGTCGTTCCAGTAAAATCCTTCGCGGGTCGCTTCATACTGTGGCGATCTGCCATTGCCTTCGGCGCGTTTTGGCTTTTCGACACCAAAATCGGTATAGGCATCTATAAAACTAGGGTAGATGTGTTTGCCTCCCATGTCATAAAACACGGTGTTTTTTGCCACTTTCATGTTTTTTGCCACGGTTTGCACGCGACCATCTTTGATTAAGAGCGTTGCATTTTTTACTACTTCCGTAGGACTTATATGTACGGTGGCGTTGGTGAGCGCAATAAAGTTTGTATTGGTTTCTTTTAATTCTCCGTTTTCAGGAAAATAATCTTGGGCGTTGGTAATTGAAATGCTCGCCAAGAGGAGCATCGAGAAGAAAAACTTATTCATATAAATTTGCTTGAAATTAGAAGTTTTCAAGATACTAAGGTTTCTTCTTTTTTACGAAACGTTAAGATAGGTTTAACAAGTTGTTAAGAAAAAGGCTAGGTGTGAGGTAGTAGGTAATAGGGAGTAGGCGGGAGGTCGGAGGTTAAAGCGAAAGGCACAATTCGTCTTGCAACTTCGTTTTCTTAATTTGTCAATTTCATATTTTCAATCATAAACGCATTAATTTAAAAATGAGTGATGGGGTGGGTTGAAGTTGAAATCGATGCTGACAATAAGCTGCAATTCGTTGCCACTAAACTCCCTGTAGGATTATATCATGAACAAGTATATAGTTTTTCTGTTATTGTTCTCGTATTTCTACTTTCGTTTATCTAATTTATTGATCATCATTCCTCAAAACGTTTTATTCTCAAAATAATTTACGACCAGCGCCACCATATAGTTATAGCTCATAATGCCCTTGGATTGGTTATTGGCCTTCAGAAATTGATCCCAGAAGTTTTTTGAGATGACCTCAAACGGATTTTCATAGCTCGCCCAAAATTCGCGCATTTCCCGGTAACTTTCTAAAATTCCATAATTGATGGTTGGTAACAGCGCATTATAGGTTTCCATATCGCGTCTGGCAATTTCATTAATACAATACCGAAGTGCAAAAATATACCCTGAATATTGAATGTATGGGTCGTCGTTGTTTATAGTAGCCAATGTTGCTATGAAATTAGCTTCATTTTCGGCCGCATAGCCTATTTGGTGTGCTTCCTCATGGCAACTCACCACAGTGAATTTATAACTTTTTATCAGGTTATTCACCTGCGCTTCACCAGAAAACGGATTGTAATACCCGCTATATCCCATATAGGTGAGCCCTAAGCTCCAACCACTTTTTTTGATACTTGGAGGTGCATAAGCAAGCTCGGGGAATTCTTCCTCCAGGTTTTTATACCCATTCAATGATTTTTTGAAGGTTTCTTGCTGCGTGAATGGTAAGTCAATCTTGGTGCTGTCTTCATAACCCAGCGTCCGGTGCATCTGGTTCGCTTTTGCTATGAGTCGTTCTGTAGTGTTTACAAGTTGCTCCGTGGTATAAGTTCTTTCTAACCCCAACGTTTTGTGAAGGGGTTCTCTGTAATAATTAAAACCCCACAATAAGTTGAACACAAAATAAACAATAGATACGCTTGCGATAATATCCATAAAAAACCAGAGCGGTTCTTTAATGAGACGGCCACTGTTTTTATAAATCCATCTAATGGCAAGTACGGTGATAAGGATATAGAAGATATCACCCATAGAAAAAGGAATCCAACCAAAAAGATAGCGAGGGATCTTAGAAATAAAAGGATACAATCCTTGGCTGTAATATTTTTCTACGAAGGATGGAAAGTTTGCCAGAATTTTCAGTCCAAAAAATTGAACGATGAGTAAAACGGCAAGAATGATTTTAGTTCTTTTTTGCATTAACGGGTTGTTCCAAAATGTTATCATTTTGTAAAAACAACCCTAAAAATAGTAAAAGCATGTAACTTTACGCTTCTTTATAAAATAACTTATTACTGAAAATTTTACGCAGTAATCAAAGCAACGATACAGTATACTATGAATGAAGCAATAAGAAAGTTAGAACCAACACAACTCTGGAACAAATTTGCAGATTTAAACGCAGTGCCAAGACCTTCAAAAAAGGAAGAACGTGTCATTGCCTTTATGAAAGCATTTGGTGAAAACCTTAATTTGGAAACGATAGAAGATGAAGTAGGGAATGTGATTATACGCAAACCTGCAACTAAAGGCATGGAAGATAGAAAACCTATCGTGATGCAGTCCCACTTAGACATGGTGCATCAAAAAAATAACGATACCGACTTCAATTTTGATACCCAAGGAATCGAAATGCATGTAGATGGCGACTGGGTGAGAGCTAACGGAACGACATTAGGCGCAGACAATGGGTTGGGCGTTGCTACCATCATGGCAATTCTGGAAAGTGATACTATCGCACATCCTGCATTAGAAGCGCTGTTTACGATAGATGAAGAAACAGGTATGACGGGAGCGATGGGGCTTAAAGGAGGTCTACTGAAAGGAGAGATACTGTTAAATTTAGACACCGAAGAAGATGACGAGATAGGAGTAGGCTGCGCCGGAGGTGTGGATGTTACCGCAAAAAAGAATTATAGAGAAGAGGAAACCCCAGAAGATTCTACCGTTTTTAGAGTGACTGTAAAAGGTCTCAAAGGAGGACACAGCGGAATGGACATTATTAAAGGATTGGGGAATGCCAATAAACTCATGAACCGCCTGTTGTATGTAACCAACGACCTCATGCATATAGCCGAATTACAAGGTGGTAGCTTGCGAAATGCGATCCCAAGGGAAAGTGTGGTGACATTGGCAGTTTCAAAAGATTATAAAGAAGCGTTTCTTTCTGAAATAAAGCAACAGGACAAGGCAATTCTGGAAGAATATAAAACGCTGGAACCAGGTCTTAAAATTGTAATCGAAGAGATTAAAAAAGAGATCCCAAAAGTGATGAGTGTAAAGGAACAGACCCAATTGTTGCAGATGGTTTATGCTGCGCATAACGGTGTTTATAGAATGAGCCCGGATATAGTAGACCTTGTTGAAACATCCAATAACATTGCGAAGATTACTGTGAAAGATGGAACCTTAAAAATTGAAAGCTTAACCAGATCTTCTGTTGAAAGCTCTAAAAACGATCTAGCCAATGCCTTAAAATCTGTGTTTGAATTAGGCGGTTGTGAAGTTAGTTTTTCTGGAGCGTATCCAGGTTGGGCACCCAATATGGACAGCCCGGTATTAAAGGTGCTCGATAAAATCTATAAAGACATGAATGGTGAAAAAGCCCATGTCGCAGCATGTCATGCTGGACTAGAATGTGGAATTTTAGGACAGAACTATCCGGAGATGGACATGATAAGTTTTGGACCTACGATTAAAGGAGCGCATTCCCCAGACGAGCGGGCAAGTATTTCTTCCGCTCAAAAATACTGGAAATTTGTCGTAGAGATTTTACAGCATATTCCGAAGCAGTAGGAATACCAACTAAAAATAAAAAGGTTCGGCTAGTAATTAGCCGAACCTTTTTTATTTAACTGTAACAGTAGTATTTAATTACCTTGTTTCTGAGCAGGAGTGGTAGCTTCAGCGGGTGCTGTTATACCTAAAACTTCTAGTTCAAATACCAAGTCTGCATTAGGTGGTATCACGGGAGGGTATCCATTAGAGCCATATCCTAGATGTGCGGGTATAAATAAAGTTGCTTTGTCGCCTACTTTCATCATCATTAATCCTTCTTTGAACCCGGCAATAATACGTGCCTCAGGGCTATACTCAAATGGTAAAGGACTGTAAGCATTGGCTGCTAATTTCATCTTGTTTACTTGATTGAATTTTTCAGCTTTGGCTAAAATATTAGTATCAAATAATTCACCAGTAGAAAGAAAACCTGCATAGTTCACGTCCACTTTATTACCAATCTTTGGTTCTTCACCATCTCCTTTTTCGGTAAAAAGAATCTTTAAACCAGAATCCAAGGTTTCGGCTTTAGCTTCTAGCTTTTCTATTTCGTTCGCTTTTTTGTCTGCCACTTCTTTAGCTTTCTTTTCTTCGGCCATTTTTTCTTTTTCAATTTTTTCCATTTCAGAAGAAAAAGATTTTACATCGGCTCCATTGCGAAAAATGTTTACTTCTAACATCTTAATTTCTTCCACAGGTCTGTTGTTTCCTGGAGCAACTTCCACAGCACCTATAGCATCAACCACTTCCTGACCTTTAACAACTTCACCAAAAATAGTGTGTTTGTTGTCTAACCAAGGCGTTTCTTTTAGAGTGATAAAAAACTGACTACCGTTCGTGCCAGCACCTGCGTTCGCCATAGAAAGCAGCCCTTTTCGCGTGTGCCTTAATTCTGGATCAAATTCGTCCGGAAATTTATACCCAGGACCACCACTACCGCTACCTTGTGGATCGCCACCTTGTATCATAAAATCTTTGATCACACGATGGAATGTAAGTCCGTTATAATATTTTTTACCTTTATAAGTAGAATCGACCATTTGGTTGGTTCCTTCTGCCAACGAAACAAAATTTGCTACGGTTAACGGTGTTTTTTCTTCGTATAACTTTGCGACAATCGTTCCTTTTGTCGTTACGATCTCAGCATAAACGCCTTCTTCAAGATCAGGATACTTATTTTGGCAAGAAGCCATTGCTAAGGTTAATAAAAATAGGAATGTTAACTTTTTCATTTGTTTTAATTTAATTTTCGGGTGTTTGTTCTATTGATTTTAAAGTTACTGTACTTTGTATTGGGACATTAGTGCCTAATTTACCTTCAATGCCATAATACCCATATGCTTTATAGGACGGTAAAAGGAAGGTAACTGTTTCCCCTTCTTTCATTAATTTTATACCGTCACGTAGACCAGAGACAAGTTCTTGATTGTTTTGATCTATTCTATAGGATTCTAATCCATTTTCACTTTCCGATAACACGATAGTTCCATCGAGTTTTTTAATGTTATATGTAAAGGTCACTTCATCGCCCAGCTGTGGCATTTTGCTTTGTAGTGTGTCTTGAGTATTGTAAAAATACCAAAAACCACTATCTGAAGAAATATAAGAGTTTTGAGAATTTTTCTCAATAATCGCTAAGATTTGTTGTTTTTCTGTCTCAAAAATTTCCTTGTTTCGTTTGGCAGACGCTTCATAAAAGGTTCCGCTAGAGCGCTGTACAGGCTCTCTGGCTTCTGGAGTTTTGCAAGAAACCGTAGCTATTGTAAAAAATAAGGCAATTAGAAATTTATGAAACATGGGTAAGCGCTTCTTTATATTCGGGCAAGATACTAATAAATTCAGTAATTGTTTTCGTTAAAGATTTGTCACTTTTTCCACCGGCCGCATTTGTATGGCCACCACCATGGTAGTGTTTTCTGGCCACTTCATTTACGCTAAAATCACCTTTACTCCGCAACGACATTTTTATAATGTTATCTTGTTTACTTTCGATAAATATAACTGCAAAAATGATGCCTTGTACGCTTAGTGCATAATTTACAAATCCTTCGGTATCTCCTTTTTTGAAGTTGTTTTTATCCAGATCTTTTTGTGAAAGTGAAATATACGCAGTGTTATATTCTGGTAAGATCTCTAGATTTTTTAAGGCAACACCCAGTAATCGTAACCTGTCTGGTGTGTTAGTGTCATAAATACTTTCATGTATAACGCTATTGTCTGCTCCCTGCTCGATTAGATGTGCAATAACTCGATGTGTCGTCGCACTGGTTGATGAAAACCGAAACGACCCTGTATCGGTCATAATACCGGTATAGAGGAGTGTACAGATATCAGGTGTCAAAGTATCAAGACCATCCATTGCGTCCATAAAATGGTACACCATTTCACAGGTTGAGCTCATTGTTACATCACTATAGGTCGCCACGGTATAATCATCGGGTTGTTGGTGATGATCAATCATAATGAATTTTGCATTACTAGCTTCCAAGGGCTGTTGAACATCTCCAGTTCTATCTAAGGCATTAAAATCTAACGTAAAAATAAGATCTGCTGCTGCAATTGCTTTCGAACTCTCCTCTTTCTGCGTTTCATGAATAATAATAGCATCACTCCCAGGCATCCACTGTAAGAAATCTGGAAAATTATTGGGCATAACCACCTGGCTGCTATGACCTTTTTTAGTTAGAAACATGCTAAGGGCAACACAAGAACCTATCGCATCTCCATCTGGGTTTTTATGTCCTATAACCACAATATTTTTCTTAGCGGAAAGGAGTTCTTTTACTACTTTGGTTGTTTTATTATCCATAGGGCGCGAAGATACGATTTATTAACTTTTTGATAATCTAGCTTTCTGTATTTTTGAATAGAATTTAAACTCACTGAAATGAAAATTTATTACTTGCTTTTTAGTTGTATGCTATTAGTAGCCTGCAAATCCAAACAAAATAACACGACTGTATCGGTCGCTTCTTCTGAAGTTTCTACCACGGAACAGCCTACAAACACTACCGATTTCACCATGGTTTTTGCCAGTTGCAATGACCAAGAGAGACCACAACCGCTATGGAAGCCTATTCTCGAAAATGGGCCACAGGTATTTATTTGGGGTGGTGACAACATTTACGCAGATACGGCTGATATGCAAAAAATGGAAGCTGATTATAATAAGGTATGGGCGAATAAAGACTATCAAGAACTAGCAAAAACAACCGAAATAATAGGGGTTTGGGATGATCATGACTACGGAAAAAATGATGCGGGTGTTGAATGGGAAAAAAAAGAAGAAGCACAGCAGCTGTTTTATGACTTCCTGAAAGCTCCCAAAGACGATCCAAGACGTGCTAGGGAAGGAGTATATTATGCAAAAACATACAATACTAAAAAAGGAGCGATAAAGGTGATTTTATTGGATACACGCTATTTTAGGACCGCCATAAAACCGAGTCCAGTTGAAGGACGGCGCTATGATCCATGGACGGTGGCAGATGGAGGCACTATTTTAGGCAACGCCCAATGGGAATGGTTAACCAATGAGCTTAAAGATGATACGGCAGATTTTACAATGATTGTAACAAGCATCCAATTCTTGGCAGATGAACACGGTTGGGAAAAATGGGGAAATCATCCTGGCGAAGTTGAAAAAATGTACGAGACTTTAAGGAATGCAAAGGCTAAGAACATTTTTATGGTAAGTGGCGATCGCCATTTGGCCGAGTTTTCTGTAAATAAAAACGCTGGATTGGACTATCCGTTGGTCGATTTTACCACAAGCGGATTGACCCATACATTTCCAGGAGATCCTATGGATAAAAACCGATATAGAGTAGGGGAAGGCACAAAGGGTTTAAATTTTGGTGTGCTGCAATTTGATTTTGATACTAAGAAAGTACAGATGGAAATTAGAGGAGAAAACAATGTCCTTCTTGAAATTTATACACAGTACTATTAAACAATCGTTAATCGCTTGTTTTTGTATTAGAATAGCGTACTTTTGCACAAAATTTTAAAAAACCATGAGAACAGATAGAACGTTTACAATGTTAAAGCCCGATAGTGTTGAAAAAGGACACATTGGTGCCATTCTTGAAAAAATTAACACGGCCGGTTTTAGAATCGTAGCAATGAAATTAACACACATGACCACTGCAGATGCAAAGGAATTTTACGCGGTACATAGCGAACGTCCTTTTTACGGTGAGTTAGTTGAATATATGACACGTGGCCCAATCGTAGCTGCGATCTTAGAAAAAGACAATGCTGTAGAAGATTTTCGAACGCTAATTGGTGCTACCAACCCTGCAGATGCTGCAGAAGGAACCATTCGTAAATTATACGCTGCTTCTATTGGTGAAAACGCTGTTCACGGAAGTGATAGTGATGAAAATGCAGCCATAGAAGGTGCATTCCACTTTGCTGGAAGAGAAATGTTCTAAATTTAAAGTAGGACTTCAATTATATGCAAAACGCCACTCATTTGAGTGGCGTTTTTTATGTTTTAAGATTTTATGATAATCTATCCCAAAGTTTAGATGATGCATTTTCTTTTGATTCCGAAAACTATCGCAGCACCAATTTCTTGATTAACTCTTTACCGAGTGCCTCATTTAAGAGTTTGATGATTTTTTCTTTTCCGTAGCTTAATTCTTCTCGTAGCACCGAAGAACTCAATTGAATAAATAAGGTGTCCCTGTCCAACATAACCTGGGTTGTATACTTTGAAATAGCCTCGCCCATAACATTGTGCCAGGCATCTTTTACAGATACTTTATCAAGCCCCTTTTGTAATTTGTTGTTTGAAACAAAATCTTTAAGGACGTCTGTCATCGATATGTGTTCTCCGTGTCTTTTGCTCATATTCACTACCCGCCCTTCGGCTATCGCTCAGGATAAACTTCGGTGGGAATCTCTTTTTTAATTTGTGTTTTATTACTCAGGCTTTCCGAAATCAAATTTAGTGAATCGAGAATAGGTATAGACTTTATCGTCCCGATTTTTTACGGTCAATTTGTCGGGTTCGGCAGTTAGGATGGTTTCAGTCCAGCTGTCAAAAGGGGTGTTGTAGTTTAATACCAGTTTTTCATCCACTAGTTCGATTTCAAAATTTTCTTCGGAATTGGTCACGACAAAACTTCCATCCAATTTAGGTTGCACTTTTTTTCGGAAGCCGCTCATGCTATCAACTTCAATATAATCAACAACCGTGCTTATGGTATATTCCTTTTTTGTTCCGTCGGGCAGGAGAACGCTTTTAATTTCCCAATAGCCATCCAAATTTTTGATCATTGCAGACGGATCTTCTTTTCCGCAGGAAACAAGACATAATAGGATTAAGATATAGAGTGTGTTTTTTATCATGTTTTTTTATTTTACTATCAACTACTGGCTAAGCTCGAACATTTTATACGTCTGATGCACTTTTTTAACCACGGCTTCTGTGCGTTCTGGATGCGTATCGCTTATAAAGAGCTGCCCAAAATTTTCATTATCAACCAGCGTGATAAGTTGTTCAACACGCTGTTCGTCCAATTTATCAAAAATATCATCTAAAAGCAAAATAGGATTTACTTTGTTTTGTTCTTTTATAAAATCAAACTGCGCCAACTTCAAGGCTATGAGATATGATTTTTGCTGCCCTTGCGAACCAAATTTTTTAATGGGATGCTCATCTATTTCAAAAGAGAGATCGTCTTTGTGGATCCCAAAATTTGTGTACTGAGAAAATCGGTCTTTCTGAACATTTTCTGTCAACAGCGCAAGCAGGTCATTTTCATGTAGCTGACTTTTATACACTAATTTAACCGTTTCGTTTCCATTACTAATGGAATGATGGCGATTCATAAAGATGGGTAAAAAAGCCTCTAAGAAATTGGCTCGTTTTCCGTAGATTAACGTTCCGTATTCATTTAATTGCTCGTTATAAACGTCAAGATTATCTTTATTAAAGGTATTGTTCGCGGCAAAGTATTTTAGTAACGAATTGCGTTGCGCCAACACTTTATTGTAATTAATCAAGGTTTGGAGGTAGTTGGAGTCGCCTTGCGAAATAACGCCGTCAATAAACTTTCGGCGGGTTTCACTACCTTCTATAATTAAATCCCGATCGGCAGGTGAAATAATGACAAGTGGTAAAAAACCGATGTGCTCACTAAATTTTTCGTACGGTTTCCCATTCCGTTTAATCATTTTTTTCTGTCCCCGTTTGGCACTAACGACTATTTTTTCGGGCTTCTCATTCTTTGCGTAGGTTCCTTCTAACACAAAAAATTCTTCCCCATGTTTTATATTTTGACTGGTAATTGGGTTGAAGTAGCTTTTTCCGAAGGAAAGATGGTAAATAGCGTCCAGAACATTCGTCTTGCCTACCCCGTTATGACCTACAAAGCAGTTAATCTTTGGATCCAACTCAAATGTTTTGGCATCAAAATTTTTATAATTTAAAAGTGATAACTGTTGTAAGGTCATGTTTATTAGGGTCTTTCAGGGGTAAACGGGTGTTTTAGTATTTTAAAAGAAAGGGATTAAAAGTGATATGCAAATTATAAGAAAAATAAGAATTCTTTTCCCTTTTAAATTCTAATAAATATTTTATTTTTGCGCATCAATATAAATAAGACATGGCAACATATAAGAAACGCGGCGGTAAACCAAGGACTAAAGTCGAAAAGCAAGAAGAGTTAGAAGATAACAGTGCAACGGCAGAGGTGTTTAACACGCTTGATGAAGGAGCTAACAAAACCGAAAAATGGGTTGAGAAAAACCAGAATATCATTTTAGGCGTTGTGGGCGTTATCGCTATCGCGGTATTGGGATACTTTGCATACGATCAATTTGTACAAGGTCCTAAAGAAGATGAAGCGTTAAACGAAATGTTCCAAGCGCAGAGCTATTATGAAAAAGCATTAACCCTTGAGGCAAAAGATTCTTTATACAATCTTGCACTAACGGGTGGCGCTGGTAAATATGGTTTTATAGATATTGCAGACAAATACAGTGGTACCAATGCAGGTAATATGGCAAACTACTACGCTGGGATGTCTTATTTACAGACCAATAATTATCAGGAAGCGATCAATTACTTAGATAAGTATGAGGGGGCAGACGCATTAACGGGACCTTTGGCAAAAGGAGCCATTGGTGATGCATTTGTTCAGTTAGAGCAGAATGACGAGGCGCTAAAATACTATGAAGAAGCTGCAACAATGCGGACGAATGATGTTACGACACCTCGTTTCTTGTTAAAAGCGGGAATCACTGCGATGAATTTAGGAAAAACAAGTGTTGCCCTTAAGCACTTTGAAACAATATCTGATGAATACCCAACAGCTCCCGAAGCTAAAAAGGCAGATGTTTACAAAGGTATGGCGCAGGCAATGGAGCAGTAATATGGCGACAACAAACAATAATTTATCGGTATACGATAAAGCAACAATCCCAAACGCGAAAAACTTTCGGTTTGGGATTGTTGTTTCAGAATGGAATCCAGCCATTACCCAAGGAATGTTTCAAGGCGCCTTCGATGCTATTTTAGATTGCGGTGGCGTAAAAGAGAATATCGTGCGATGGAATGTTCCAGGAAGTTTTGAGCTTATTTACGGCTGTAAAAAAATGGCACAGAGTTTTGATATGCTTGATGCGATCATTGCGATTGGTAATGTGATACAAGGGGAAACAAAACACTTTGACTACGTTTGTGAAGCTGTAGCACAAGGAATTAAAGATTTAAATGTTCAAGGGGATATCCCTGTCATCTTTTGTGTGCTAACCGATAATAATAAGCAACAGTCTATTGACCGAAGTGGTGGAAAACACGGCAACAAAGGCACCGAAGCAGCCATCGCGGCCATAAAAATGGCGCAACTGCGTAAAGACGCTAAGTTTTAGGTTTTATTTTCTTTTGAACTTATGTTTACAAGCTTCTATACACCGGCTGGGTAATATGGGAGACGTAATTAAATTGGAGCCTGAAAAACGGGCCATATCCTCATATACTTCCGTAAAATCATCACAATCGTAGTTAAATACTACTGTAGCATTCTCCTCGATTCGATAGGTCCCAATTTGACATTCCTGTAGTCTCGTAGAAGTAAAAGTACCGTCCGCCCTAAACGTAAAACTATAGCCATCTTCGACTTTTTTAAAGGTACCACTACCATCTCCTAGATCTACCAATGTTTCTGTCAAGGTCCATGTGCCTAAAAGATTTTCTTGATTAAATTCAAGATCTTCTTCAGATGTAGAAGAACAGGCTGATGCTAGCACTAAGAATAAAATGATTGCTTTCATAGCTCATAATATTGAATACTAAAGGTACACATCTTTTTTCTTTTCACTATTCATCTCTATTTCGGTTGGTGAGTTTTTTAAAAGCACTGCAAGCAATTTTAAAAAGTACCGAAGTATTTGGAACAGTAATTGTAAATGATAAAAGCACGCTATTCTATTACCAAAACTGCGGTATTTTAAGTAACTTTGAAACACAGAAAGATATGGGACCAATAAAATTTACAGTCATCAAAAAGTTAAAATCTAATAATAGATTTAACTATACACCACGCTATTACAAAGGTAAAGAGGTGGATGAGAAAGAGTTTCGTACCCGCTTAGATGCCTATAATGAAACTATTAATAATAATGATTTTGGTGGTAATTGGCGTGAAGCACGACTCTCTAGCCGCAACCGAAATAACAGGGATTTTAATAAAACCATTATCGTTATAGTCTTAGTGTTGGTTTTATTATTTTTGTGGCTCATCGATTTCGATCTTTCTATTTTTTCATAAGCCTATTTTAAGTCTCAATGACTGATATCATTCAGCTTTTACCAGATCACGTTGCCAATCAAATTGCTGCTGGGGAGGTCGTTCAACGTCCCGCTTCTGTAGTAAAAGAATTGCTGGAAAACGCCATTGATGCCAATGCGACACGTATTACATTGGTCATCAAAGATGCGGGTAAAACACTGGTGCAAGTGATTGACAATGGGAAGGGAATGACTACCACCGATGCCCGTTTGAGCTTTGAACGGCACGCCACTTCAAAAATTAAAAGTGCGGAAGATCTTTTTAATCTGCATACAAAAGGCTTTCGCGGGGAAGCACTCGCTTCGATAGCCGCGATTTCACATGTAACACTTAAGACGAAGACTTCCGAAGCCGAAGTCGGTACCGAAATTTGTATCGAAGGAAGCGAAGTTGCCGCTCAAGAAGTTGCTGTAGTACCCACAGGAACGACGATATCCGTAAAAAATCTATTTTATAATATTCCAGCGCGACGCAATTTTCTAAAAAGTAATCCCGTTGAGACAAGACATATTATCGATGAATTCCATCGTGTGGCATTGGCACATCCACAAGTGGCTTTCACGATGTTGAACAATGGCGCCGATGTTTTTAATTTACCCGAAAGTAATTTGCGTCAGCGCATCGTAGGTATCTTCGGAACGAAGACCAATGAAAAATTAGTTCCGGTAGAAGAGGAAACCGAAATTCTTACGGTAAACGGATTTGTGCTAAAACCTCAATTTGCTAAGAAAAGTAGGGGAGAGCAGTTCTTTTTTGTCAACAACCGTTTTATAAAAAGTGCCTATTTACATCATGCGGTCAAATCGGCGTTCGAAGGGTTGATGAAAGACAGCACCCATCCGGGTTATTTTTTGTTTCTGGATGTGGATCCCAAGTCAATCGATATTAATATTCACCCCACGAAAACTGAAATCAAATTTGACGATGAGCATGCCATTTATGCGATGTTGCGCGCTACGGTAAAACATAGTTTAGGGCAATTCAGTATTGCGCCCGTACTTGATTTTAATAAAGACACAGGCTTTGATACGCCTTATGAATATAGTAAGAAATCTGCTGTGGCAGTGCCTACGATTGAGGTGGATAGAGCATTTAATCCCTTTAAAACCGAAGCAAAGCAAGGCAATATAAAATTTCCTTTTAAACGAGAAAAAGCAGCGCAGTGGGAATCGCTTTATGTGGGCCTTAAGACGGAAGATTCTTTGGCTTCAACCACTAATTTTGAAGTAGAAAGCGATGAGGTTACAGGAAGTCTTTTTACGGAAGAAAAAGAAGCTTTTGGGCAGACAACCTTTCAGTTACAGAACAAATATATTATTTGTCCTATAAAAAGTGGGATGATGGTTATACACCAGCATTTAGCGCATCAACGAATCCTTTACGAAGAATTATTAAAAAATATTACGGTGCAGGAAGCTGTGAGCCAGCAGTTGTTGTTTCCGTTGCAGCTTCATTTTAACAAGCAAGAAGTAACGATCCTCGCAAAAATTGAAGAACAACTAACGCATACAGGTTTTGTGTTCTCAGAAATAAAAGAAGATTCGCTAGAGGTTAGCGGAATACCAGTAATCGTATTAGAAAGTCAAGCGGAAAAGATATTAGAGCAACTTATTGCAGACATTCGAGATGAGGTTCCAGATGCGGGATTTAGTCAGAACGACCTATTGGCCAAGAGTATGGCGAAGAGCATGGCGGTAACGTCTGGAACGGCGTTGAATAGAGAAGAACGGGAGCATCTGGTAAATCAATTATTTGCGTGTAAAGAACCCAGTGTTTCGCCTACAAATAGAACCGTTTTGATTACCTTAGATGCAAATGATCTGGATAAAAAATTTAATTAATACTAATACAATTTAAAGAGATCCCTGCCTCTGCAGGGAATGGTATGGGAAGAATAACTGAAACTGTAAAGGTACTTATCATCATCAACGTCCTGTTTTTTGCAGGCTCTTATTTTATAGGAGATACCGCATTCAAGTTGTTTGCGATGTATCCGTATGACAATCCTAATTTTGAGTTATGGCAGCCTATTACAAGCATGTTTATGCATGGCGGATTGATGCATATTTTGTTCAATATGTATGCACTGTTTGCTTTTGGTTCGCCATTAGAGGCTCAGTGGGGCCGAAACAAATTTTTGTTCTTTTATTTCTCTGCGGGAATAGGTGCGTCGTTCATTCATTTATTGGTGACACATTTTCAATTTCAGAGCGCGTATGATGCTATAGTGAATGCAGGTTTTAATGAATCACAGATTACACAACTCCTATCAACAGGACAGTATAATACCGCTATATTAGATACCATAAGCAAGTCGACCATTCAAACCTTATATGATGCCTATCATACGCCAGCTGTTGGAGCATCAGGAGCAATATACGGCGTGTTAGTGGCGTTTGGCATCATGTACCCCAACGCCGAATTAATGTTGTTGTTTTTGCCTGTACCGATAAAGGCAAAATTCTTTATTCCAGGACTGATCTTGATCGATTTGTTTTCGGGTCTTACAGGCTTCTCTTTGTTTGGGCAGAATATTGCAAACTGGGCGCATATTGGGGGTGCGTTATTCGGATTTATCATGGCGTGGTACTGGAAAAAAAATAGTTTTGATAATACACGTTGGTATTAATTATGGCAAAAAGTCTTTCATATCAATTTAAAACCGCGAGCATCGCTATTAAACTAATTGCCATTAATGTGGTGGTTTATTTATTGGTGAATCTTATCGCGTTCTTCCTTCAAATAAGTCCAGGATATTTAACGCAGTGGTTTGTACTCCCAGACGGTATTTTTGAAGTCATCTTACAGCCATGGTCTTTTATTACTTATGCATTTTTGCATTTTGGTTTTTTTCATCTACTGTTTAATATGCTGATGCTATATTGGTTCAGTAACTTTATTCTCAACCTTTTTGATGCCAAGCGGTTTTTGACCATTTACCTACTAGGAGCTATTTTTGGAGGACTTTTATATGTATTGGCGTATAATATCTTTCCTGTATTCGCTAATTCCAGCGCGTATCTTTTAGGTGCTTCAGGAGCAGTGACGGCCATCATGATTTTTATCGCGACATACACACCCAACACGGCATTCAGGATTTTCACCTTTACCATAAAATTGTGGCAAATAGCGGCTGTGTTATTCCTTTTAGATTTGGTTCGTCTCCCAACCTCTGGGAATACAGGTGGTCTTTTGGCGCATATTGGCGGCGCTTTATTTGGGTATTATTATGCCATTCAATTAAGTAAAGGGAAAGATATTGGCTTGTGGTTTACAAATTTTATCACGTGGGTAGAAGATTTATTTAAGCCGAGAACAAAAAAACCATTTAAAAAAGTACACCGCACAACACGACCCACACAACAGCGTTCTACTACAAAAGCCGACAAATCTGAAAACCAAAAAAAAGTGGATGCAATTTTAGATAAAATTGGTAAAAGCGGGTATGACAGCCTTACCAAGGCCGAAAAGGATTTTCTGTTCAAAGCCGGAAAAGAAGACTAATCCAATCATAATCATTTGAAAAAATTAAGGTTTTTTGGGAAACTTATTTTTTGGTGCAATGTCCTTGTAGCCTTCTTGCTCATCGTGTCTTTTATTCTCCCGTACCTTCCACCAAAGACCTTTTCTAGTATTTCTTTATTAAGCCTAATTGTATCGCCGCTCATTTTACTGAATTTGTTGTTTGCGGTATATTGGGGTATCAGACTTCGGAAGCAAGCCATGTTGTCTCTAATTGTTCTTGCAGTTGCCTACTTCCATTTTAATCCATTTTATGAGATTTCTTCCGAAGGAAATCCTGATGATTATAACAACACCTTAAAAGTGCTCACATATAATGTACGTTTATTTAATGCCTATGAAAATAAACCGACCGAAGATGTCCTGGCATCGTTTTCAAAACTATTAGAAACCGAAATACCCGACGTAATTTGCATTCAGGAATATTATAAAAAAAGCAATCTTAATTTCTCGAGCTATCCCTACCAATATCTACATTTTCGCAATGAGAAGGTAAATTTGGGACACGCGATTTTATCAAAATATCCGTTGATCAATACCGGGGCATTCGATTTTAAAAACTCCAATAACAACGCCTTGTATGCCGATATTATCAAGGGCGATGATACGTTACGTATTTATAATATGCATTTACAATCCTTGGGCATCAAACCTTCGGTTACGTATCTGCAGGATGGGGACAAAGATCGCATTCGAAAAAAAATGACCGAAACCTTTAAACAACAGCAATCACAGGTTGAAGAAATTATGGCCCATAAAGAATCCGTAAAGCATCCTGTTATAGTGAGTGGCGATTTAAACAATACACCGTTTTCCTATAGCTATAATAAACTGCAAAAAGGTATGAAAGACGCGTTCTTAGAGCGTGGAAGTGGTTTAGGGACAACGTTTAAGTTTGATGGTTACCCTATGCGGATTGATTACATTATGACATCCACAAATCTTGATGTAGTTACCTTTAAAACAATTGACGAGAGCTTCTCAGATCACTTTCCTTTGAGTGCCACCATTGGCTGGTAGCTTCGGTACAATGCTCGTGCCTCGCATCACTCAGCTACCTTTGTTTTTGCTGAAGCAATCATATGGCTTCAATGCTCGTGCCTCGCATCACTCAGCTACCTTTGTTCTTGCTGAAGCCATCATATGGCTTCAATGCTCGTGCCTCGCGCATCACTCAACTACTTTTATTTTGCTGAAGCGTAATTATGTAACAATGCTCGTGCCTCGCATCCCTCAGCGACCTTTGTTCTTGCTGAAGCAAAATTATACGTTAACACCCATGGCTCGCATCACTCAGCTACCTTTGTTCTTGCTGAAGCAAAATTATACGTTAACACCCATGGCTCGCACTATTCAGTTGTACTTGNCATGACCTTTATTATAATCCTCGAACCAATAATTTAAATTTNTNTGTTATTCTGGAAACATCGTTTTATCCAATCCTGGAACGATACGCAATGCATTTTTATAATATACTTTTTTAAGCACAGCATCTGGCAAATCCAATCCGTACATAGGCCAGAACGCATGGTATTTTTTATGATATGGAAAGTATTCATCGTCACTTTCCAGTACCCTAAAATAGGTGGGAAACTCTTCTGGCTTCCAACTGTCTTTTCCAAACAGGATACGATCTTGATATTTTATAAAAAATGCTTTTGCAAATCTGGGTTGCCTTCCTAGTTCAGCGATAATGGCTCCAATACCTACATTCATGTTGGGCATTTTGTCCAGTAATTCGCCTAATTTGCCTAAATCGTTAGCAAACCAACCCATATGCGCATTTATAAAGGTTGTGTTGGGATGTTTTTTAAACATGGCATGTTGTTCGGCAATCAAGGTTTCCCAGGGTGCTGGATCATTTGCCTCCCTTTTTCTTCTTGGATGTGTTTTAAGTTCTAGCCAGCGCTCGTTATCGCCATCATACGCATCCCAAAATGATTTTGGATCGGCGGTATGGATTAAAACTGGTACTTTCATTTCGCCACAGAGCGCCCAAATAGGATCTAATCTTGGGTCGTTTACTGCAATACGATTCCCATCGCTATCGTTATTGCGAAGCCCCAAGCTTTTGTATACTTTTAAGCCGCGGGCGCCATTTTCGATGTCTTTTCGCAATTGATCAACCGTATTTTTTGCCCAATCTTTAGTGCCTACGCCATCAAAATCAACATTGGCAAAGACCACAAATCGGTTGGGATAATGATCTTTTATATTTTGCACCGACTTTTTCAGGTCATCACCACTGCGTCCGCTCAAATTTACCATAATTCCCATATTCAAGGTATCCATGGCTGCGATTACGGGAACAAGATCTTGTTCTGGCATTCGATATTGATGTCCGTGG
>JGI24525J20082_1000407_pt1 | contig 21103 bp, 19 predicted proteins | sample LinPmetageLP50_FD_20082 | JGI IMG/M metagenome (IMG submission 20082) | reverse complement strand
TTAAGATAGCGGCTGCTATTGCAAAGCCGATTATAATTTTCTTTGCAGTGCTGTCTTTTTGTGTTTTCATAATTGTTGGATTTTATGGTTTTGCCCAAAAGTGGGTTACGATTATTTGATGACACAAATATGTATATCGTTACACCTATATAAAAGAGAAGCCTCCCCACTTTTAGAAAAATGGGGAGGATATATATTGGTGCTATTTACTATAAACAGAGGGTTTATAGGTTTTATGTTTGTTCCTTTATCTAAGCAAGAATGACAACCCTAAATTTATAAATTTGGGTCTATAAAGTGCTTTTAAGCGATATCCTTTATATTCTTTATGTAAAAAGATGGGTTAAGTCCCGTGTCTTGTTTGAAGTATTTTGTAAAACTATCAGCACTCTTATAACCTATTTCTTCGGCTATAGATTGTATGGAATACGACCTAAAAATGACATCATTTTTTATACGGACTATGGCATAATTTATACGAAGATCGTTGATGTACGTATTAAAGTTTTTTCCAAAATGTGAATTGATCACTTTAGAAAGATACGTGGTATTGGTACCAACTTTCTTAGCGACATTATACGAGTTGCACTCTTTTTTTAGGAAGTACTCTTTTTCTTCTATTTTTTTGAGCCCGTCAAGAATTTGTTGTGTGACTTCTTCAGAAACATCGCTCGTGTTTTTTTCTTCGAGCACCTCATCTTTGGTATCGATGATTTCTTCGGGTTTTGTAGCGGTCTTAATTTTTGCGAGCAAGGCTTCAAACTTCGCTTCGTTGGCTTTCTTATTTCGGTAGAATTTTAGAAGGTAAAACAAAAGGATTAAGATGATCACAGAGCTGCCTAGAAGGATATAGGTGAGGTAGGATTGTTTTTTGTCTTTATCTGCGACTAATAGGTCAAACTCTTCTTTAAATGCTTTTCTTTCATTTTCTAAAAATTTCTTTTTAGCCCCTTCTTTAAGTTTATTGAATTCATTCTGAGTGGTTAAGTACTTTTCATAGTAGTAACTTGCGCGCTCAAAATCTCCCGTGTTTTTGTAGGCTATGGCCAATTTTTCATAATAGTTGTCCATAAAACCCTCTTCAGCAGATGAAACTTGATAATCGTCTAGCCCTTGTTGTAAAATTCGAATGGCTTCATAATAATTTTTTGCATCAACTTCTATCTTACCAAAGTCGTAGGCTCTATTTAAGCCGTATAGAGCATATTCTGATGGACAAATGGAGTAGGCCTGCTCATATTTTTTTCTGGCTTCATTCCAATTTTTATCGTAATATGCAATTTCAGCATCTAAACTGTAATAATATATGTCGTAACAGGAATCTAATTCCTCTTTTTTAAACTCTTTGATATAACGGGAATACAGTTTTGCTGAGTCTTTCTGCCCTAATTTTAGGTGTGAATTGCCCAGCAGGTCATATACGTAAACAAGGGTGCTATTTTTAATTTTTTGGGTCATAGCAGAATCTACAGGCTTGTCTTTGTAATAAGACAAACTCTTCTTACGTATCGAAATAGCTTCCCTTTCATTGCCGACCATACTATATATTTCAGCAATCTTATTGAGGGCAATCAGCTTATATCGTTCGTTGTTATAGGCTTCTGCTAATTTTAACAGACGGTCGTAGTATTTCAAGGCATTTTCTCCGGTAGTAGCCACAACCTGTAGGTCCCCTAAGAATGCAAGTGATCTCAATTCTAAGTCTGTTAGCTTATTGTCTTTGGCAAATTCCAGCATTTTCTCTCCTTGATCATTCGCCTCTTTGTACATTCTGAATCGATTGTAGGAAAACGCTATAGACTCCATACCCAACCACTCTTTATCTTTTTCGTTTTGCCTGCTTCCCTTGAGGCTATAGGCCTTAGCAGCCACTAGGGACTTGTCAAAATTTGTATATCTATATTTTAATATAGTATCCAAAATAGACTCATAGGGCAATTGCGAAAGCACTTTCTCGGTCTGAGAAAAAGACGAGGATATAATTATAAAACTGAAGAGAACAGATAGCAGGTATTTCATACACGATAGGTAGCCAAGAAGCTATTTTTGTAACACTTTGGGGTCAAAGATACCAATTAAAATAACCGGGTCTGAGGATTTTTAAGTGCTAAAAAGTGTGATTTGTCTAAAGGTACAATTTTAGCGCTGGGAAGATACTTTCTTTTAGCCAGTTCCATCGTGGTTTTAATTTGGGCTGCAAACTGGCCATCTCCGCGCATACGCCGACCCCAGTTGCTATCATTTAGGTTGCCGCCATGGCATTCGGCAATCTGATTAAGAATTCTATCGGCCTTATCTGGTATTGTTTTATGCGCCCAATCGGTAAAAATTTTTGCAATCTGGCCGTTTAACCGCACCACAGTGTAACTTACATCACGAGCTCCGAGCTCGGCTACTTTTTTAACCAGCGGAAGTATCTCATGACTGTTCAACGACGGGATGATAGGTGCCATCATGACTCGTACGGGAATATTATTTTCCGAAAGTATTTGCACTGTTTTTAATCGTTGTTTGATACTTGCTGTCCTTGGCTCCAACAATCGCCTCGTGCTTTCCAGCAGTGATGTAATTGAAATATTTACTGAAATAATGTTCAGTTTTGCCATTTCCTTTAAAATGTCCAGATCCCGAAGCACCAGGCTATTCTTTGTAATAATACCCGTTGGGTGTTTCCATCTCAACATCACTTCGAGACATTGACGGGTGATTTCTAATTTTCGTTCAATAGGTTGATAACAATCTGTATTCCCGCTAAAAACAATCGTATCTCCTTGCCAGGACTTACTCTTCAATTTGGTTTCCAAGAGCTGAGGAGCTGATTTTTTAATGAGGATATTCCGTTCAAAATCAAGTCCTGCGCCATACCCCCAATATTCATGACTGTTACGAGCGTAGCAATACACACAGCCATGTTCACAGCCTTGATACGGATTTGCTGAAAAACCCATCCCTACATCCGGGCTATTTACTTTATTCACCAATGTCTTAGGGAAAACATCAAGATACTTGGTCAAGTTTTTATCGGCCAGTTCGCCCTCACGCTCACAGTAATTTAAAAAATCATCCCGTTGCTCATGACTGAGTTCAAAAAACCGATTGTGGACACGCTGTTGCGCGCCGCGCCCTTTAATATGCCTTTTTTCTGAAGAATCCATTGGAGCTTTGATATAGATTCAAATCTACTTAATAATTAGGAAATATTCCAATACTAAATGGAATAAATCCTAATTTATTCTTTTTTGGCTTTTCGTTTAAAATAAAACTTTCCGAAGAGTTGAAAAACGAAGATGAGAATAAAAGATATGCGGGCATATTGTGGTAGCACATAGGCAAGTATGAGGGCAATAATCCAAACCATGAGCGTATTTATAGCTCTAAACTGAAGCCATTGCGATGTAATCTTGTCCATTTTTAACCGCGCTCGACGCAACACTACTTTGAGCATTAATAAATTAAAAAAACTCAATAGAATAAGGTTTATACAATAGAAAGTAAAGGGGCCATCGGTCAAAGGACTGCTTACAAAGAGACTCGTAGAGAAAGGAAGTAAAGCAACAAAAAGCAATAAAAAGATGTTGTGCCAGATAAGTTTTTTATCAAAAACATCAATATATCGGGAAAAGAGGAGGTAAAATTTCCAATAAAGCGCAATGACCAAAAAGCTAACCACAAAGCCTATAAAATTTGGAATTAAATTTTGCATCGCCTCCCAAAATCCTACGCTAGCGATAAGTTCCTTCGACGGAACTTTGATGTCGAGAACCAATAAGGTAATAGCGATAGAAAATACAGCATCGTTAAAGGCAAAAACTCTGCTCGTAGGAAACGTAAATTTTTTCACGGGTTCTTTGATGGATTATTTTCCAGGAAATTCGGCTTTCCTTTTCTGTAAAAATGCTTGGGTACCTTCCTTAAAATCTTCGGTGTCAAAACATTCACCAAATTGAGCAATTTCTACCTCATACCCATTTTCGCCATCTTCATAACCTGCATTAATAGCAGCGATAGCGGCCGCAATGGCAACCGATGAATTACGCATGATCTTAGTTGCGATTTTCTCTGTAAATTCTATAAGTTCTTCTGGAGTGGTGACATGGTTTACCAACCCATACTGAAGTGCCTGGTTTGCATCTATCATTCCCGCTGTCATGATCATCTCCATCGCACGGCCTTTGCCTACTAGTTGCGGCAAGCGTTGTGTGCCTCCGTAGCCAGGAATTACGCCAAGAGAAACTTCGGGAAGGCCCATTTTTGCATTTTCACTAGCAATGCGAAAGTGCGCTGCCATCGCCAATTCTAATCCGCCACCAAGTGCAAAACCATTTACCGCCGCAATCACGGGCGTTGATAAATTAGCGACAAAATCAAATAACTTCGCCTGCCCTTTTGCAGATAAATCGGATCCTTCAGAAACCGAAAAATCTGAAAATTCACTAATATCAGCTCCTGCAACAAATGCTTTTTCTCCACTTCCAGTAATAATAATCACCTTAACGTCNGCGTCGTCATCGGCATCNGTAAAGGCGTCATGTAATTCGTCAATGGTGGCTATATTGAGCGCATTTAGTTTTTTAGGCCGATTAATGGTAATGGTTGTGATACTACCTTGTGTTTCTGAAAGGATATTGCTGTAACTCATGTTATTTTTTTAGATTGAAGTTTTCTTCGGAAGAAAAATAAATCCGAAAAATTTTATCGTATAAAAGTAAGCAAATAACTAAACTTGTTCGGGGAATTCTATTCTAAAAATGGTGTTTTCCCCAATTTCTGAAGTAAACGAAATGGTTCCATTATAGGTTTCAACAATATTCTTAACCATGGCAAGACCGAGTCCCATCCCGCTATTTTTTGTAGTAAATTTTGGTTCAAAGACTAATTCTTTATTTTCTTCAGCTACGCCAATACCATTATCCTCTACGGTAATTGCGACCAGAGTGCCTTGAGAAGTAACCCTCACTTCGATACGAGGCTCATCAGGCTGTTTTTGGTCTATGGCCTGAATGCTGTTTTTTACCAGATTTGTAATCACCCGTATCAATTGTGTACGATCAAACTTTACAATGATCTCTTTTTCTTCCGAAAAGAAATAGATGTATTCTTCATTAAAAATATCGAGCGCTAATTTTGTAATTTTAACCACGTTAAGTGTTTCATCCTGTTGCGCTGGCATTTTTGCATAATTAGAAAAAGCAGAAGCGATAGAGCTCATTGTGTCTATTTGTTGAATGAGCGTATTACTGTATTCTTTTAATTTTTTATCGATCTCTGGATCTTGAGGATCAAATTTTCTTTCAAAACTTTGTACCGTTAAACGCATGGGAGTTAACGGATTTTTAATCTCGTGGGCCACTTGTTTTGCCATTTCACGCCACGCGGCTTCGCGCTCATTGGCTGCCAATTGTGCGGCACTATTTTCTAATTCATCGATCATACTGTTGTAGGCATTTACCAAGGTTGTAATCTCAAAAGGCGTATTAGAAACATGAATTTTTTTATTGCGTTTGTCGAGCCGGGTTCCCGTTATTTTCTCGCTCACAGCATTTAGAGAGCGTGTGATATAATTGGATAAAAAATATGCCAATGCAATCGCTATAAGCAACATAAAGAAATAGGCAACGCCTAGTCGCGTAAGACTTTCTCTAAGCTCCTTGTTAATAAAACCATCATCTTCAATATAAGGAAGGTTGAGAATGGCCAAAGGCTTAAAGTAACTGTCTGTGATATAGGTATAGGAAGATTGATATTTTTGTCCGTTTTCTTCAAATTCCTCGACAAAATGTTTGTCTGCCGAATTTTGAAGTGTATCCATAACATACTTCGGGATTTGCTGTTTTGAACTGTCTTTAATGAAAGATGCTTTGGAAGATTTTAATAGATTGCCCTTTAGATCATAAAAATATAGCTCAAGATTATGGATTGCTTTTATCTCATAGATCTTTTCTTTAAAGATTAGTGGGATTTTATCGGTTTCTACGTTAAATGAAGTACTCTCGATGACAAAAGCAATGTTTTCCCTAATATTCGCTTCTTTTCTTTCCAACCGTTCCCGGTGGTAATCCTGCGCTTCTTCTCGATATTGATACACAGTAACGGCAGCAATTAATATAGAAGCCAATAACACCAAGAGTATCATGGAAAGAAAAATGCGATTGCGTAAGGAGCTTCTATAAAATGCCAAGCGTATATAATTTTAAGGAAAGATAGCAAATATTGCACCACTCTCAAGTTGAAGGTGTCAATTCGGTTATCGATTATTTTTCCCGGATGCGTTTGTACATTTTGTAACCCAGCATAATGAGGATGGAAAAAACAATGATTCCTAAAGTGCCATAGATCCAATTCACCGCGTTTTTGAGTATCGCCAAGAACACTACCGAAAATAATATGACGGTGGCACCTTCATTAAAAACTCGCATCCAGTTGGAGCTATGCTTAAACCGATTATTTTCGTGTGCTTTAAAGATGAGATGACATTTTATATGATACGCAATAAGGGCCACCACAAAACCTAACTTGACCTGCATCCAAGCATCGGTAATCCAGAAAGGACGCAACACCAACAGCCAGATGGCAAAACCAATGGCTAATATCATGGATGGCCATGTGATGATGTACCATAATCGTTTTGTCATGATCTTAAACTGGGCGCCCAATATTTCTTTGTCAGGAGAAGGTTTTTGTGAAGCTTCAATTTGATAAACAAAAAGCCTAACAATGTAAAACAAACCAGCAAACCAAGTGATCACAAAGATGAGGTGAAGTGCTTTTATATAGTTGTATTCCATGATGTAAATATCGGTTCTTACATACGTTCTTTAAAATTTGCGTTGAAATTTTAAAAAACACTCAGGAACCTTGGTTAAGATAGTTTAATTGAATATTGGTAATGCTATAACAAATTTGAGGCTATCAAGATTATTAATTAATAAGAAGGAACAAAGGTAGCTGAGTGATTTCGAAAACCACAGGTTTTCGAGATTGTACCGAAGCTATTCTTCTTCAATAAAAAGATAGTTCAGTTTTAGTGCGTTAAATTCAGTATTAAAATTTGAAATTTCTTCACTTATTAAACGGTCAAATTTTCCTAACTCTTCCATGATGGCAGCAGTCAACTCATTTTTTACGGCGACATCCTGTGTTGTTGGTGGAAAATCATCCATACCTACTAAACTATTTAAATGTGCCAGTTTATTGGTTAATTTAATAGGAAAGTTCAATGGATCTTGTCCACTTTTATTCTTTGTTTGATACAGCGCTTTTTCAATTTCTGAAAACTGAGTACTCAATGTATCGGCTCTTTCAACCAGATCTTTAACTTCGTCGTTATCCTTGTATTGTTTTTTGAATGCTTTAAGCTGGTCATTGATATTGCGGATCTTTTTTATCGATTTATGCGCTTTGTCTACCGTTGTATTTACATCGGTAATAAAGTCGAATTGTTTTTGCATACCTGCAATATCGCTTTCCGCATTTTTATCTGGAACGATGCTAAAAGTCTGCATTAATGGCGCTTCGTCCTCAACCTCTAACACCACTTTGTAGGTTCCAGGAACTGCTTGTGGTGCACTCGTGCTTGCCCACCATAAGATCATTCCCTTTAGTGTTTCGGCGTCTTTACCGCGCATGTTCCACGTATGGTAATTCGCTCCTTTTTCCACTTTTAATTCTGAAATGTTTTTCTCCTTATCTTCTTTCGTGCTGAATTTTTTGATCGTATCGTTCTGCATGTTCAAATAACTGAGACTTATTTTTTTGTCTTTTGGGTCTTTCAGATTAAAATAGGTCATCACACCACTTGGGTGATTGGTTCCATTGGTTAGAGACCCTTCTCTGGAACCACCGCCCATTCTATAGGTGTCTTTGGGTTTAAACAAATGAGTCTCTTTCCCATTTGCTTCGGAAAGTTGATGAATGACCGAAAGATCGTCAATGATCCATAGACTTCTCCCTTGTGTCGCAACGATTAAATTATTGTCTTTTACAGCCAAATCGGTTATAGGAACAATAGGTAAATTTAACTGAAACGGCTTCCAGTTAGCGCCATCATCAAACGAAATATACATACCTGTTTCTGTACCAGCGTACAACAGTCCTTTGCGTTTAGGGTCTTCTCTTACTACTCTTGTGAAATGTTCTGCTTTGATGCCGTTTGTGATTTTTTTCCACGATTTTCCATAATCTGTGGTTTTGTAGAGATACGGAGCAAAATCACCTGTTTTATATTTGGTGCCAGCGATATAGCAAGTCCCTGCATCAAAAACCGAGGGTTCAACGCTATTGATCATCATCCATTCTGGCATTCCTTTAGGGGTTACATTATCCCAGGTTTCGCCACCATTTTGAGAAACATGTATAAGACCGTCGTCACTTCCCGTCCATAATACGCCTTCCTTTTTTGGACTTTCGGCTGCCGCAAAAATGGTACAATAGTATTCTACCGAAGTATTATCCTGTGTGATAGGGCCTCCAGAAGATTTCTGTTTTTCGGCAACATCGCGGGTTAAATCTGGGCTTAAAAGCTCCCAACTTTCGCCTTCATTAGTTGTAGCGTGTAAGTGATTTGAAGCGGTGTATAGTTTCTTCGGGTTATGGGGCGAGAAAAAAATAGGGAAATTCCACTGAAAACGATACTTCATATCTTCTGCGCCATGTCCCATTGGATTATCGGGCCATACACTAATACTTCTTTGGGTGTTTTTATCGTGATTGTAGCGCGTTAAAAAACCATCGTAGCTACCGCCATACACAATATCCGGATTGGTAGGATCTACCGCAATGTGGGCACTTTCACCTCCTGCGGTGCTCTCCCAATCGTCTTCAGAAATACTTCCTCCTTCTGTTCTATGCGGAATTCTAACCGTAGAATTGTCTTGTTGTGCCGCATAAATCCGATACGGAAATGCATTATCTGTAGTTACCCGATAAAACTGAGAGGTCGGTTGGTTGTAGTACGTGCTCCATGTTTCTCCCCCATCATAGCTAATTTGAGCGCCACCGTCATCTCCAATAATCATACGATCTGGATCTTCTGGAGCGACCCATAGATCATGGTGATCGCCATGCGGAGCATTGTAGGTCTCGTACGTTTTACCACCATCGGTCGATTTGTGGTACCGTACGTTGAGTACATACATGATATCTTCATCTTTTGTGTCTGCATAAATACGCGTATAGTACCAGGCACGCTGTCTTAATTTACGCTCATCGTTAATTTTGCTCCATGTTCCTCCTGCATCGTCACTACGATATACACCACCTTCTTCTTCGTTCTCAACAATGGCCCAAACACGATCGCTATTTGCTGGCGAAACCGTCACGCCAATGATGCCTAATGTCCCTTCGGCAAATCCTTTGTTAGTAGAAATCTCGGTCCAGGTCTCACCGCTATCGGTACTTTTCCAAAGAGCGGAACCTTCACCACCACTGCTTAAACTGTAGGGTGTTCTTCTTATATTCCAAGTGGAAGCGTACAAAATTCTAGGATTATTAGGATCCATGATAAGATCTACGGCACCTGCATTTTCATTCGCGAATAAGGTGCGCTTCCAGGTTTTACCGCCGTCGATACTTTTATAAACGCCTCGTTCTTGTGTAGGTTTGTATAGGTTTCCCATCACAGCTGCGTATACGGTGTTATAATCGGTTGGGTGAATTGCGATTCTTGGAACATGGCGACTTTCTTTAAGCCCTGCAGACGTCCACGTTTTACCAGCATCTTCAGATTTCCACATACCGTAGCCAGAGGAAACGTTACCACGCACAGTTTTTTCACCGCCTCCTACATAGATTACATTATGATCACTTTCTGCTACTTCAATGGATCCTATAGAACCCCCAAAGAAGCCGTCTGAAATATTCTTCCAGGTGCGTCCCCCATTTTTAGTTTCCCAAATTCCGCCGCCAGTAGCGCCAAAGTAGTACAGATTGGGTTTTCCGGGAACGCCTGTTACAGCGGCACTTCGCCCCCCTCTAAAAGGGCCAATGAGACGATACTCTAACGCGTCGTACAATGCTTCATCATAGTTTTGGGCTTGTGCGGTTTCAGAAAAAATTCCGAAGAAAATAACTACGGAAAAAAGCGAGAGGAGTAATTTAAAGCGATTCATAGGTAACAAAATTGAAAGTTTTTCTAAAGATAGTTTTTCAATTTCATTTCAGAAAATGTAGTCCTAAATTAAAATTGGGAAAAACCAACTAGCTTTCAGGATTTTTAGTCACTTGTAAGTTTTTGCGCACCGCCCTGTTGAGGTAATATCCCGTTACCAGGGTAGAAAGCACATCTGCGATGGGAAACGAAATCCAGACACCCCAAACGCCCCAAAATTGAGGAAGAATAAGGATCAACGGGATCAAGAAAAAACCCTGCTTTGTCAAACTTAGCAGTAATGCCGGCCATGCTTTTCCAATCGCCTGAAAGTAAGAAGAGCCTATAAGTTGCACAGCAATAACAGGAGTAGCAGCAAAAACCCAACGTAAAGCCGAAGGTGTCCTTTTTAGGATTTCGGCGTTATTTGCTAAGGTGTCAGCATCCTGTCCTGCCTTGTTACTAATAAAAATGGAGACTAAGTCTGGAGCAAAGATCATAATGATTACAAAGATTAAAAGCGCCAGTCCGCCAGAATATAATATGGATTTATTGATACTTTCCCGCACGCGCTGCCATTGTCCGGCTCCATAATTATAGCCTGCAATGGGTAAAAATCCTTGATTTACGCCAATGACTGGAAACAGCGCAAACATAAGTGCTCGGCTAATGATGCCGTAAGAAGCCACATCTAGCGCATCACCCGTACTAATGAGCACGTTATTAATTAAGACGGTGAATACAGAGATTGTAGCTTGTCTTGCTAAAGTAACTGAACTCAAACTGCTTATTTCGCCTACTATTTTTCGTTTTAGTTTGAGTGCTTCCACGGTAAGGCGCAGTTCACTTTTATAGATAAAAAACCAAACGATAAACGCAAAGCATATAAAATAACTGATAAAGGTAGCCCATGCAGCTCCTTCCATTCCGAAGTCAAAAACATTAATTAAAATGTAATCCATAAAAATGTTGGCGATGGCAGGAAGCATCATGGCATACATGGCAAATTTTGGTTTGCCTTCAGCACGTATCACATTGTTTCCCATCATACACATGGCAAGCATCACAATGCCGTAGAGAACGATGCGATAATAAGTAAGTGCTAAATCTTTAAAACTTTCATCCGCACCAAAAAATTCAATCAAATAGTCTTGAAAAACAAGCCCTAAAATGGCGAGTATTCCTGACGTTAAAAAAGTAAGTGTCACTTGATTCCCGAAGACACTCAGCGCCTTCTTTTCATCATCTGCACCCAATGCCCTAGATAAAACCGAACTGCCACCAATACCCACCGAGAGACCAATAGCGCCTATAAAAAAGGTGACTGGAATAACAACGGTAATGGCTGAAATTGCCAAGGGGCCAATCCATCGCCCCACAAATATGGTATCTACGATCATGTTTAGCGACATGACGAGAATACCAATAGATGCCGGTACGGCCTGTTTTACCAATAAACTACTTATAGAAGCGGTACCGAGCGTGGAGGATCTGTTTGCCATTAGGCAATGGCTTTTTCAGTATCTACGATTCGCCATGTATCGATCCAATTGGCTAGAAGTTGTGCAAAATCATCGCGATCATTTAAACAAGGGACGGTTGTAAATTCTTTTCCACCCATTTCGTGAAAAATCTCTTCACCTTCCATGGCAATTTCTTCGAGCGTTTCGAGACAATCGCTCACAAAGGCGGGGGTAACAACGGCCATTTTTTTGATACCTTCTTTTCCCATACGCTCAATCGTTCTATCTGTGTAGGGCTGTAACCAAGGGTCAAAGCCTAACCGAGATTGAAAGGTCGTTGAATATGTTCCTCGTTTTAACCCTAATTTTTTAGCGACATTTACCGTTGTGATTTCGCACTGATGTTTGTAACAAAATTCATGTTGAGGGGAGCCTTTTTTAAAGCAACATTTCCCATTCATTTTACAATTACCATTTGTAATATCGCTTTTTCTAATATGGCGTTCTGGGACGCCGTGATAGCTAAACAGAATATGCTCGTAATCAACTCCTTTTAATCCGTCGGCAACACTGTTAGAAAGTACCTCGATATAATCTTCTTTATGATAAAATGCGGGCGTTCGGGTAATTTTTAATTGTGGAAAAAACGCTGCCACAAGTTCGTCTACTTTTACGTCGATCGTTTCGGTCGTTGCCATGGCAAATTGCGGATATAGCGGAATCGTCTTTACATGCGTCACGCCTTGATCTACTAATTCTTGAAGTCCCTTCTTTAGGGTCATACTTCCGTAGCGCATCGCGAGAGCTACCGGAGCGGTTGTTTTTTGTTGTACTTTTTCTTTTAATCGTTCGCTAAGAACGATAAGCGGAGAGCCTTCGTCCCACCAGATTTTAGCATAGGCTTCGGCCGATTTTTTAGGTCGGGTATTTAAAATAATACCGCGTACCAATAAAATACGTGCCCATCTGGGCACATCGATCACACGCGGATCCATTAAAAACTCATCTAAATATTTTTTAACGTCCTTTGGTTTTGTGCTATCGGGTGAACCAAGATTAACGAGAAGAACTCCTTTTTTACTCAATTTTTTTATTTAAAAGTTTCAATAACAAAAATACCGCTAAATATTGAAGTTAAAAACATAGCGGTATAGATTAACGTAATAATAAGATAGGTACAGTTATAGTTGCTAGACATAGAGCAGCTACTAAGAGCTCAAACCCATCACAAACTTCTTTGGCGTTGTCCCAAATTTCTTCTTAAAAGCAGCAATAAAATGGCTAGCCGTGCTGTATCCCACTTTTAAACCTACTTCATTAACATTGTGAGAGCCCGTGGCTAACAATTGTCGCGCGACTTCCATTTTATAATCAAATAAAAACGTAAAAACTGGATCCCCGTATACTTGTTTAAAACCTTCTTTTAGTTTGTTAAGAGGTAATTGAATTTCGTCTGCAAGTTCTTGTAAGGTAGGTGGCTCAGCCATTCGGTTAATAATAATCTCTTTTGCTTTTTTAATTTTAGAAACATTGGTTTCGTCCACCAAAAAAGGACATTGCTCAATATCCACATCCTCTTCGCGGTTAAAGTATAAACTCAATAATTCGTACGCCTTTCCTTTAAAATAAAGGTTTTTGATAGATGAATGCAAGTTATAATTCATCAATTGGTTGAGCACTATGGCCATGGAAGGTGAGACCCGCCCATCTTTATAATATTTTTTGTCTTTATTCTCTTCACTTAAAAAAGAAATGTAGTTTGCTTCGGAAGAAAACAACGAGTGAAATTTTTTAATAGGAAGTAATACCGAAATAACCCAAGAATGTGGTTGCACGGCAACTTCAATAGGTAAATCCCGCTGCGGATTGTAAAGCAAAAGCGAACTATCCTCAAGTAGGGGCAATTGATACCCACCATTATTAAACCTGAAGGATCCTGCACCCTTCACACAAAAATGAAATTGGATAAAGTTAGCACTTACTTCACGTTTAAATAACTGATTTTCATCAGTTTCATTGTCAAATTTTAAAATAAAAAACCCCTCTTCTATTACGGTTTCTTTGTAAATGCCTTGAGCGACACTTTTTTTTACAGAAGCAGAAAAATCTTTATCCATTTATTTAGAATAATTATAAATAAGCAATCAGATGTTATGCTACAAAGATACGAATTTATTGATGTCCCACCGTTTTAAGATAAAAATGATGGTTTTGAAACGGCTATCGATATAAATGATGCTTCCTGCGTTACTTTTTGGATATTTGTTGCTTTACTTTTGTTCGCAGTTTCGCAAAGCGATTACTACAGGGAATAGTGTTACATGAAAAACAACGGTAAAAGCATTTTACAAACACCTTTAACTATTGAGGGTAATTTTTATGCCATTGGTCTTAACTATAAAAAGGCTGATGCCGAGGTACGAGGTCATTTCAGTATTTCTGCCGAAGCTCAAAGTGCTATTTTATCTGCAGCAAAAGCACAAGGTATCTCCTCTCTTATTGTAATCTCTACCTGCAATCGTACTGAACTCTACGGATTTGCAAAACACCCTTTTGAGCTTATTAAGATCCTTTGTGAACACACCCATGGGACCGTAGAAGAGTTTGAGAAAGTAGCTTATATCCATAAAAATAGCGAAGCCGTTTCGCACTTATTCAGAGTCGGAACAGGATTGGATAGCCAGATTTTGGGGGATTTTGAGATTATAAGTCAGTTGCGATTAGGATTTAAGCGCGCAAAAAAAATTGGCCTGCTCAATGCGTATATGGAGCGACTTGCGAATGCTGTAATTCAAGCCAGCAAGCGTATTAAGAATGAAACCGAAATATCAACTGGGGCAACTTCGGTTAGTTTTGCAGCTGTGCAATATATCATGGCGCGCGTACCTTATGTTTCAGAAAAAAACATTCTCCTCTTCGGAATTGGAAAAATTGGCCGAAACACTTGCGAAAACCTTATAAAACATACTAAGAACGAGCATATCACTTTGGTGAACCGCACGAAGGTAAAGGCAGAAGAAATCGCTGGTAAGTTTAATCTCATAGTAAAAGAGTATGCAAATATACAGAGCGAAATAGCCAACACAGATATATTAATTGTTGCCACAGGAGCGCAACAACCCACGATTTCTAAAGAATTATTATACCTCAAGAAACCGCTGCTCATATTGGATTTGTCTATTCCAAAAAATGTTTCAGAAACGGTAAGAGAGAACGAACACGTTACGTTGATACATTTAGATGAGTTAAGCAAAGTAACCGATGCCACCTTAGAACACCGTCAATCTCAAATACCGTTAGCAAAAAATATTATTTCAGAAATCGAAGGGGATTTTAATATTTGGGCGAGAAACCGAAGTTTTGCACCTACCATTAAAGCGTTGAAAAGTAAACTTTCAGAAATTAAAGCGGGTGAAATTGATAATCAGCGTAGAAAACTTTCAGATTTCAACGAAGAACAAGCCGAAATCATCAGCAATCGAATTATTCAAAAGATCACCACACATTTTGCCAATCATTTAAAAGACGACGCCATCGAAACCGATGAAAGCGTCGCACTCATCCGTAAAGTTTTCCAACTAGAAAACGAGCGCTATGAGTAAGATCATCCGCATTGGAACGCGCGATAGTGAACTGGCACTGTGGCAAGCTCATAAAGTACAAAATAAGCTACAGGCGTTAGGGTATAAAACAGAATTGGTGCCTGTTAAATCTACAGGCGATCTGGTGCTCGACGTCCCACTGTATGAAATGGGGATTACTGGTATATTTACTAAAACACTTGATGTTGCCATGCTCAACGGCACGGTTGATATCGCGGTCCACAGCATGAAAGATGTACCTACAGCCTTACCCAAAGGGATTGTTCAAACGGCTGTGTTAAAAAGAGCGGCAGTAGACGATATTCTAATTACAAAAGGCGAGGTCAATTTCTCAAAACCGTGTACGATTGCAACCGGAAGTCTACGCCGGAAAGCGCAATGGCTTCACCGCTATCCACATCATACGGTAGTGGATCTACGCGGAAACGTAAACACAAGATTACAAAAGCTACATGATTCTAATTGGCAAGGCGCCATTTTCGCGAAAGCAGGACTGGAACGTATCAATCTATTGCCAAACACCTATGAATTACTGGACTGGATGTTACCTGCTCCTGCACAAGGTGCCATGGTAATCGTAGCATTAAAAAAGGATCCTTTTTCGGTGGAAGCCACTTCAAAGCTTAACGACCTGCAAGCAGCACAATGTACACGGATAGAAAGACAGTTCTTAAAAAAACTGGAAGGAGGGTGTACCGCGCCCATTGGAGCATTGGCAGAATATGTAGCAGAAAGAATTCTGTTTAAAGGATGTCTTTTTTCACTAGATGGAAAAACAAAACTGGAGATTGCAAAGGACGTTCTTATCGAAGATGACTTAAAAGTGGGCATTGTCGCTGCCGAAGAATTATTGACCAATGGCGGCAAAGAGCTGATGGCAACCATCAAAGCTCAAATGAATTGAGTAATGAGAATACTTTCTACTAAAAAACTGAAACTAAATCAAAGAGAATTATTGCTACATGCAGGCGCTAGTTTTGTAGCCTATGATGCAATTAAAATTGAATTTTTAGGGATTGAAATACCTTCAGAAATTGAGAATGCAATTTTTACGAGTCAGAACGGGGTAAGATCAATTCAGAATTCAGTATGTAGCATTCATAAATGTTTTTGTGTGGGCCAAAAGACTAAATTGCTTTTAGAAGAAAAAGGACTGAATGTTGTAAAAATGAGCGAATATGGAGCAGAATTAGCCGATTTTATCGTAAAAAACCATAAAAAAGACACATTTCATTTTTTTTGTAGCGAGCAACGATTAAATGAAATTCCGGATAGGTTAAAACAAGCAGGAGTTGAATTAATTGAAAGTAACACTTACAGAACGGTCTTAAATCCTAAAAAATTCAGTCAAAATTGGGATGGGATTTTATTTTTTAGCCCTAGTGGGGTACAAAGTTTTATTTCAGAAAATAGTATCAAAGATTCAATTGCTTTTTGCATTGGTACCACTACCGCAGCAGAAGCAAAAAAGTATACAGAAAATGTCGTTGTATCAAATGCTACGAGTGTAGAAAGTGTGATCGCAAAGGCAGTAAAGACATTGAAAAAGTAAAATAGCTGTTGGCTTTTCGCCACTAGCTTTTAGAAAAATGGATAATCAATACAAACAAAAAGAACTAAAGGCTAAAAGCCAATTGCAAAAAGCTAAACAATGATTAAAAACGATTTATTTTTAAGAGCACTTAAAGGGGAAACCGTAGACCGTCCGCCTGTTTGGATGATGCGCCAAGCGGGACGCTATCTTCCAGAATTTATGGAGATTAAAGCCAAATACGATTTTTTTACTCGTTGCCAAACGCCAGAACTGGCAAGTGAAATCACTATCCAACCTATAAGACGCTATGGTATGGATGCTGCCATTTTGTTCTGTGATATTTTGGTCATTCCACAAGCAATGAACATTCACGTGGAAATGAAACCAGGCGTAGGACCTTGGTTGCCAAATCCTATAAGAAGTCAAAAAGACCTGGATAGCGTGATCGTTCCAGACATTCATGACACACTCGGCTATGTGATGGATGCCATAAAAATGACGAAAGAAAAGTTGAATGATGCTATTCCGTTAATAGGTTTTGCGGGAAGTCCGTGGACGCTGCTCTGCTATTGCGTGCAAGGACAAGGCAGTAAAAACTTTGATAAAGCGAAAGAATTTTGTTTCACACAACCCGTTGCTGCCCATGAATTACTTCAAAAAATAACCGATACCACGATTGCCTATTTAAAAGAAAAAGTAAAGGCTGGTGTCAATGCTGTACAGGTTTTTGACAGTTGGGGCGGAATGCTCTCCCCAGTCGATTATCAAGAATTTTCATGGCAATACATGCAACAGATTATCGACGCATTAAAAGACGATGCGCCCGTGATTGCTTTCGGAAAAGGATGTTGGTTTGCATTGGATACCATGGCAAAAAGTGGTGCCGCGGCATTGGGCGTTGATTGGACGTGTTCGCCTAAAACCGCTCGCCAGTTATCGGGAGGAAATATTACATTGCAAGGTAATTTTGATCCTACAAGGCTCTTTAGTCCACCTTCAGAAATAAAAAAAATGGTTCATGAAATGATTGATGCCTTCGGAAAAGACAAGTATATCGTAAACTTAGGCCATGGTATTTTACCTAATATCCCTATAGAAAATGCGGGAGCATTCATTGAAGCGGTTAAAGAATACAAAGTAACTTCATGAAAATCTGGCAAAGGATTCGGCAATTGAGTGTAGGGCAACTTTTTAAGCTGTCTGTACTTTTTCTGAAACATCCTTTGTTAATTTTACCAACGTTAAAGGCCACCAAACAGACGTTTGTTATTTGTGATCAGTTGTATGGTAAAGCACATCATAAAAGTAATGCGGCCAATGCGTTTCGCCATGCGCTTTGGAACATGCTAATTTGTCTAAATTCTTTAAAAAGAACCAAGAACAAGCAAAAAAGTGTCTTTTGGGCGCAAAAAGTGACCGATTTATACGAAAAAGTAACTAAAAACAATCCCTTGGACGAAGCAATGGATTTGCATAATAATGCGATTGGAAGAATGGGATTTCTTAATAATTTAAATAAAACTCAAACTGAAATTGTTTCCTTTTTTCAGGAAATGGCCAAGAATGCCAAAAAAGTGAGTAACACAGAGGAAATGAAAAAGCATTTGCGACAATTTGTTTATATTTCAGAATAAACCGAGCATATGATAAAAAACATCTTCAGAGGCATACGGGCCTACGGCGGCACTATCAAGCTTATTAATAAACTGGGGCTTTGGAAATACTTCGGAGTGCCTATGGCGATTAGTTTTGTTACGGCACTATTAGTAGGGCTTGCTGCATGGGGTTTAAGTGATAATATTGGTGCGCTCATTGCAAAACTATGGTTTTGGGAATGGGGCGCAGAAACCTTTAGAGTGATAAGTGATTTTATCGGGGTCTTAATCATCATTGCGATCGGTCTAATTCTCTATAAGCATATCGTAATGGCATTGAGTGCGCCGTTTATGAGTCCGGTTTCAGAAAAGATTGAAAAACACCTTCTAGGTGCAAACCATACCCATAGAGAAACAACGAACGGGGCACAACTTTGGCGCGGTGTTCGGATCAATTTACGAAACCTTTTAATGGAATTGTTATTTACGGTTCCTATTTTAATATTGAGTTTTATCCCTGTTGTAAATATTCTTACTTCGGCTTTGTTGTTTTTAGTACAATCATATTATGCAGGTTTTGGTAATATGGATTATACCCTAGAACGCCATTTTAAGTATGATGAAAGTGTAAAATTTGTTCGGAACAATAGCGGTGTTGCCATTGGTAACGGGATTGTTTTTATGGCGATGCTATTGATTCCGGTTGTTGGTATTATCTTGGTGCTGCCGCTATCGGTAACAGCGTCTACAACTGAAACAGTGCGATTGTTAAAGGAAGGTAATAGGCTAAAATTAAAAGAAGTGCCTTCAGAAAAAATAGCGAATGTTTGATTGCGGCGATTTCAGTTTAGTGCCACTAGTAAAGGAAGATGCTGAATCGCTTTCAGAAATGATAGTATCCAATTCAGAGCGGTTTCAAGATTATTTTCCGAAGACATTAGAAGAAAATGTATCGGTTGCGAAATCGAAACAGTTTATAAGAACTATTTCTGAAGATTTTAAAAACAGGAAACAATTTTTGTTTGCGCTTAAAACTGAAAATAGCCTTGCTGGTTTAATTTATATCAAAGAATTGGACTGGAAAAAAAAGGAAGGCGAATTTGCCTATTGTATTAGTAAAACCTATTCAGAACAGGGATTTATTAGTAAAGGAGTCGCTAAACTTTCGGAATACGCTTTTGATGCATTGCATTTAGAAACTGTGAACATCATAACCCATAAATCGAATACGCCAAGCGTGCGCATTGCTAAAAAGTGTGGTTTCCATTTTGTAAAAACCTTAAAAAATGAATTTACTCCGCCAGGAAAAGAACCTTTGGATATGGAGTTGTATCAATTGAAAAGATGAAAGAAGCATTTGTAGCCTACATAAAAAATTTACAAGATACCATCACTTCAAAATTGGAAGTGATTGACGGTAAAGCCAAGTTTAAAGAGGATCTTTGGGAGCGCAAGGAAGGTGGTGGTGGACGTTCCAGGATCATAGAAAATGGGGGCGTGTTTGAAAAAGGAGGTGTAAATATTAGTGAAGTGCATGGCAAACTCCCAAAGAGTATGCAGGAATATTTTGGTGTAAAAGATGCCGATTTTTTTGCCTGCGGTTTGAGCTTAGTATTGCATCCACATAATCCTATGGTACCCACGGTGCACGCCAATTGGCGCTATTTTGAAATGTATGATACCAACGGGGAAATCGTTGACCAATGGTTTGGTGGCGGGCAGGATTTAACACCCTATTACTTGTTTGAAGAAGATGCCACACATTTTCATCAAACCTGTAAAACAGCCTGCGATAAACACAATATGGACTTCTACCCAAAATTTAAAGCACGTTGCGACGACTATTTTTATAATTCGCACCGAGAAGAAGGCAGGGGAATAGGAGGGTTGTTTTTTGATTATTGTAAGGTTCAAGAAACAATGACCATGCAGGATTGGTTTAATTTTGTCACCGAAGTAGGCGACAGTTTTCTGGAAGCTTACGCACCTGTTGTAGAGAAAAGAAAAAAGCTGCCATTTACTGAAACACAAAAAACTTGGCAGGAAATCCGACGGGGGCGTTATGTTGAGTTTAATTTGGTACATGACAAGGGCACCTTATTTGGGCTTAAAACCAATGGGCGAATTGAGAGTATCTTAATGAGTCTACCGCCAAAGGTACAATGGGTGTATGATCATCACCCAGAGGTAGGAAGCGAAGAAGAAAAATTGCTTGAGGTCTTAAAAAACCCGATAGAATGGGTGTAATAAATTTTAGATGTACGATTTTAGAATAACAAATTTTTTAAACTGAAAAGTCTTCAGTTTTGAATGAGCTTAAAAAGAAAGAACAACTTTGAGCAGAAAAAATGCAAATAAGAGGGTTTTTGATTTTTTGAAAAAGGCAGGCGATTCCATAAATGAAAAGCGCGAGGTAACACATTGGTTTTATTTTGAGAAATTTGAAGATGCAGAGCGGTTTGAAAAATACGCCAATGATATTGGTTTTCACACCATAACAAAACAGCATAAAGCACCAGAATATTCGGATAATTTACTGTTACTTTTGGGGCATTTTGAAGGTTTAAATGAAGACCAAATAAATTTTGACACCATGGAGTTTTTTGAAATTGCACCAAAATATAACGGTATTTATGATGGTTGGGAAACCTCATTTAAGTCTGAAGGTGATGACTTTATCAACAAATTGAAAGAAGAATAATTATAAGGTAGTAACTAAAAACTGCCACTGAAAACTGTAGATTATGTTAAGAAGAAACCGAAGATTAAGACAGAATGAAGCCATACGAAGTCTGGTTAGAGAAACAATTATCTCGCCAGATGAT